>Ga0207752_1000308_pt1 | contig 23324 bp, 18 predicted proteins | sample Pon2CUnioCityCA_6_FD_187272 | JGI IMG/M metagenome (GOLD analysis project Ga0207752, IMG submission 187272) | Marine sediment microbial community from Union City, CA, USA - Pond 2C Sediment 2 (SPAdes) | ecosystem: Environmental > Aquatic > Marine > Intertidal zone > Salt pond sediment ...
CTACAACAATTTCACCCTGGTCCCAGCCCGGTAAGGTACTCTTCATGTCTTCAATAAACTGCCATGCCGGATAAACATCTTCCCCATAAAAAAAATAAGCCCTCTCTAAATTATCTTCATTGAAGATATTTCCTTTGGAAACAGAACGCACTTTTCTAGAAGCCCTCCAGTATCATGATGACAAGACTCCGGGCAAACATCCCTGATATTTCTTCTATAGCCCCTGACTCCACAGTTTCGAAATCCAGGCCTTCTTCCACTTCATATTCTTTTTTATAGATAAAATTCGGATTTGAAAAAAACACCTGATCCTCCACCAGGTCCCTTAAGGTGATCTTGGCGACAATGGTGATGTTATATCTGTCTGCTGTCGTGGTCCCTGAAAAGGCTATGGGGTTGACCCTGAAAGAAGTGATCTCGCCTATGAGCACTGCATCAGCTGATTCCAAATTATCCGTGATTTCAACTTTTCCCCTGGTCACAAGCTCATCTATCACACTCTGTGTGAGCTTCACATCAAGTTCAAAGCGGGAGGTGGCATTTTTAAACATAGGCACCTGTATTTTTTTGATGTGAGGGGGAAGAGAACTTCCTGTCCCGCGCAGGTGATACCCGCAGCTGTACAGGAAGGAACACAGTACTAAAAAAACACCATATTTTCTCATGCTTTTCTCCCCTTATATGACAATATTCACCAGTTTATTTTTTATATATATGGTCTTCTTTGGTTTCTGATTCTTTATATATTTGTTCACACGCTCCAATGACAGGGCTTGGGTCTTGATTTTTTCTTCCGGCGTGTTCCTTTCAGCTTCAAATTTTCCTCTCAGCTTTCCATTGACCTGAACAACAATGGTCACTGTATCTTCCTTAATCAGACCGGATTCATAGGAGGGCCATGAAGACAAAATCAAACGGGTATTCTTACCTGTTGCCTCCCATAATTCCTCGGAAATATGAGGGGCAAAAGGAGAAAGGAGTTTCAGCAGTGCCTGCATACTTTTCTTTAATATTTTTCGACCGGAAGGGCTTGATTTTAGTTTAGGAGCTGCTTTTTTTATTTCATTAAAAAACTCCATTATGGAGCTTATGGCTGTATTTAAATGACACCTCTCCCCGATATCTTCCGTTACCTTCTTAATAGTCTGATGGGTCTTTATCTTGATATTGCTTTCCTGGTCATCACCCTCACCGTCAATGCTTTGTGTGTTTCCGGTCTTCTCAAACAGCCCAAGGTTCTCCTGGAAAAAAATCCAAATACGGTTCAGAAATCTGTAACAACCTTCAATCCCTTTGTCATCCCAAGTAAATTCCTTTTCCGGAGGAGCGGCAAATAAAATGAAAAGCCTGACCGTATCAGCCCCGTATTTTCTGACCATGTCATCGGGATCAACAACATTCCCCCTTGACTTTGACATGGCAGATCCATCCTTGGTCACCATTCCTTGGGCAAGATAGTGGGGAAAGGGCTCATCAATATCCGTCAGGCCGAAATCCCGTAAAACCTTACAAAAAAACCGGGCGTAAATGAGATGAAGGATCGCGTGCTCGACTCCGCCCACATAAAGGTCCACAGGAAGCCAGTATTTCCCCTTTTCAGGTTTAAAAGGGAAGTTTTCTTCGTCAGGTGAACAATAACGAAAATAATACCATGAAGAATCAAAAAAGGTGTCCATTGTATCTGTTTCGCGCCGTGCCTCTCCATTGCATCGGGGACACTTTGTTTTAACAAATTCTTCGGACTTCTCTAATGGTGAGCCTTCTTCCCCTTTAAACGCAACATCAACAGGTAACGTCACAGGCAGGTCTTTATACGGCACTTTCACAATACCGCATTTCTTACAGTAAATTATAGGGATAGGTGTCCCCCAATATCGCTGACGGGAAATCCCCCAATCCCTAAGCCTGTACAGCACCATCTCTTTTCCCAGATTTTTATCCTGTAAGGGCTTTATCATCTCTGTTAAGGCCTGCTGCGATGACATCCCGCTGTAATTCCCTGAATCCACCAATCTTCCATGCTCTGTAAAAACACCATCTGTTTCATCATGCTGCATCCCTTCTACTGGCATAATAACTTCTTTTACAGGAAGAGAATATTTTTCTGCAAACTGAAAATCCCTCTCATCATGAGCAGGGACCGCCATAATGGCTCCGGTCCCGTATCCCATCAATACATAATTGGCTATCCATATCTGGATAGGCTCCTTTGTAAATGGATTGACAGCTGTTTTCCCGGTATAAATTCCTTCTTTCTCCTCGTCCAAAACCTCTTCTCCCAAACGCTGTTTGTGTATTTGTTTCTCGATCCATTGGCGTTTGAAATCCTCATCTTTCGAGCCCTCTATGAGTTTTGAGCATAACGGGTGTTCAGGAGAAAGCACCAGAAAAGTAGCCCCGTAGATCGTATCGATCCTTGTGGTGAAAGTCTCAATGGAGATATCAGAACCAGACACCTTAAAAAACAATTGAGCGCCTTTGCTTTTCCCGATCCAATTTTTCTGCATGGCGATGGCACTCTGAGGCCATTTGCTGAGCTGTTTGTGACATGTTAAAAGCTCATCCGCATATTTTGTGATTTTTAAAAACCACTGCTCCATATGTTTTTGTTTAACCTGTGCATCACATCTCCAGCACTTCCCGCTGACCACCTGTTCATTCGCCAGAACCGTCTGGCACTCGGGGCACCAATTAACAGAACTCTTTTTACGGAAAGCCAACCCTGTTTCAAACATCTTCAGGAAGATCCACTGATTCCATTTATAATATTCGGGAAGACAGGTATTGACTTCTCTAGACCAATCATAGCTGAATCCCAGTCTCTTTAATTGGCCCTTCATATGCGCTATATTCCCCAGGGTCCACTCCCTTGGGTGAATACCCTCTTTTATAGCTGCGTTTTCCGCGGGCATTCCAAAAGCGTCCCAACCGATAGGGTGAAGCACATTATATCCGTTCATGACCTTGTACCGGGAAATGACATCGAGAATTGAAAAATTCCTTACATGCCCCATATGTATGCGTCCGGATGGATAGGGATACATTTCCAGTGTGTAATATTTTGGCTTCTCTGAATCTTCTTTTACTTCAAAACTCTTTTCCCGGTCCCAGATATCCTGCCATTTTTTTTCGATTTTTCCAAAGTCGTATTTTTTACTCATGTTCTTATCCTGTGCTCATCCGTTCCTGTTAGCTGAGGAAGAGAAACTGGAGCATTCGCTCTCGAGCTCCAGACTCACTTAGCCTGACCTATTCACAAGCCGAGGTTAGAAATACAATCATAAATATTAGGAGTATACCCCTAAAAAGTCAAGAATTAGGGCCCAAAGAATATTCACAGCTGTGACTTGTGTGTTTTTCTCTCTATTTGTACAGGATTTTTTGAATTTTATCTATACAAAGTTCATCATTTATCTTCTTCATAGCAGCCTGCATCTCTTCCGGCTTCCCGGATTCGACAGCAGCCTCCCACTCCTTTAGTAAAGGAGAATCAATAAATTCGTGATTTTTTTTGATAAGAACCTTTATTCCTCTAAGGGCTTTCCATTGAGTGTACATAATCAAGGCAAGAACATAAAAAAAGATATTCGGCCCTGGAAGAAAAGCCATAAGGCCACTAACAGGAAGAAGAAGAGTCTCAATGATGAGAAACAAAATGTGTTTTGACCTTTGTTTAAGAAGAAAAAATGTGAACTTTTTTTTGATTCGGCTCTTTCCTTTACTGCCAGAATAGTGTATTTTGATGCTGAATTCTTTTAAGTTCTCAGCCCTCTCAAAAGCCTGCTCCTGGCTTAATATCCTTTGAGGAAGAAGCATGAGTCTTCTTTTGGCTTCTTCCCACCTTTGCCTAAGTTTCGTGAAATTCACCTCTATTTCATGAAAAGGCTGGGATGAAAAGAATCTGTAGTCTTTCTTATAATCCTTGACGAAGTAGTAATCCATTTTTCCGTTACCACAAGATTATAACCTCTCTGTTCATATTTTTCTATCATCTCTTACGCATGATATTTTTGCCTGGACAGAAACAGAGCCCAAGCCATACTACCTTTAAACCTCATGAAATTCATGTGTGGCTGAAGCGACATTGAAGATTTAGCCTTCGGATGAGGCTTTTCGAGGGTATCCGGCGAAGCCGGGCGCCGAGTATGTCTGACCCACGGACGGGGGGAGTTACGCAGGAGCTGAGAAAAACGAAGAAGAATGGCGTTAAAAATCTGAAGGGAGGCCAAGCCAGATATGAATTTTATCCCCGTTTTCCAATGAATAATCCTGGTTTGATTGACAAAGGACCTTTTTTATTTTATCTTTAATAAAATGCCGCTGACCTTAAACCAATTTTTATTTTTAGTCTTGACTTTTGCTGCGGTCGTGGCTGTAACCTTTTTTGTCATCTTCCTCATGCAGCTACGGAAAACAGCTAAAGAAACGACTCTGACAATGCTGGAGATCCGCTCGCTCGCAAAAAATTTGAATGACACCAGCCTTAAAATAAACTCTCAAGTCGATGACCTGCAGGATATTCTTGATGCGACAAAAAAAACAGCTGTAGGTTTGTCAGAAGCTGCCTGGTTTATGACCACTAAAGTAATCAGGCCCGGCTCAAAGTACTGGCCTCTCATCTATCCCCTTATAAGGTTTGGTTGGAGGCAGCTAAAAAGAAAGAAAAAGGAGGGAAAGAATGGAAAATAAAAGCTCAAGCGCTGTTGAAATCACTTTGTCTTTTTTACTGGGAACAGCTACCGGATTCATATTAGGAGTTCTGTTTGCTCCTGCTGAGGGCAAAGAAACGAGGAAAAAAATAAGGGAGCAGGCTGAACGAACCGGAGATATGGCCAGAGAAAAATACGAAAAATTCAGTAAGGAAGCTGAGAAAGGCATCCAAAAAGCAAAATCAAAGTCAAAAGACGGAATAGAAGCCATCAAAGAATTTGTTGACAAAAAAAAGAAAGAAATAAGCAAGAAATCCGAAGAAATGGCAGAAGAGACAAAAGGAGAAAAATAGGCAGCTCAACTCAACCGATAATCTCGTTTATCATTTTTCCATACACATAAAATTCCTAGAAAAGGGACCCATTTATGTCAGAAACAACCATAAAAGAAATCAAGTCAAGGGAGATTCTGGATTCCAGGGGGAATCCTACGGTCAGCACTAAAGTGATTCTTGAATCCGGCATATCAGGAAAAGCTTCTGTCCCTTCCGGAGCCTCCACAGGAAAACGCGAAGCCCTGGAACTCAGAGACAGTGATCCCAAAAGATACCTAAAAAAAGGCGTATTAAAAGCCGTCGCCAACGTGGAAAAAATCATCGCACCGCAAATCATAGGACTTGATGCCACAGAGCAGGAAAAAATAGATAAGACTCTCATAGGGCTGGACGGGACTCCGGCTAAAAAAAATCTGGGAGCTAATGCCATCCTCTCTGTATCCATGGCTGCAGCTGATGCATCAGCCAGAGCTCTGGGCCTTGAACTCTTCGAGTATTTGGAAAAAAGAAAAAGCTATCAACTTCCTGTTCCTCTTATTAACATACTCAATGGAGGCTCCCATTCAGACAATAATGTGGATATCCAGGAATTCATGATCGCTCCCATAAACTGTCCCAATTTCGCCGAAGCGATCAGAATGTCTGCAGAAGTCTTCCATAACCTGAAAAGTAACCTCAAAAAGAACGGCTACTCTACCTCTGTGGGGGACGAAGGAGGTTTTGCCCCTAACCTCAAATCGAATGAAGAAGCCCTGGAATTGATATTTGAAAGCATTCAAAGCGCCGGTTACAAACCGGGAACTGATATTTTCATGGCGCTGGATGTGGCGGCATCAGAATTTTACGAGGACGGCCACTATGTGTTTAAAAAATCCGATGGCTCAAAAAAAGACGCCCATGCAATGAACGACTTTTACAGGGATATCATAAAAAACTACCCCATAATATCCATTGAGGATGGATTTGCGGAAGATGATTGGTCCGGTTGGGAGAAAATGAGCCGGGAGTTTGGCGCAAAGATCCAACTGGTAGGCGACGACATCTTTGTGACGAATCTGAGCCTACTGAAACAGGGAATAAAAAAAGGAATAGGAAATTCAATACTGATCAAATTAAACCAGATCGGAACCCTCACAGAAACCATTGATACGGTTAAATATGCCCAGAAAAACGGCTATTCCTGTGTCATATCACACCGCTCTGGAGAAACCTCGGATACGTTTATTGCTGACCTAAGTGTCGCCCTCAATACAGGACAAATAAAAACAGGTTCTGTAAGCAGGGGGGAACGGACCGCCAAATACAACAGACTTATGGAAATCGAAGAGATCCTCGGTCAAAAGGGTTTCTATACAGGCAAAAAAGCTTTTTCAAAATACACTTTTTGAAAATGGTGAACGATAAAGAAAAAAAACACACCACTTCCTCATCCATTGAACTGAAGCGCATCTACACAGAACAGGATATCCAATCACCTGATTTCAAACAAAATCTGGGGGATTCTGGAAAATATCCTTTTACCAGGGGTGTGTATTCCAATATGTATAGGGGAAAGCTGTGGACGATGCGGCAATATGCCGGTTTCGGCACAGCTCGAGAATCAAACAAAAGGTATCGATACCTGCTCTCAAAAGGCCAGAGCGGATTGAGCGTCGCCTTTGACCTCCCCACCCAGTTAGGTCTGGACTCAGACCATCCTCAATCCTGCGGAGAAGTCGGAAAAGTCGGAGTCGCCATTGATTCCCTTCAGGACATGAAGATACTTTTTGAACAAATCCCCCTCCAAAAAGTATCTGTATCCATGACCATAAACGCAACCGCTGCTGTGATTCTGGCAATGTATTTAGCTGTGGCGGAATCAAAAGGGATCTCCGGCCCACAGCTCACCGGAACCATACAGAACGATATCCTTAAAGAGTTCGTCGCAAGGGGGACTTACATATTCCCTCCCCGTTCTTCCATGAAAATCATCAATGACATAATCAGTTTCTGTCATAACCAAATGCCACGCTGGAATACCATGAGCATAAGCGGCTATCATATAAGAGAAGCTGGAGCCACAGCCGTACAGGAACTAGCTTTTACTCTTGCAAATGCCATAACCTATGTCCAGGCAGCTCTTGAGTCCGGGCTGGACGCCGATACATTTGCCCCACGGCTTTCTTTTTTCCTGGCTGCCCATAATAACTTCTTTGAAGAAATCGCAAAATTCCGTGCTGCCAGGCGCATCTGGGCCAAGATAATGAGGGACAGATTCAAAGCCAAAAACCCAAAATCTTGGAAATTCAGGTTTCACACCCAAACCAGCGGCGCCACTCTTACTGCCCAGGAACCGGAAAACAATGTCGTAAGAGTCACCCTTCAAGCGCTTGCTTCCATACTGGGCGGAACCCAATCCCTGCATACGAATTCAAGAGATGAGGCCCTGGCGCTTCCCTCTGAAGAATCGGTCAGAATCGCTCTCAGAACCCAGCAAATCATAGCGCAAGAAACCGGTGTGCCTGATGTGGTTGATCCTGTTGGCGGTTCCTACCTGATCGAAAACCTCACAGATCGAATTGAAGAGGAAGTCAATAAGTATCTCAAAAAAATCGAGGATATGGGGGGTATGCTCACAGCTATCGAACAGGGTTTCATCCAAAAAGAAATTCAGGAAAGCGCCTACATATACCAGAAACAGCTTGAGACCCATCAAAAAGAAGTGATCGGAATCAATACGTTTGTCACTGAGGAAAACAGGCCGCCGTTTGAAATCTATTACCCTCCCAAAGAAACAGAAGAAAACCAGATAAAAAAGCTCAAACAGGTCAAAAGCCTGAGGCCTGAGAAAAGACTGAGATCCAGTATGGGGTCCTTAAGACAAGCCTGTCAATCTGATAAAAATCTAATGCCCTATATATATGACTGTGTCAAAGATATGGCCACTCTCGGAGAGATCACATCCGTACTCAAAGAAACCTATGGAACATACAGAGAAAATCTGATTTTCTAATTCAAAACAAAAAATCCTGTTATCTTTCATTGACAAGTGAATGAGGTGATTTTAAACTAACAATATGCCCCGTTTCGGATGGAAGAAAGGTCTCATAGTCACATTTGTCTTTCTGTTCCTTTCTTCTCCGGCCGTTTCCGTGGATAAAGCGACCGCACTGCGGATTGCCAATCTCATTGAAAAACACAAACAGGACATCATAGATATAAGAAGATTCATTCATATGAATCCGGAATTAAGCAATAGAGAGTTTGAGACTTCAAAACTCGTGTCTTCAAAACTTCTTTCCCTCAATATGGAAGTCAGGTCAAAAATAGCTAAAACAGGGGTGGTCGGTCTGCTGAGGGGCAAACATGAGGGCATCACCATAGGTGTGCGTGCTGACATGGACGCCCTTCCAATTGAAGAACAAACAGGACTTGCATATACATCACTGAATAAGGGTGTCATGCACGCATGCGGTCATGATATCCATACATCAATTGCGCTCGGCGCAGCCATAGTGTTGAACGAGATGAAGGACATGCTTAAAGGGAGCATCAAATTCATTTTCCAGCCGGCTGAGGAAGGGGCTCCTCCCGGAGAGGAAGGCGGGGCTTCTTTGATGATAAAACAAGGTGTGCTGAGAAATCCTCCGGTAAGAGCCATCATCGGAATGCATGTGTGGCCGGAGGCAGAAACAGGCGAAGTTCTCATTTCCCCGGGCACTATATTTGCGGGTTCGGATACTTTTAAGATCACCATCAATGGAAAAAGCTCCCACGGAGCACAGCCGCACAAAGGGATCGATGCCGTATATATAGCTTCTCAAGTAGTGGTCTCCATTTATTCCATGGTGAGCAGGACCATTGATCCGGTTAACCCCGCTGTTGTGACCATCGGAAAAATATCAGGAGGATCCCGCTCCAACATCATTGCCGATGAAGCGACCATGGAAGGAACCGTAAGGACATTAAACCCTGAAACTCAAGATAAAACAAAGAAACTGATAGAAAAAATAGTGATCAGCAATACCCAGCCTTTTGGAGCTTCTTATTCCTATGCCTATAACAAGGGCACATCACCCCTCTACAACCACCCTGACCTAACGGCTATTCTCAGGCCTTCTTTGGTGGATGCTGTTGGACAAAACAATGTCCGCTCCTTTGCTCCTCAGATGGTCGCCGAAGATTTTTCTGAGTATTCCGAAAAGCTGCCTGGTTTCTACTTTCTTCTAGGTGTAAAACCCGCCTGGGAAAGTTCGATTCACCCTCTCCACAGCTCCCAATTCAATCCCGATGAAAGCTGTATTCCCGTAGGGATAAAAGTCCTGTGCCACCTTCTTTTAGACTGCCTTGACTATCAGGCCCAATTTGAGAACGAAAACAAGTAATGGCCTTTCCTTTCCTCTTCATCGCCCTGTCTTTCGCATCAGGAATATTCTTTTCATCACTTTGCAGCATCCCTCTTTCAATGCTGGTCATACTGCTGTTCATAAGCCTTTTGTCAGCCTGGATCCACTTGATCTCTTTAAGAAAAAACAAACCCGCATTTGCTTTTTTGGTTATCAGCACTTTTCTCCTGGGAGCATCCCTGTATACTCAGTCAAACAATACATACGAAAAAAATCCTCTGTGCTCTTTTGAGGAAGAATCATATGTAGACATTAAGGGGACTTTGTATAAATCCCCCTCTTTTTCCACAGACAGGGCCTATCTCTATATAAAAACAAAAGAAATCTCCTACGGAAACAAAACAGAAAAAATAAAAGGGAACATAAGGATATCTCTGCCTAAAAGTCAGCATTCTGATGCTCTCCATGAACTACTGGTCCATGATAAGGTCGAAATCTCTGCAAAGTTATCCGACTCCCCCGTATTTAGAAACTTCGGATATCCCCGGTCAAACAGATTTCTCAAATCCAGAAAAATACACAAAACAGGTTTTGCAAAATCCCCTTTGCTCGTCAAAAAAAAGGCTACAGGCAGCAGCTTCTCTCCTTTTCGTGCTCTTTCGCGACTCCGTCAGATACTGCAAAAAAAAATCGAAGGGTTCTTTCCAGGAGAAAATCAAGGCGAGATCTCTCCTTCCGGAGCGGTTGTGGAAGCTCTGCTTCTTGGGGAGAGAGGCAGGATGAGCGGGTCTATCACCCGGTCGCTTCAGGATTCTGGCCTGTATCATCTTTTCGCCATATCCGGAGCTCATATAGCTATCATTTCTTTCCTTATGTTTTCTCTTCTTAAGGTTCTGAAAGTGCCTGAGAGGACATCTTATATCGTTCTAATTTTCATTCTTGTTTTCTATGCCATGCTTGTGGAGGGCCGTCCGTCTATAATACGCGCCACACTCATGACCATAATCTTTCTCATAGGAAAACTGATATGGAAAGATACGAATCTTTTAAACACATTATCTTTAAGCGCGTTTATCCTGCTTCTGGTCAATCCGTTCCATCTCTTTTCACTGGGGTTTCAGATGACTTTTGCCGCTACCTTATCCATTGTCCTCTTCTTTCCCGTAATAATCAGGTATCTACCCAAACTGCCCTTGAATATAAGTGATATCCTGGTTCTCTCATTCACAGCACAATTGGGAATACTTCCCATCACCGCATCCGCCTTTAACCGGATTGCCTTTACTCCGCTCATCCTCAACCTTATAGCGCTTCCTCTAATATCCCTCATCATGGCCGCAGGATATCTCTTTGTTCCCATCGCTTTTATAAGTGCGGGTATTGCCCGTTTTCCGGTCAAGCTCCTTGATCTGTTGATTACTGCTCTCATAAGTATCTCCGACTTTGCTTCCACCTTAGATCTTCTGTCATACAGAATACCCACTCCACATACCTTGATCGTCTGCGGATACTATTTTTTCCTTCTTGCTTTCCTCGCTCCCAAAAAAATAAAAAGACAAAAAATTCTGACATCTGTTCTGTTTTTTGTTTTTTTCATCATGCTTATCATTCATCCATTTCCCACAAAATCGAAACACCTGAGGATGACTTTTATTGATGTGGGAAACGGAGATTCCATTCTGGTCGAATTCCCTGGCAACAAAAAGATGCTTATCGACGGCGGAGGCTCTGCTTACGGAGACTATGACATCGGTGAAAGGGTCGTATCTCCTGTCCTCTGGGACAAAGGAATCAAAAAAATAGATTATCTGGTTCTGACTCATTCCCATCCTGACCATCTCTACGGCCTGTTCTCTGTTGTTGAAAACTTCAGAATCAAAGAATTCTGGGAATCAATATCGCCCGCAGCAGAGACGGCTTACCGGACCTTTAAGAACAACTTGAGTCCAAAGACCAAAAAAAAAGAATTATTCAGGGGCGCCTCTTTCCAGATCGGAAAAGCAAACGCAAAAATACTCCATCCTGAAAAACCGGAGCGCCCGCCTGTTTCGGTCCATAACAACCAGTCACTGGTCATGATGATCACATTCCGTGAAACATCATTCCTTCTGACAGGAGATGCGGAATACCAGGCGGAACAGGAGATATTGTCTTATTACGGGGACATCCATTGTCAGGTGCTGAAATGCCCCCATCACGGGAGCGGCTCTTCCAGTACTGAGAATTTCATAAAAGCCGTCTCACCGGAGATCGTCGTGATCTCAGTGGCCAAAAATAACCTCTACGGACTTCCTGATAGAAATGTCATCCGTCGATACGAAAGAAGAGGCTCGGAAATCTACAGGACAGACCGGCATGGAGCTGTAGAGATTGTTTCTGACGGAGAAAACATCTCAGTCCGCACAGCTGTCATAAACAGGTGAACGGATTATCTGAAATAGATAAAAGAGACCTTCACCCCCAGTTCCCTCTCATCTGTAGATTCAGGGAACATTTCTGAAGGAATAAAGATCTTATCCGTGGCTATTGTTAAATAAAAATCATCATCCTCCCCGAGTTTCTCTTTGTTAACGGTATATGTCTTTTCAAACACGGCTTGTTCGGGAATGAATTCGTCCAGAATGGTATCATTGATCATAAAGATCACTTTCTGATCCTCGATGGCCCTCTTGTTCACTTCACCCCTTATGATAAGCAGGGCATCCTGATGAGGGTTATCAATGATACATTTGGCTTGTTTGGCTGTCCATCTCCAATTCCTGAAATGATAGTCCCTGTTCATTTCAAGTCCGTACCAGCCGTCCATATAGATGACTTGGGGAGCATCCAGCGGAGGCGGCGTCACTTTTAGTTTACGATCAAGAATCATTTGTTCGGATTCTCCCGTCTTATCATAAGGAGAATAAAATCCGATAGAAAGATTCAGGGTCTCTTCACCCTTGAAATCAGGATCAAATTCATCAATAAATACAGGGATATAAATCCTTTGAGTGAATTTGTATTCTTTGTCGGGTTCCCATTTGGATGTAGGGATTTCAGGAAAATAATCCGCTTGAAAAAGAAGATTATCCCCATGCCAGAAATGGACAAATACATTATAGTCCCTTCTCATCCCCTCAAATTCACTGTCCGTGGTCCAGAGAAATGTCATATCAGTGACAAGGTTGTCCGTTAATGACTCTTCTGAAAAAGTCACTTCAAGGTCGACACCTTTTACGGTTGTTTTCTGTTTGCAGTCATGAGAAATAAATACCAGCATTAATATTAATCCGAGGGTATATAGCTTTTTCCACATAGCCAGCCTCCTCTATTGAAATATGCATCATTATAAATAAACCTCATTTCAATGTAAAGACATCCCCTACCTGTATATCAATAATATTTGCCATCATGCAAGCAAATGTTATATATTCCAGAATAAATGAAGTCAATTCTCTATTTACTCTCTTTCTTTTACAGAGCTGGGGCCAGGTTTATAAGATTTCTATATGAAAAAAACATAAAGAAACAGCAGTCCGTTCCTATCCCTGTCATCTGCATAGGAAACATCACATTCGGAGGCTCAGAAAAAACCCCCCTGTCCGTTAAACTCATAAAAACCCTTCTTGAAAAAGGCTTTAAACCCGCTTTTATCTCCCGTGGTTATAAAGGAAAATGGGAAAAACAGGGAGGCATGGTGCTTCCCGAGCACAATAAAATTTCTGATTGGAAGACCTTGGGAGACGAACCTTTTATGGCAGCCCGAAATGTTCCGGAAGCAGGGCTTTTTCTTGGGAAAAACCGGATTTTATCCTGTTTAAATGCCTGTAAGAATGGATATGACATGGCTGTTCTGGATGATGGATTCCAGTACTATGCGCTTAAAAAAGACCTGAATATTGTGCTTCACGATATATCAAAAAAAGGGCTGCTTCGCGAGTCCCTGTCTGCACTAAAAAAAGCCCAAATAATTCTGCTGAAAAAAAATTCTCCGGAAGATAAAAAAGCCGAGCTTAAATCAAGACTACCCGGAATATCTGTCTATGAATATTCTGTATTCCCAGAAGGGCTCGTAAAAATGAGTGCCGGTCAGGTCTTTGCCGCAGACGGATTCAAACAGAAAAAGGTATTGGCATTTTGCGGTATAGCCCAACCCCATAGATTCAAAAAAACACTTGAGGAAATGGGAATAAGGCACGCTGCTTTCCTTACATTTCCGGACCACTATGACTACCCCCAAAAAGCCGTGAACAAAATACTGGATAAACACAGCTCATTAAACACGGATGCTATGGTCACGACTGAAAAAGACTCGGTCAAACTTGAGGGGATAAACCGCTTTAAAAACAAGCCTGTGTATTATGTAAAGATCGGTCTTGATATAGAGAAAGGATTTTTTGATCGCGTTTTTTCCTGCATAAGCTTACCAAAAAAATGAACGCTTCCTTGAAACATAAATGTGAATATTCGGTTTTCTACGGTGCGAAGACCTTCCTGAAAATCTTCCCCAGAAACGCCGTTTTTTTTATGAGCCGTATACTGGGACATCTTCTATTCGAGTTGGATAAAAAACACAGACGCTTAGCCTATTCCAACTTAACAACAGCATTCGGAAACAAACTCTCGCCTGATACCAAAAAAAAGATAATCAAAGCCTCTTTTGCCCATTTCTGTCAGGTCTTCCTTGACTTCATACGAATATCCGGGTTTAGACCTAAACAAAAAGACAAACTGATCTCAGTGGAAGGAGAAGAAATACTTGAAAATCATTTGAGCCGGAAAAAAGGAATCCTTGTTTTTACAGCACATTTCGGACTCTGGGAGATCGCAGCACATATATTATCCAAACATAAAAAACTCAATGTCATAGCAAGGCCCCTGGACAATCCTCTTCTTGAAAAAGAACTCTCCGGGATGAGAATCAATGTGGGATCCCATGCGATCTACAAAACGAATGCGGCCAGGCATGCCCTCAGGGCTCTCCGAAGAAATGAAATCGTTGCTGTACTCATTGACCAGAATGTGCTGCGAAAAGAAGGTGTGTTTGTTCGATTTTTTGGGAAAAAAGCCTCTACAACTCCGTCTTTGGCCACCTTTTTTCTGAGAACAGAGGCTCCCATAATACCTATTTTTTGTTATCCTGCTGCACGGCACCGCTATCATCTGAAAATAATGGAGCCGCCTCATTTGAAGCTGACGGGGGATGTCCACGAAGATGTGACAAACATCACACAAATCTGCACGGATATCATAGAAAAAGAAATAAAAAAGCATCCCCATCTGTGGTTATGGTTTCATGACCGCTGGAGAAGCCGACCGTTAGATGAAGCCGGGTGTAAATGAGCTCCCACCGGATTTTTAATGTTTGAACTTTTTCGATAACTGTACTATTCTTTATATTTGGGACAGAATCAAACAGATGAGATCCTATAAAAGAAAACCGGACCAGTTAAGGCCGTTAGAATTCAAACCAGACCTTCTTGACTATTCGGACGGTTCTGTTCAGATAGAACTGGGAAAAACTAAAGTCATTGCCACAGCCACCATAGAAGAAAATGTCCCTCTTTTTCTCAAAGGCAAAAGTTCGGGATGGATCACCGCCGAATATTCCATGCTGCCCTGCTCGACTGAGATAAGGACAAGAAGAGAAAGAGGCGCTAGAATCTCGGGAAGAACCAAGGAAATCCAGAGACTCATCGGACGCTCGTTAAGAGCTGTGACTGACCTGAAAACGCTGGGAGAGAGAACCATCATTATCGACTGTGATGTGATACAGGCTGACGGAGGCACCAGAACCGCTTCTGTTACAGCAGGCTGTATTTCCCTTGCTCTGGCACTCAAAAAACTCCTGGATGAAAACCAGATAGAACAAATGCCTCTGAAAAACCTGGCTGGAGCTGTAAGCGTTGGCGTTGTAAACGGAGAATGCCTTTTGGACCTTGACTACATAGAAGACTCAAATGCATCCATAGATATGAATGTCATCGGGACTGATACGGGTCATTTTGTGGAAATACAGGCATCTGCTGAAAAATCTCCTTTTATTAAGAAAATATTCCATGAACTCCTTGACCTGGCTGAAAAAGGGATCACAGAGATCGTTCAGTTACAAAAAGAGGTCCTTAAAAATAAAAGCCCCCTCTTCATTGCCTACAATCACAGGGAATAAACATGAACAGAATACTGATCACCGGGGGAGCTGGATTCTTAGGAAGCCACCTTTGTAAAGAACTGCTCAAACAAAAAAAAGACGTCCTTTGTATAGACAATTTCTTCTCAGGAAGCAAAAACAATATAAGGGATTATATCAGCCATCCTTATTTTGAATTCATCAGGCATGACATCATCCATCCTTTTTTTGCCGAAATCGACGGCATCTATCATCTCGCCTGTCCTGCTTCTCCTATCCACTACCAGTACAATGCCATAAAAACAATAAAAACCAATGTCACAGGAACCATAAACATGCTTGGTTTGGCAAAAAGGACAAAGTCAAAAATTCTGCTTGCCTCCTCATCTGAAATATACGGGGATCCGGTAGCACACCCTCAAACCGAGGAATACTGGGGAAATGTCAATCCCATTGGAATAAGAAGCTGCTATGATGAAGGAAAAAGGGTTGCGGAAACTCTCATGATGGATTATCACAGACAAAACAAAGTCGATATAGGGATTTGCCGCATCTTTAACACCTACGGTCCTCATATGGCTTCGGATGACGGAAGAGTTGTGAGTAACTTTATTGGACAAGCGCTCAAAGGGAAACCCCTCACTGTTTTTGGTGACGGTACACAAACCCGCTCCTTCTGCTATGTCTCGGACACGATTCGTGGTCTGATATCTATGATGAAAACCGAAAATTTCACAGGCCCTGTCAACCTGGGCAATCCTGAGGAACACACAATCCTTGATCTTGCAGAAAAAATAATCAAGATAACAAAAAGCACATCCAAAATAACCTTCAAACCCCTTCCGAAAGACGACCCCCTGCGGCGGTGTCCTGATATCACCCTTGCTGAAAACAAGCTGAACTGGGAGCCAAAAATCAGCCTTGATCAGGGTTTGGAGAGCACTGTGGAGTACTTCAAAAAACAAATCCTTTAATCGGGATAATTTATTTCTTTAAAAATGTTTGACAAATCTTTATAATACTTTTTCACACTATTATATGGTATGAAAAAAGGAGGTTACGATGATATCTCTCTCCACAATAATAATAATCGCGATTATTGTTGTCGCCATAGTCCTGCTGTCTTTTTTAATCGCCAAGCAGTACAGAAAAGTGGGGCCCAATGAAGCCCTTATTATCTCAGGCGGCTTGAAAAAGACCATAACACTTCCAGACGGAAGAAAACGCAAAATAGGTTACCGCTACCGTTTAGGAGGAGGGACATTTGTATGGCCTCTGTTAGAAACAGTGAACATACTTCCCATGGATGTGATCAACCTCAGCCTCAAAACCCCGGAAGTGCTCACACACAACGGAATCCTCATTCAAGCGGAAGCCTCGGCTCAAGTTAAGATCAATTCGGATGAAGACTCGATCCACCTTGCCGCCGAACAATTCCTGGGGACCGGCAAGGAAGGGATCAAAGAGGTCTCCCAGACAATCCTGGACGGAAAGATGAGAGCCGCGATAGGGTCGATGACAGTTGAAAATATATACAGAGGAAGGCATGAATTCGCTGAAAAGGTCATTGAATCAGTAAAAAATGACTTCTCGAATATGGGACTCATGCTCCTTTCCTTCTCCCTTAAAGAAATCAGTGACACTCAGGGTTATCTGGATGCTCTGGGAAAGCCGCACATTGCGGCAGCAAAACGAGACGCTGCGATTGCCGAAGCTGAGACAGAAAAAGAGGCAGTCATAAAGTCGTCACAGGCCAGAAAAGAAGGAGAGGTCGCCCGGTTAAGTGCTGAAGCGCTGATTGCCAAAGCACAGTGGGAAAATGAAGCAAAAAAAGCAGAGTCTCAAGTGCAGGTAAACAGTAAAAAAGCCCAAGCAGACCATGCGTATGAACTGGAGCGTTACCGATTGAGCCAGCAGATCAAAAAAGAAGAAGCTAAAGTGAAGGCCATTGAGAAGCAGGAAACTATAAAAATAGAGGAAATGGAAATCAAACGAAAAGAGAAGGAACTCGATGCCATGGTCATAAAACCTTCAGATGCTCGAAAATACCAGATCAAGGCAGAAGCTGAGGCAGAAGGCTACCGCATCCAAGCAGAGGCAGAGGGTAAAGCCGAAGCCAGCAAATTAGAAGGAAAAGCTGAGGCAGAAAAAATAAGAGCACAGGGCGCTGCAGAGGCCGAAGCCATGATGAAAAAAGCACAGGCCTGGAGCAAATACAACCAGGCCGCCCTTCTTGATAACTATTTGAAAATACTCCCAGAGCTGGCGAAAAATGTTTCCGAACCCCTATCAAAAGTCGATAAGATCGTCTTAGTGGGGGGAGATAAAGGAACAGGAGCCACAAAAATTACTTCCCAGGTCGCGGATGTTCTTGCTCAAATGCCGGATGTAGTGAAATCCCTAACCGGTGTTGACCTCAAAGAATATCTTAAGGAAAAATTCAGCACTGAAAAAAAAGAAAAAGACTGATATTTAAGTCGAGACTAAAAAGATGATTTTATCAGAAAAGGCAAATCAAATCGGCGAATCGCCAACCTTTAAAGTCAACGCCAAGGCTAAGGCGATGAAAGCGCAGGGAATTGATGTGGTCGATCTCAGTGTAGGAGAGCCGGACTTTCCCACACCTGAAAATGTCAAAAAAGCTGCTGTTTTAGCGATTGAAGAAAATTTCACCAAATACACCCAGATAGACGGGATGCCTTCCCTTAAACAGGCGGTCATAGAGAAACTGAAAAAAGACAACGGCTTGGATTATGAAAAAAACCAGATCATCATCTCCTCCGGGGCCAAAAGCTCGCTCTATCATCTCATCCAAGCCATAATAAACGATGGAGATGAGGTCATCGTTCCTGCGCCCTACTGGGTAACCTATCCTCATGCAGTATCTTTAGCCAAGGGAAAGCCGGTTACCATTCAAGCCAAAGAGGAGAACAGCTTTTTGATAACCCCAGAACAGCTGGAATCATCCATCTCCCCTAAAACTAAAGCCATTATTCTTAACAATCCATGCAATCCGACAGGGGCTGTTTACAACAAAATACAGCTCGAAGCACTTGCCGATATTATCCTCGAAGAAGACATCTTTGTGATCGCTGATGAGATCTACGAAAAACTTGTGTACGAAGAGGCGAAATTTCACAGCTTTGCATCGCTGGGTGAAGAAGTGAAAAAGAAAACAGTCATTATAAACGGCGTATCCAAGGCTTATTCCATGACAGGCTGGAGAATAGGCTATGCTGCCGGACCCACAGAAATCATAAGCGCTATGAATCGGATCCAGGGCCATACCACATCCAATGCCTGCTCCATTTCCCAGAAAGCAAGTCTTGAGGCGCTTTCTGGACCTCAAAATACCATTTCAAAGATGGTTTCGGAATTCCAGAGACGAAGAAATTACACACTCATGAGATTAAAATCCATCCCGGGAATCTCCTGCTTTGAATCCAAAGGGGCTTTCTATCTTTTCCCGAATATTTCTTCGTTTTTTGATAAAGAATTCAAAAACAATCAAATACGCAACTCCTTTGGCATGGCGTATTATCTCTTGAAAGAGGCACAGGTCGCGATCGTTCCGGGCGGAGCTTTTGGTGCTGAGGGATATATCCGCATATCCTATGCCACGTCCATGGAAAATCTCGAAGAAGGGATGGACCGGATCACTCAAGCTCTTTCCGAACTCAAACCCGCTAAAAAGACAAAAAGAATTTCCCTTAACAATTCCATAACCCATTACCAGTCCAGCCCGCCCGTTGATTCCTCCCTGTCCGTACAGATGAAGGAAGCTCTGGTCACTGAGATGGAAAACCATCTCAGTTATGAAAACTATTTTGAATGGAACGCAAATATCAACGGAGTTATCGTTCAGTTGAGAACAAATGTTCCCCATCTTTATGACTTCTGGATCGAAAACTGGTACCCGGCTCAACTGGAATCAGACTTAGAGCCTCACGGCATCATCTATGCAGTGGACAAAATCCCCGGACGTGAACCTCGGGCCTTTTACAACTCGGACACAAAAACCGGATTCCTTGTCAATGCAGATAACTACGGTCCTCTGCGAAGCCTGGCATTCGGTCTGGTCATGGATGTCTCAGAAAGGCTTTTTAACGTTCATGCAGTCCGTGGCATGTCTGCTGAATTCCAGGGAAATTCCTTTCTCCTCATAGGCCCCAAAGGAACCAGTAAAACAAAGTTTTTCTTTAATATGCTCCAGAACCCGGACATGCGCCTTCAGTCAAACGAGATCGTTTTTGTCAGATTTTCCGGCCGCCTTCCTATAGCTGACACTTCGGAAAGAAAACTATTCATGCCAACCAATGTGGTAAAGTACGACTCTCAATTTGCCTCGTTTTTTGACAACAGCAAATGCGAAAACGTGGTGCTCAAAAAAGCAGAATGCCAAAATAAGGCCTGCCTTGAGGAAGAGGACTGCCGTCTGGATAGAGGTTCTCCCTTCTGTTATGAAGCTGGGAAAAAATCCTATGCTCTCCTAGATCCTTACTGGATCAAAGGCCCTGAAAAACATGTCAAACGCAGCGCCCTTAACTGGTTGTTCATCCTAAGGAAAGACAATGTGTCTCCTCCCTCCGTCAAACTGGAAGTGGACGACGCCCTGAGAATGCTGGAATCCGGAGAAAGTCTGGGGACCCTCCCGGAAATAGGTCCGGCAAAAACAAATCCCTTTTACAACCCCCATATTCTGCTGACAACACCGGACCGGATGGAATCGCAGAGAGATTTTTATAAAAGATTATTAGGAAGCACATCCTGCTTCCTCATAAACAGCGGCCAGGCAAAACCTGACCATATGCTGGATATTATGAAGCAAAAACAAGAATAAAGTTACAACCATATGACACAAACATGAATGACGAAAACATATTTGATTTAAAGGCTTATCAGAAATTCGCAGAAGAACTGAAAAGAGTCCTTCTGGGGCCCAATATTCGAACGGTAGACCTGAAGTGGCTGGAATCACGGGCCAAATCCGCCGGAGTTAAAACAAAACACGGCTCCTACGGATGGCGCGCAGCCATATCCAGCCGTATCGCTCCCAAAACCGTTTACCTCGGCACAAAGCCGGTCAGGCTTCCCAATCCGAGTGAGCAGCAAAAAAGCATCATAGCGGCCGCCCCCGAGGAACTGGATAAAGTGCTTCATCTTCTCAGAACCATGCCGTTCTACCACATCCGCCGCAGGATGGGCGAAAACGATGTGTTCAATCCCATGTGCCATCTCATTGTTCCCGAAGCAGATGTGGTGAATTACCGCATAGGGTATATGTGGGGCACGACCATGTTCAAACCGGAAAACAGCGCCAAAGAAAGACCGGGACCTGAATTCACTATGATCCATATTCCCGAAGAACATCCCTTAAAACAGCAGGTCCTGGCCATCCCGGAACACAATATCAATGTGGCACTGGGAACCGACTATATGGGAGAGGACAAAAAGGGATTTTTGCGCCAGGCTATGTGGGCGGCTGATACCGAAGGCATGCTGGGGCTTCATGCAGGTACCAAAAAAGTGACGGCTGTGGGACAGGATGAAAAACTAAAAAAATACGGTGTGTTCCTCTTCGGTCTCACTGCGACCGGAAAATCCACCTGGTCCTGCCACCAACTGGGGCTGGACCACAGCAAGGGCGAAAAAACTCTTGTGACACAGGATGACATATGCTTTCTGAGAAAAGACGGTTCTGCCTTTGGTTCAGAGAACAACTTTTTTGTCAAAACCGACGTGGAAGAAAAATATCAGGAAGCCATGTACAATGCGTTGATAGACAAATCAGCCCTTTATGAAAACGTGATGATCAAGGCCAACGGGGAACCTGATTTTCTGGACGAAAGCCTGACCGCCAACGGAAGAGCCGTGATCCAGCGTAAAAAACTGCAGGTCAAAATAGACGGGAAAAGGGTCAACATCTTTTCCGACTCCATTAATCTTCCTCCTATTGAAGAGCTGGACGGGCTGATTTTTGCTTTCATCACCCGGCGAAACACTATCATGTCCTTTTCTCAGGAACTCACCCCGGCCCAGGCTGTTCTTGCTTATTTATGGGGAGAAAGCACGCACTCTTATGCCAGCCAGCCTGCCAAAGCCGGTGAGACGGTTCGAATCGTAGGAACTGACCCATTCATCATTGGCTCCAGGGCCAAAAAGGTCAACCGCCTCTATGAAATCCTTATGACTCTCTCCAGTAACTATCCGGACAAACTCAAGTGCATGCAGTACAACACCGGAGGGGTTGGAGAGATCATAGAAACCTATGAGGAAAACGGAAAAAAGAAAAAAAAGCTCCTCCGTAAAGTCAAGCGCATCCCCATAAACCTTATGGCTCAGATACAAAGAGGGGATGTACGCGGGACCAATGCATATGAGAAAGGAAGGCTGGGTACCCGGCAGATTATCAAGGCTGAAGGCCAAATCCTTGATGAGTGGAGCCCCGGGAAATATTACTCTGAACAGGAGATCCAGCAGTATATCCACAAGCTGGTCCAGGGAAGAAGACAATTCACTGAGGAAGTCGCTAAAGAAGGGTTAAGGGACGAAGTGCTGTGGGCTGCGGAACGTTCCTTCAGAATAGACAAAAGCAACGAAAGATCCCGAGTTTTCTTACATAAAGAAGCCGGTGAAAAAGGCGAACCTGAAAAGGAGAAAAAGTCTTTTATCCCGAAAACTAGACCCAAAAGAGGAGGATTCTGGCGGAACCGGTAGGGCATTGATACTGGCCGTGCTAAATTTCCGCACAGAATCCAGAATAAACATTCATTGAAGGAGGAAGAATGAAACTCCGCACATTTATTTTGCTTTTCCTGTTCTTAACAGGAGTCACAACAATCCTTTCATCCTGCAAAGGCGATAAACTCTCAGATGAAAATACTCAACAAAAGAAAGGGCAAGAATTAACACAACAAGAATTAACCGCTTCTGTTCCTGAATTGGAGAAGATGCATGATGTGGTCTTCCCTCTCTGGCACAATGCCTTTCCAGAGAAAGACTATGTTTTGATCAAAGAACTTCTTCCCCAAGTTGAATCACTCTTCTCCGAACTATCCAAAGCAGAACTGCCTGGGATCCTTCGTGATGACCAAGAAGCCTGGAATAGAGGAATAGAATCTTTATCTTCAGCAGTAAACAACTTAAAAGAAGCAGTCGAAGCTGATAATCAAGAAAAAATGCTTCGCCAAGTTGAAGCCTTTCATACCGCATATGAGAGATTGGTGCGGGCTATTAGGCCATTAGTGCAAGAACTGGAAGCCTTTCATATGGAATTGTATAAAATTTATCACTACTATGCCCCCGAATATGACAGTGAAAAGATTAAAACAGCTGTAAAAGCAATGCAAGAGAAAATGGCTCCCTTGAAAGAAGTCAAGCTTCCAGAGCGTTTGGCTGAAAAACAAGAAGAATTTGAAAATTCTGTATTAGAACTTGAACAAACACTCAATGACCTAACAGAGGCTGTAAAACAAGATGTAAAAGAAAAGATTCTTGAATCAGTGGAAAAAGTACATACTGCCTATCAAAAGGTAGAAAGCATCTTTGATTAACTTTTGATCTTAAGCTCTATTTCCTGGGCCATGATGTGAAGGATCAAGAGGTGTACTTCCTGAACTCTGGGCGTCGATGCTGATGGTACACCTAGAAGATGGTCAGGAATCCGGGCCAGTTTTCCCCCGCCTCTGCCTGTTAATGCCACGGTCATAAGTCCCTTATCATTTGCTGCTTTTAATGCATGGATCACGGACGGGGAATTTCCGCTGGTTGAAATCCCCACAGCTACGTCCTGTTCACTGCCTAATGCCTGGATTTGACGGCTGAAAACCTGGTTGTAACCCATATCATTCGCAATTGAAGTCAAAGCTGAAGTGTCTGTGGTTAAGGAAACGGCAGGCATAGCTTT
>Ga0207752_1000309_pt1 | contig 23304 bp, 22 predicted proteins | sample Pon2CUnioCityCA_6_FD_187272 | JGI IMG/M metagenome (GOLD analysis project Ga0207752, IMG submission 187272) | Marine sediment microbial community from Union City, CA, USA - Pond 2C Sediment 2 (SPAdes) | ecosystem: Environmental > Aquatic > Marine > Intertidal zone > Salt pond sediment ...
CCCGATCACGGGTCCGAAGGGCGAGAGGACGTTCCTGAAGCACAACGGCCAGGAGGTGTGGTCGAAACTCGACAGTGACACGCTGCGCGAGGTGGCTTATGCAACCGATGGCGGCAAATATCTGTCGGTCCTGCCCGGTACGACGATGGATCTGGGCCGGATCTATCGAGATTTGATCGTGTCGGCCCAAAAACGGGAACTCGAATCGATGACCATGATGAGGTATGATGAAAAGTTCCAGATCTTCATCGCTCTGGCAATCGTATTACTGATGGGCGAGGTGTTGGTCAGTGAGCGCAAGAAGGTTGTATAGCGGTGTGTTGATCACGTTGCTGCTGCTTTCCGTTGTTGCAGCGGGGACGGACTCTGTCCGTGAGATCCTGCGGCAGGGCAATCGGCTCTATGACGACGGCCAGTTCGCCGAGGCCGTCAACCAGTACAACGAGGCCCTGATCGAACAGCCACAGGCGCTGGAGCCGAAGTTCAACAAAGCCAACAGTTACTACCGCCTGGACGACCTCGGCGAGGCCATGGACCTGTACCGGGAGGTCGCCGCCGGGAGCAAAGACATGGCTCTCGTCACCAAGGCCAAGTACAACCTGGGAAACTGCTTCTTCCAGCGAGGCGCCAAGCAGCGAGATTCCGACCTGCAAAAAGCCCTTGAGGATATGAAGACGAGCATCACCTATTGGCGGCAGGTGCTCGACATCGATCCGGACAACGAGAAGGCCGCCAGGAATATCGAGGTGGCCCGCTTGACGATCAAAGATATCCTCGATCAGTTGAAGCAGCAGCAGGACCAGCAGAACCAGCAAAATCAGCAGAATCAAGAGTCGCCACAGAATCAACCGGAGTCTCAGCAGGACCCGAACCAGCCGCAGGACCCGAATCAGACCCAGCCGCCTGAGTCCCAGGATCCCAATCAGCCGGAGGATGAACAGCCGTCTGAGGCGCAGCAACAGCAGCCAGAGCAGGAGGTTGCGCCGCCGGACGCCAGGGCCCAGGAGATCATTGACAGGGAGCAGCGGCAGAAGAAAGAACGCGAAATTCAGCAAAGAGCACGATACCAGGAGGTCGAAAAAGACTGGTAGTATGAAAGGCCTCTGCCCACACATATTCTGGATGGTGCTTCTTCTCCCGTCGGTGGCGGCCGCCGGCTCGGCGAACACGCGCATCTATGCCAAGGTGGACGCGGAGACGACGATCTACGAGGGCGACGAGTTCGTTTATACTGTGGTTGTCGAGGGCGGGGCCAAGCCGAGCCGGATCGACGTGTCGCCGATTGCCAGGTTCAAGCCCCAGCCGGTCGGTAGCGGCACGTCGATTCAAACGGTGATCGACCGCACCATCATCAGTTATTCCGAGAATTACCGCATCACAGCGACCGCGGCCGGCACGATGACGCTGCCCGGCGTAAAGGTGACTGTGGACGGAACGGACTATACGACCAACCCGGTTGAGGTGAAGGTCTCGCGGCCCGGGAGCACGGATCGTATGACGGTGGAGTTCTCCGTCTCGGAGGTGAAATGTTACGTGGGCCAGCCGACCGTGATGACGGTGAGGTGGATCGTCACGACTCGTTGGCAGGGCGTTGGATTCGATGTGCCGGTCTTCAAATCCGGAGACTTCTACATCGAAGAGGCTTCCGAGACCGCCGCCGGCCAGGCCCGGGAGCAGATCGCTATCGACGGCATACCCACCACGGTGACGATGGATCGCCAGTCCATCCGCGGCATGGAGGCTACGGTCATCTCTTTCAGCAAGGTCCTCATTCCGAAGCGTCCGGGTCAGATCACGCTCGATCCTGTCACCATCTCCGCCGAAATGGCGGTGGGACGCGTTCGGACGAACGATCCTTTCAATCCCTACAGGATGCAGTACGAGCGCGTTGCGGCGCAATCCAAGCCTGTGGAGCTGGAGGTGCTGCCGCTGCCGGCGGCCGGCAAGCCGGCGCAGTTTTACGGCCTGGTCGGGCAATATGCGATCTCCGCCTCGGCGGCGCCGACGAAGGTCAACGTGGGCGACCCGATCACCCTGACGATTCGCATCGGGGACAACCCGTACCTGAAGCCGGTCCAGTGGCCGCAGCTCGAACAGATCCCGGGATTCGCCGCCAATTTCCGGATTCCCAGTGAAAGGGCGTCGCCAATCCTCGATGGTGGCTGCAAGGTCTTCACGCAGACGATCCGGGCCAGCAATGACGCCGTGACCGAGATCCCTTCGATTCCGCTGGCCTACTTCGACCCGGTTCGCGGGAACTACGTGGTGGCCACGACCTCTCCGATCCAACTGGAGGTCGCGCCGACGAAGGTGCTGACCAACGCCGATATGGAAGGAACGAGCTCGCAGCCTGTCAATCGCGAGGTGGAGGTGATTCGAAAAGGCCTTTCGGCAAACTACTACGGTCCGGAGCTCGCGGTAGACCAGGGCTTCTCGCTTCTGTCGGCCGCGATCAGCCCTGCCTATGCCGCGATCTGGTTCATCCCCCTGATGGTCCTGACCGTCAGCTCGGTCGTGAAGGTCGCCGGTCGTACGAGTCCGGAATCGCTTGCGCGCAAGCGCAGGCGACAGGCCGCCGGTGCGGCCACGCGTCGATTGAAGACCGTCGGCTGCGCCGTTCCCGAGGACAGGCCCGAACGGCTGCTGTCGGCCATGAAGGGCTATATCGGCGACCGATTCGAGAGAGTGTCCGCGTCCCTTACGGCCGAAGACTGCCGGAAGATTATTGCCGAAGCCGTAGGCGATACCGAGACCGCAGCGAGATACAGGGGCTTGATCGCCGCCTGCGAAGAGGCCCGGTACGCGCCGATGGACGCCGAGATCGGATTGAAGCAGGTCCAGGAAGCGGTCAAGCTCATTCAGGTGATCGAGAAACACTCAAAGAAATGAAGATTCATACAGCACTGATCCTGTTGCTTGCAGCGACCCTCACGGGGCCCACGGCGCTCGCCGCGGAACGATTGCCCCGCGAGCAGCTTCCTGCTCTGCTCGAGGAAGCGAATGCCGCCTTCCAGGAAGCAAACGCCCTCGTCAACAATCCCGATCGTTCCCGCCGGCTCTACGAAAAGGCCATTCTCCTCTACGAAAAGGTCATCGACGGCGGCGGCGTACGCAACGCCAAGCTCTACTACAATCTCGCAAACGCCTACCTCCTGAAGGAGGATGTCGGTCGGGCCATTCTGAACTACCGCCGGGCCGAGCAGCTCGACGGCTCGGATATCAACATCCGCAAGAACCTCGCCTTCGCTCGCAGCAGGAGGATCGACAAGGTCGATGTCGGCACGGAAAGGCGCGTCCTCGAGACGCTGTTCTTCTGGCACTACGATTTCTCTCTCAAGACGAAGTTCCTGCTGACCTGCCTGTTCTTCGGGGCCCTATGCGTCACCCTGACGGTGCGGCTCTGGCTCGGTCGCGGCCCCGCGAAGTCAACGGTCGCCGTGCTCTCGGCTGTGCTGTGCCTGGCTTTTCTGATCTCGGTCTTGATCGAGTCCCGGCGTCGGGCCCAGACGCACTACGGCGTGCTCACCGCGACGGAGGTTGTGGCCCGTCAAGGCGACGGTCCGAACTACCCGCCCAGCTTCAAGGACCCGCTGCACGCCGGCACCGAGTTCGAGCTGATCGAGCAGCGCCCCGGCTGGATGCACATCCGACTCTCCGACGGCGCCGACGCCTGGATCCCCGACGACACCGCCGGACTCGTCTGACAGGCCCGCACTTTCCCGGCGATGGCCCTTCCCGTTTCTCATCTTCCCGGTCGCAGCAGTCGGCGGGTCCCGTCGCTCCCACGCCGGGCAAATCTCTATTGAAACTCCGACGTCTTTTGTGGACAATGGGGCTGTCACGGTAGCGACCGAAAGGGCAGGTGGCAGTTGTGAGTGACGTTACGCGCATACTGAACGCCATCGAACGGGGGGACGCCAGGGCGACGGAGGAGTTGTTGCCCGTGGTCTACGAAGAGCTCCGCCTTTTAGCCGCCCAGAAGCTGTCGCACGAGCCGCCCGGGCAGACCCTCCAGGCGACCGCACTGGTTCACGAGGCCTACATCCGGCTGGTCGGCGACGAGGCCCGGAACTGGGAAGGACGGCGGCACTTCTTCGCCGCGGCCGCGGAGGCCATGCGGCGTATCATCCTCGATCGAGCCCGGGCCAAGAAGTGCATCAAGCGTGGAGGCGGAGGCCCGAGAGTCGAGCTGAACGACGCGCTTCTCGCCGTAGAGGCATCCCCCGAAGGTCTGATCGCGCTGGATGAGGCTCTGACAAACCTTGCCGTCACAGATCCCGAGGCGGCCGAATTGGTGAAGCTCGCCTACTTCGGCGGCCTGAGCGTGGAGCAGGCGGGAGAGGCGCTTGGGGTCTCCCGGCGCAGCGCGTACAGGCACTGGGCGTTCGCGCGAGCCTGGCTGTACGCGGCCATCAGCGAGGACGCGGACCCAAATACTTGACGAAGAACCCGCGCACCCAGAAACCGCAGAGCGGACAATGCTACTTGGGGCCAAAGCCGCCGGAGACAGCCATGACCCCATCAGGTGAATGAACGAGGCAAATTTCCCCGAATCTGACGGTTTTTCTGGCACTGCGGGACGTGAATCTCGCATGAAAAGGTACAGGAGTGGCAACCGATGGTCGGCAACAGTGCACAAGAGATCAAAACGATCTTCCTCAACGCGATCGATGAGCGTTCCGGCGTGGAACGTGCTGAATACCTGGATCGCGCCTGTGGGGATGATACGGAACTGCGGCGTAAGATCGAAGCCCTTCTGACCGCTCACAAGGAGGCCGGAGAGTTCTTCGATCCGTCCGCCTTTGGCCCGGATGTTGCACTCGACGGCTCGGCGTTGACCGAGGGTCCCGGCACGGTGATTGGGCGGTACAAGCTGCTGGAGCGGATCGGGGAAGGCGGGATGGCGGTGGTCTACATGGCCGAGCAAGAGCAACCGATCCGCCGCAAGGTGGCCCTCAAGATCATCAAGTTAGGCATGGACACCAAGCAGGTCATCGCGCGGTTCGAGGCCGAACGCCAAGCCCTGGCGATGATGGACCACCCCAATATCGCCAAGGTCCTCGACGCCGGCGCGACCGAGACCGGCCGGCCCTACTTCGTCATGGAATTGGTGACCGGCGTCTCCATCACCGAATACTGCGACCAGAACAACCTGAGCACGAAAGAACGTCTGGAGTTGTTCGTCCAAGTCTGCCACGCCGTCCAGCACGCCCACCAGAAGGGTATCATCCACCGCGATATCAAGCCGTCGAACGTGATGGTTACAATGCGCGACGGCGTACCGGTCCCGAAGGTCATCGACTTCGGCATCGCTAAAGCGACGAATCAACGGCTGACGGAGAAGACGCTCTTCACCCGCTACGCCCACATCATCGGCACCCCGGCCTATATGAGCCCAGAGCAGGCGGAACTGAGCGATCTTGGCATCGACAGCCGCTCCGATATCTACTCCCTTGGTGTGCTCCTCTACGAATTGCTCACCGGGACGACGCCGTTCAGCGAGGAGGAGCTTCGCAAGGCGGGCTATCTGGAAATGCAGCGGATCATTCGCGAAGAGGAACCCATCAAGCCCTCCACAAAACTCAGCACGCTGGGCGAAACGCTGACCGACATTGCCAAACGCCGAGGCTGTACGCCGGACCTGCTGCGAAGAGCTGTCCGGGGTGACCTGGACTGGATCGTCATGAAGGCCCTGGAGAAGGACCGCGCCCGCCGCTATGAGGGGGCCTCCGGCCTCGCGTTCGACATCCAGAGACACCTCGAACACAGGCCGGTGGCGGCCCACGCGCCCAGCGCAGCGTATCGCCTCCGAAAGTTCCTGCGCCGGAATCGATTGCAGGTCGGGGCTGTTCTGGCCGTGGCGGTCGTGGCAAGCACTGTCATCATCTCTTTTCTCTGGAACCGGCATCAAGTCCGCCTTGCAGAAGCCGAAGTCGTCAGACAGGTGAACGACTTGGCCGAGGCCCGCAAGCTCGTCAACGGCGGCGACCTCACCGCGGCCCGTCAGCTCCTTGTGCCGATCCTGGAAAGTGATCACGCGGGGCTGGAGGCCAGGGTTCTGTTTCGCCGCATCATGGGCAATGACGCCAATGAGACTCCCAGGATTACTGCCATCATGGACAAGCACCACCGGGAGCGGGTGCAGTACTATACCCGACAGATCGAAGCCGACCCTACCGACCCCAATCACTATCTGCGACGCGCGCAGCAGTTCAAATACCTCCGTGATGAGGACAGTGTCCATGCCGATATGAGCCGGTACGCCGCCATCCTTGGCCAGGGATGGTTCTCCCGGCTCCGCTTCGGCACACCAGAGGTCTTGAAAGTTGTCAGGACCGAAACAGTTCCTTATCGACTCGTCTTCTCCGTTGGAAGACGTGACAATGGAATCATCGTAGCATCTATCGCCTTCGGGCAGAAGGGCAGGTCCACCATGAAACCATTTGAAATTCCGATGTTCTTAACGTCACTACTCACACTTTGCTTGTTCCCCGGTCTGGACATGCAGCCGGTGCATGCTGATTTCAACTGCGGGATGCCAACACTATTGGGGCCGGGCATCAACAGCCCAGATGGCAGTGAGATGGTACGTTTCATATCGTCTGACGGCCTGGAGATGTATCTCGATTGGGGATCACCCGCATGGGGACATTGGGACATTTGCGTGTCCCGGCGCGTGACCACCGACAGCGATTGGGGGCCACCAGAGAACCTTGGGACACCCGTCAATACGCAGGGAGGCGAGACATGTGTGTTCATCTCGGCTGATGGCCTCTCGCTGTATTCTGCCTCGAACCGGACCGGGACTATGGGCCAGGCTGATATATGGGTAGCCAACCGACTGACGAAACAGGATCCATGGGGAGAGCCTGTGAATCTCGGTCCCGCAATAAACAGCACCGCCTGGGATGGCGAGCCGTGGTTATCACCCGACGGTAAAGAGCTCTACTTTGTATCATTCCGGACCGCAGGATATGGCAACGCCGACGTTTGGGTGGCAAGGCGAGAGACGGAAGACGCCCCCTGGGGCGAGCCAGTCAACCTCGGCCCTCCTGTGAACAGTGCGTACGACGAGTGGACCCCTTCCCTCTCCCCGGATGGTCTCTTGCTGTTCTTCTCAGATCATGAGGTCAGAGAGAAACGGCCGGGTGGCTACGGGGATGCCGACATGTGGGTCTCAAGGCGCGCGACTGTCCATGACAACTGGGGCACGCCGGTGAACCTTGGGCCAATGGTAAACGGCCCGTATAGGGAGGAGAGCCCAAGGTTGTCCCCTGACGGCCGAATGCTGTACTTCAGCTCACGGAACCGGCCGGAGAATTACGGTCGCTGGGACATTTGGCAGGCACCTGTCCTGCCTGTGATCGACTTCAATGGGGATGGCAAAGCAGACGGCAAAGATGTCGTGATTCTCACGGAGCACTGGGGCGAGAGCGATTCGGTATGTGACATAGGTCCGTACGCCTGGGGCGATGGGATTGTGGACGAGCAGGATCTCTTCGCTCTGGCGGAGTACCTGCCGGAGGACCCGGATGAGGAGTATGTCGATCCGACGTTGGTGGCCCACTGGGCGTTAGACGAAGGTGCGGGCAGCGTGGCTATCGACTGGGCCGGCCAGCACTATGCAATGATTGTCGGAGACGTGGTCTGGGAGCCCAACGGCGTCGTTGACGGCGCGCTGGCGTTCGACGGCCAAGAGAACTTCATGCGAACGGTCGACTCTATTCTTGACCCGGCCACAGGGCCGTTGAGTGTCATCGCCTGGGTCAAGGGCGGTGGACCTAATCGCGTGATCGTGTCGCAGTTCGGAGGGGCCGATTGGCTCTACCTGAACCAGTACGGCATGTTGACCACGGACCTGAAGGCGTCCGGGCAGGACGGCACGTCTCTGACGTCGGACGCCTGGCTTCTCGATGACCACTGGCACCGCGTGGCGTTGGTCTGGGACGGGACGAATCGGGCGTTGCGTGTGGACGGCGTCGAAGTGGCGACCGATACGCAGCCCAACTTAGCGGCATCGAGCGGCAGCCTGCAAATCGGCACCGGCAAGGGCCGCGCCGCCGACACCTTCTGGTCCGGCCTGATGGACGACATCCGAGTCTACCGGCGGGCAACAAGGCCATAGCGAGACCTGCCCACACGCCAAACCGACAAGGGCCGGCGGGTAACGGAGCGTCGGCCCTTGGTTTTTCGTGGGCCCGGTGGGATACGAACGGGCCGAGGTTGGTTTACCTGTGCGTATGGGTCCTCCGGCCTCTACGCACTGCGGTAACCGCCCCGGCCCGCATAGGCAGGAGGTGTCGGCCTTCCAGGGCAGACACCTGAGGTTCGGCGTATACCTTTCACTGAATAAGTGCCGCGACGAGGCGGCCGCGCAACGTGATTTCGGCCGGTTCAGGCCGGGGATATCTCCGTCGGGTCGCAGAGGTTCCTCTTGTTCTTGGCCGTGCGCCCGCAGGTGCGGCACTGCCAGCGCGGGTCTCTTGCCAGATCCTCCCGGCCTTGCGGGATGGGCCAGCCGCGATGGTACGAGAGGGGCTCGTTGCGGAGCACGGCCTGGGCCACCATGTGACACAAATGTTGATCGTGCGTCGCGCTGGCGCATTGCTCGTTCTCGCTGAGCTCCACCGGCTTGCAGAGGTTGCGGCCCTTGGCCGCCACGCGCCCGCACCACTCGCAGCGAAATTGCGGGTTTCGCGACAGGGCCTCCAGTTCTTCCGCGGAGACCCGGTGCGCCGAGTCCTGAGACCTCACGATCTGTGTCGCCATCCAGCAGAGGTGTTGCTCGTGTGAGGCACTTTCGCAGCGTATCTTGTCGTCTGTCATTCCCAGGGTCCTCAAACGGCCCAAATTCAACGGTCCGGCGGCATTGTACCTGCCGTCTCACGGCTAATCCCTACGAGTGGAGCCGCCGGCCTGTGCTGAGAAAATCCATGAAGCAGAAGTCAAAGAGCGAAGATCACAACAGTTCGGTCCAGGGGGCCATGCACGTAGGGTGGGTTCTCAACCCACGCGTCCCATGTCCTTCGATTGGGCCCGGATTTCCCAAGTAGTTCGTGACACGTGGACTGTAATTTGATCGTATGGAGCTTATGGAAACCATACAAGCAGGTTTCAGCCATTCTTAATGGGAGAACTCAATAGGTGAAGCATGCAAGGATGCCCTGGGGCTCGATTTTGACCGCAAAGTGAAGCTCGAATTCCATGGAACCAAGGTGACCAGTGATGCAGGTTTGCTTGCTTACCGGGAGCTTGATGAGGCACTCGGTCTGACCTCAGCGGTTGACGAAGAGCTTCGTGACATCCGAACGGGTAAGAACACTCAACACGGTCTTGGCGCTTTGCTCAGACAGTCCATATACAGCAGGCTTGCGGGCTATGAAGATACGAATGACGCCGAACGTTTGGCTGTCGATCCTGCCATGCCGATTGGCGTGTCTGGGGCCTTTGGGGCAGGTTCATTGGTCGTGTCGATGGCCAGACGCGTTGAAATGGCTGTCCCTATCGGGTATCATTGAGAATGTGGTGTGCAGGAGCACCGATTATGACGTCAAATGGGAAATCTCAGATATACGCAGTTCTGAAGGGAGGTGGCAACCAAATGAAGCCATCCGACATCTTCGGTATCGTGGTGCGCACGATGGGCCTCATTTTGGTCCTCGTGGCGCTGGGCTCTTCCATCCCAGCTATGGTCCAGCCAGTCCTGCTCTTCTTTGAGATTCCGGTATTGCTCCTCGGCCTCTGGCTTCTTCGTGGCGGGAAAGCTGTTGTGTCGTTCGCGTACCCCGAAGAACTGGAACATGACGGATAAGCAATTTGGCAATATCCCACCCGTCGCGACACGTGCGAGGAGGTAGGTATACAGTTCGTATTGCGTTATCCTTATGATTCTGGCCCTTCTTCCCTGGTGTTTGTAACCAGAGCTTGTGTGTTGGGTCAACCCTACGTCCGCCATCGGCTATTTCGAGCGCTTGGCTCGTGCAGGGTCGTAGTCGGGGTTGAGGGACATCTCCCGGGCGCCAACGTCGTATCGCCACAGGTCGAGCATGCGGCGCATCTGTTCGGCCTTGGCCGGCATCTTTCTCGCCAGGTTGTTTTTCTCGCCGAGGTCATCCTTCAGGTTGTAGAGTTCGAGCGTGTTGCCGGGGCCGGGGATGCTTGGGTCGTACCACTCGATGAGCTTGAAATCGCCCGCGCGGACGGCGCCGCATGGGCCAATGCTGCTGCCGTGGTAGTGCGGATAGTGCCAGTAGATGGCAGGGCGGTGCAGAGTGCCTTCCTGTCGCAGTAGCGGCAGCAGGCTGACGCCGTCGATGGGGTCGGTTTCGATGTCCGTCGCACCGAAGATGTCACGGAACGTGGGGAAGAAGTCCGTGCTGATGACGGGCTCGTCGCAAGTGGCGCCAGGGCGGGTCACGCCGGGCCAGCGGACGATGAGCGGGACGCGGATGCCGCCTTCGTAGAGGTTCGCCTTGCCGCTGCGCAGCGGGGTTTGTCGGGCGTCGGATGCGAGCCCGCCGTTGTCGGAGAAGAAGATCACGATCGTGTTGTCCGTGAGCTTGAGTTCATCGAGCTTCGCAAGGATTCGGCCGACGCTCGCATCCAGTTCCTCCATCATGGCGGCGATGATGGGATTGTTCTCAGGTCGGTCCGCCCCGCGCTTGGCCTTGTACTTGGCGACGAGGCGCGATTTGCCTTTCAGCGGGTTGTGGATGCTGTTGTGCGTGACATAGAGAAAGAACGGCCTGTCCCGGTTCTTTTCCAGGAAGGCCAGCGAACGCTCGGTGATCGCCTCGACGTTGTGCGCGTCGGTCTCGGGGTCCTGCCTGGACGAGGGCTTGTAGGTGACGAGCGTTTCATCGAATCCCTGCTTGTCGGGATTGTAGGGCAGGCTCTCCGGCGGTTGCTTGGCGACGCTCAGATGCCACTTGCCGAAGCCGGCCGTAGCGAAGCCCCGGCTCTTGAATAGCTCACCGAGCGTGACTTCCTCCAGGGGCAGGAATTTCTGCCAGTCGGGCTGGGTCATCCTTTCGTATGGGAAGTTGCCGCCCGCGATGAAATCGGTCAGGTGCAGTCGGGCGGGGTATTTGCCCGTCATGATGCTGGCCCGGGTCGGGGAGCACACGGGACACGCAGCATACGCATCCGTGAACCGCATCCCCTGGGTCGCCAGCCGGTCGATGTTCGGCGTCTCGTAGAAATCGCTGCCGTAGCAGCCCACCTGCGCCCACCCCAGGTCGTCGGCCAGGATGAACACCACGTCCGGTTTGCTCGTTGCCGGTCTGCCAGGGTGTGGCTGTGCTGCAGCGAGCACCGCCTTGTCGAACCTGGATGATAGAAAAGCAGCTACCCCAAGGCCCGCGGATTGGACGAATCGCCGACGATTCATGGCTGGCTCCTTGTCACTGCGAAAGCGTTTGCGTGCAGAACAGGATAAGCGATTCATCCACGAAAGTTAAGCGTCGTTCGTTCCGGCCCTTGCACTGGCTACGTCAAGCGGCGTGTCTCTGGTTTCATCGACGGTTCTATTCTCGCGGATGGCTCGCCTTTTCGAAGGCGAAGCCGTGGCCGCTGGCGTCGACGCGGATGGTGTCGCCGTCGGTGAACTTGCCGGCGAGCAACTCCATGGCGAGCGGGTTCTCCAGCCGCTGCTGGATCGTTCGCTTGAGCGGGCGGGCGCCGTAGACCGGGTCGTAGCCCTCGTCCATGATGAGGTCCTTGGCCGCGTCGGTGAATTCGAGCTGCATCTTGCGATCCTTCAGCCGGTCGGCCAGGTAGCCGAGCTGGATGTCTACGATTCGCTTGAGGTGGTCCTTCGTGAGCATGTGAAAGACGATCACCTCGTCGATGCGGTTGAGGAACTCGGGCTTGAAGACCTGCTTGAGCACGTCCTTGACGTGCGCCTCGATTTCCCAGTCGGCGCCCTGCTCTTCCGTGAGCTTCTGGATCTGCTGGCTGGCGATGTTGCTCGTCATGATGATGACGGTGTTCTTGAAGTCCACGGTGCGGCCCTTGCCATCGGTGAGCCGGCCGTCGTCGAAGACTTGCAGCAGGACGTTGAAGACGTCCGGGTGCGCCTTTTCGATCTCGTCGAGGAGGATGACAGAATATGGTTTACGCCGGACGGTCTCCGTCAGTCGGCCGCCTTCCTCATAGCCGACGTAGCCGGGAGGGGCGCCGATCAGCCGTGCCACGGAGTGCGGTTCCATGAATTCGCTCATGTCGATGCGGACCATTGCGTTCGGATCGTTGAACAGGAAGTCCGCCAGGGCTTTCGACAGCTCGGTCTTGCCCACGCCGGTCGGCCCGAGGAACAGGAACGTTCCAATCGGCCGGTTCGGGTCCGAGAGGCCCGAGCGGCTGCGGCGAACCGCGTTGGACAGCGCGGAGACCGCCTCGTCCTGTCCGACGACGCGATGCCGGATGCGCTCCTCCATCTGCATGAGTCGCTCGCGCTCGCCCGTGAGCAGTCGCGATACGGGAATGCTGGTCCACTTTGCGACGACCTGCGCGATGTGCTCCTCCGTTACTTCGTTGTGCAGCATCTTGGCCTTTTCGGAGCCGGCGAACTGCTCTTCCTTCTCCTGCAACTCCTTCTTCAGATTGGTGATCGTCTCGTATTTCAGCCGTGCGGCCCGCTCCAACTCGCCGCGACGCTGGGCGTCCTCGAACTGCATCTGGGCCTCTTCGATCTGCTGTCTGAGGGCCTTGATCTGATCGATGCCGCCTCTCTCAGCTTCCCACTGCACGGTCAGCTCCCGGTCCGTCTCCTGCAAGTCGGCCAACTGTTTCTCGGTCTTCTTGAGTCGCTCCTGGCTGGCCGGGTCGCTTTCCTTCTTCAGCGCCTCGCGTTCGATCTGAAGCTGAATGATCTTGCGCCGAATGTCATCGAGTTCCGCGGGGAGCGAATCGTTCTCGATTCGCAGCTTCGAGGCCGCCTCATCGATCAGGTCAATGGCCTTATCCGGCAGCCAGCGGTCCGTGATGTAGCGATTGGAGAGCGTTGCCGACGCGACAAGGGCCGCATCGGTGATTCGGACGCCGTGATGGGTATCATACCGGTTCTTGAGGCCGCGAAGGATCGCGATCGTTTCTTCAACGCTCGGCGGATCGACCAGAATCGGCTGGAAGCGACGTTCGAGGGCCGCGTCCCTCTCAACATGCTTGCGGTATTCGTCGATGGTCGTGGCGCCGATGCAGCGCAGCTCACCCCGCGCGAGCGAGGGTTTGAGCAGGTTGCCCGCATCGACGGCGCCTTCGGCCTTGCCGGCGCCGACGACCGTGTGCAGCTCGTCGATGAACAGGATGATCTGTCCCTCGGCGGCAATGACCTCTTTGAGCACGGCCTTGAGCCGGTCCTCGAACTCGCCGCGGAACTTCGTGCCCGCGATCAGCGAGCCCATGTCGAGCGCGATCACGCGTTTGTTCTTCAAGCCGGCCGGCACGTCGCCTGCGACGATCCGCTGGGCTAGTCCTTCGACGATGGCTGTCTTGCCGACGCCCGGCTCGCCGATCAGGACGGGGTTGTTCTTCGTGCGTCGGTTGAGGACCTGCATGCACCGCCGAATCTCTTCATCCCGTCCGATCACCGGATCGAGCTTGCCCTTGCGGGCCATCTCCAGCAGGTCGATGCCATAGCGTTCGAGAGCCTTGTACTTCTCTTCTGGATTCTGATCGGTCACCTTGGCCCCCCCGCGAATATCCTTCAGTGCATCCTGCACCTTCTCCGGCGTCACCGAATTCAGGCTCAGGATCTCCTTCGCATCGCTCCTGACGGCGGCCAGCGACAGGAGCATGTGTTCGGCGCTGAGGTACTCGTCGCCCATCTTGTCGGCACGGTTTTGTGCATCGAGGACGATCTGATTCAATGCCGGATCGGGCATGAGCTGGCCGGTGCTGGTGCCTTGGGCCAGCCGATTCAACTCCGCTTCCGTCATCTCTTTTATGCGACTGACGTTGGCGCCGATCTTCTTCAGGGCCATCTCGGTCACGCCGCCCTCATCGCTCAACAGCGCGCTGAGCAAGTGCAGCGGCGACAGGACCGTGTTCGATTTGGCCATCGCGATCTGCTGGGCCGTCGCCAGTGCTTCCTGTGCCTTCAACGTGAATTTGTCGAATTTCATTCTCTATACCTTGTTTTCTTCTGTGTCTTTCCATGCGGTTGCCCGCCTGCGCTTCTCTGAGACATGCAAAAGGCGTGCCGGAACGAACGGAATCCATAACCCCTTTCCCTATAAGCGTTTATGTTCTTGTCGGAATCGGGAAGGCAGTGCCAATCTGGCAGGCTTGCCTGTGGCCTCTGCCGCCGGAACGGCCCGTCCACAAGCTTGGGCTCTCCGGGCGTGCAAAACCGGATGAGCCTGGGATATGGGCCAAGTCTGACCTGCGGCGGCTGCCGCTCAAGAGGGTGAGAGTCTGTCGGCGATTGGATTCGCGTCGGCCGTCCGGGGTGTCAGTTGAGCCAGAGGGCGATCACGGCGATGCAGGTCGCCATGACCTTCGGCGCACCTGCCTGAGCAACGGGCTTGCCAGCGGCATGAGCGAGCATGATGTCGTCGTCTTGGCCGGGCATTCGAGCTTCTCGACGACCCATGAGTCTTGGCCGTTCGCTGGGATATCGTGGATAGGGTCCACCAGGCCGCCAATTCTTGGCGTGCACTTGTCGCGCGCCCCGGATTTGGGCCGCAGGGAGTTGACAATCAATCAGAGAAGTTGTTGAATAGCAGGGACTTACAGTCGATACGCCCGTAGCTCAGTTGGATAGAGCAACGGATTTCTAATCCGTAGGTCGGAGGTTCGAGTCCTCCCGGGCGTGTTTCGTAACTCGTTTTCTGAAAAACGACTTCTGTTTGCAGTCTTTTCACCTGACCCTGAAATTGGCCCAAGTGGGTCAAAAGTGGGTCAGTCAGGTTGCACCCAAGGATTCGCGAGTTGATCACGCGAGCCCTATCCATATCATCTTGTCGGACGACCAGATAGTGCTTTTGTGTCGTCTTGATGTCGCTGTGTCCGGCGAGTTTCTGGACCACATGAACCGGCAATTCGCTTGCCCAGTTTGTGATGCAGGATCGGCGAAGGTCGTGTAACGTGCAATGCGGGACGCGTGCCTTTCTTCGAAAAGCCCGAATGGCGCGATCGATGTTGTTGACAAGGGCCTGATCCTCTGCCCATCGCCCTTCGCGACGTTTTCGAAGGATGTGCAACCATCGTTGCTTCGGTAGGAATACATACGGGCATTCTTCCTCCACCTCGGCCTGCATGTCCACCAGAAGCTGTATGACCTCCTGCGGCGCCGGAATCAGCCGACACTCGTGATCCTTTGGCTCCCATGCCAGGAGTTGGTCCGTCTTGTCCTTGGGGATCACGTGTATTTCGTGGGCCTCGAAATCAACATCCTTCCAGGTCAGATTCAAGATCTCACCTCGTCGCAACCCAGTCCCATAGGCCACTGCCATCAGAGCTTCCCACCAGGTGTTCCCTGCTACACTGGCCAAGGCCTTATACTCTCTCGGTGAGATGTAGCGTTTAGGCTTCTCCGTCATCTTCCGAGGCTTGACGCTTCTGAAGGGATTGCCCCCCTCAGGCAAGTAACCCCGCGGATCAATGGCCAGATTGAAGACCCGCTTGAGCGTTCGGATATCCTTGTTGACCGTCGCTGCGGCGAGACCGCACTTCAGGCGAGAGGCCACAAAGGATTCGGCGTGGCGAGGGGAAATGCTTTGAAGCTTGATCTGTCCACCCACGTGGTTCATGAAGAACCTCGATGCTCGTACCTGATCCTGCAACGTTCTCCGGGCCACTTGGCCTTGCATGACCTGGATATGTTCCGCGATAAAATCCTCAAGGGTGATTCGCCGCATGGGCTCTGTCTTGCCCCATCGTACTTCCTGCTGTGTCTTCTCTGTAAAACGTTCTGCCTCCTTTCTCGTCTTGAAACTCCGACTGTACCTGGTCCCATCAGTTCCGAACCAACGTACGGCCCACCGAAACGGCCTCTTTCTGGGCCACTGCTCCCTTGACAATTGCCGACCCTGTTCGTCTCTTGGGACCAGACCATGATACTTCCTATAGACACTGACTTTTTCAGTCGCCATGATTCAACCTCCTGGCCCCGCAGGGCCGATGGCCATCACAGACGACTGACCCAGCGAGGCAATATACATCGTCTGTTCAGAGGGCGCAATCATGAAATCCTGAGGAAAGATAGATCTTTCAGTTATTTCCCATCTTCTGTTTTGTTTCTCAAGAAGGTCTCCAATTCCTCTCTGAGGTACCACACCCGGCGAGCGTATTTCGTTGCTCTTAGCTGGCCTTTGTCTCGCCAATAGTCCAGCGTTCGGCAGGCGCTCATCGGTGTGTGGCCGGTCTGATCCAATCGCAGAAACATTGCCGCTTCTGCGGGCGTCATCAGGTCGGGAAAGACGCTCGGTCTCTCCGGCCAGTCATTGCCAATGTCTGTCTTCTTCATTTCGTGCCGCAGTCCAGTGTGCGTTAGATCGACCTCCTTTGGGCCTCTATCCTCAAAGCGGTTATCTCATCGCGCAGGTTTCACGCCACTTCTGTTGGCCGTCTCCTCTTTGGCTGAAACCGTGTGCCTCGTGCCTCCGCTGTGTTGATTGGGGGGAAGGATGATACTGAGATTCAATGCAGGAGATGTGCGATGTCGTTCAGATTGAAGGAGGCGGACTGCAAGACCCTGGAGTGCATTGCGGACCACAGGATGCTCACCGTCACCCAATTTGCGGCCATCTTCCGGAAGAGCGGTCACGTGGTCAGGAGGCGCCTTTGTGATCTTGAGAAGGAAGGACTGGTGGAGGTAGTCGGCCACGAATACGGTCGTAGGCGGGGCCGGCCTGAGAACTCACTGGGCTTGACAGAGCAGGGAGTGGATATCCTCAGAGACAAAGGGCTGATCGACCGGACGGTGCCTTATGATAGGGTCGTTGCCGGGGGCATCTTCTGTGCCAGCCATCAACTACTGCTGAACTGGTTCCGGATCCACCTTACTCAGGTCGAGCGCGTGCTGTCCCGATTGAGCGTTAGGTTCCTGGCACTCCCCCTATTTGCCCCAAGGCCCAGACGGCCCCGCATCGATCAGCGATTCTTCACCTGTGCCCGACCGGCGCATCCAGGAAGTCCAATTCACGCCGGATGCTGTATTCGCCACGTGTGATTCCGTCGAACCAAAAACGTGCCTGTCCTTTCTGGAGGTGGACCGTGGCACTGAGACGATGGCCAGTCCGAAGCGCGCCATGACGGACATTCGCCAGAAGATCATCAGCTATCAGTTCTACTTTCGCAGCGCGCGATACAAGCGATACGAGGGGATATTCGACTGCAGCCTGCGCGGCTTTCGGCTGCTCTTTCTCACACACAGCCTGGGCCGGCTGACGGCCCTGTGCCAATTGGTCCAGGGGACGCCGCCGTCGGATTTCGTGTGGCTCACGGAGTGCAGTCGTCTGTTCCCCGACGGTGTCTCGGCCCGGATCTGGGCCCGAGGCGGCGACCTCCAAGGGCCTGCGCAGTCGATTCTTGGGAGCCTCTGTTGCCGGGCTCCGCTGCCTTAGCCGTGCATCTCGAGATTCAGCACGATCACGTTGTAGAGCTCCTCAATCACCTCTTGCGGCAGATCGAGCACGATCTCCCGGCTGCGGCCGTACCTGCCCTTGGAGAGGATGCGGCTGCGGAGCAACGAGTAGATGTCGAGCTCTGAGATCAGGTCACCGAAGGCCCTGCCCGTCAATGGTCGCAGCGCCACCCTTTGACAGAACGCGCGGTAGGCATCATAGGCCTTGCCCGTGCCGACGGACGCGCCTTTGACCTTTCCCGTGGCTTCAATGACCCCGGCCATGGCGGCCTGGAGTTGCAGGGGTGCTGATCGTAGGAGCGTGAGGTAGCGATCCTGGTCCAATTCCGCTGATGCGCTATCTACGAGGGCCAGCGTGATCTTGGTCCCGGCCTTTTCTGCGAGGTAGGCGCTCTTGGCCAGCAGGGCAACGGCCCTGCGGGCATCTCCGTGTTCCCGGCTGGCCATAGCGGCAATCTTCTCGATCACCCCTGGCTCGACGGCCTCTGGACGGAGCGCCTTGTCCACCCGGATTCGCAGGATGTGCTGGAGGTCGACGGCGTCGTACGGTTTGAAGATCAGCTCGTTGACTTTCAGGAACGACTTGACGCGGGGGTCCAGGTGGTCCGGCCAGTCCAGGCGGTTTGATGCGAAAACAAGGATCAACTTGGCCGGGATCCTCTGGGGCAGCCTCCGCACGAGGAAGGTCATGAAGTTGTCCTGGTCCCGGCGGACGTTGTCCACCTCATCGATGAAGAGGATCAGGTAGCCCTGGTACTCGGCGAGCTTCGTCTCGATACGAATCATCATCTCTTCCAGGGAGATGCCCTTCTGGTACCTCTTGCTGGCATTGAGCAGGCAGGCGAGATCGTTCAGGGCCCGAAAGCAGGGCCTCGGATTCGACAGGTCCAGGTGCTCATGGCGCAGCGGGATCTTCTTGGCCAGGCACATCTCCGAGAGTAGGTTCAGGAAGTAGGTCAGGGTGAGAGTCTTGCCCGTTCCTGTCTTGCCCCAGATGGCCAAGTGGCAGGGATGATCGCCGCGGAGGATGGCAGCGAAGTGGCTGCTCAACTCGCGGATCTCGGCATCGCGGACGTTGGCGTTGAAGATCTCTTCCAGGACCGCCAATTGCTCGGATCGTATGAGCTGCTCATCATCCAGAAAGCGCCGGTCCCGGATCGTGGCGCTGCTGACCATATGCTGGATCTGGCTGACGATCTTGGTGCGGACTGTGGTTGGTTCCATGTGAAAATCACCTCCTGATGTTCCCACTGGAAGTGCAGCTATATAAATGTTGCGCCTTTCAGCAATCCCAGAGAGACAGTAGATTTCGCATGGAGAATGGTGGATGGATTGCGCAGGTGTCTGTTTCCGGGTCCCGATTTCGGTTACCACTGGTCGGTGAAATGATTTCTGCACAGTCCCTTTTGCAAACATTTATAAGCGTCGTCTCTGAGTAGTAGTAGTTAGTTAGAGTAGTATATACATAGTAATACTATTGCGGATAGTTGCACTCGAAAATCACTCTCCCTCTGGTGAGATGATGTGGCTGGATCTCTACTGCTTTGGCTGGGTTCCGGCCGGCCGCCTGGCGCAGGAAGATCGGGCGGTCTCAGCAAGGAGGAAGCGCTCTGAAGTGTACCGTTATTCGTCTGAAATGTACCGTTATTCGCCGAATCGTACCGTAATTCGAGGCTGAATTGTACCGTAATTCGGCTCAGACGGCCTGAATTGTACCGTAAATCTCGTTTGGAGGCCGCTGAATTGTACCGTAATTGTTTTGGCGAAGTGGGGTTAAGGCCTTGTACAGGCTGGCTTTATGGCGAGTGCCGTAATCCGACTATCTATAGAAATCCTCCGTTCAACAGTCAAATCCAAGGAAAAGGGGCAGGAAAGAGATCAGGAGATGATGTGAATTCGGCGATTGGGGCGGATGGAAGGGATGTAGGCGGGCAATAGAGTAGCTGGTCTGGGGGCTGTGTTGAAGGAGCCCTTTGATGGTGAGACAGCTGTCCGACCCACTTGCCTATTCGTACTGTCGGGGGTGGATTCCTGTTCCCGCATGCAGGTAGCCAAGTCGGGGGTGGATTCCTGTTCCCGCATGCAGGTAGCCAAACGGATGGGCCGGAGATGGTCTGGCGGTGTGTTGGATGGGACAGGGCGGGGATCGGAGGTGTGCTGGCGTAGGGGAGTTCTGCGGCCATTCCCGGTGTGTCTGTCTATTGGCAGGCTGGGGTCTCGGGTATGTGTAGGGTCTGGGGATGTCTGGGTTGATGAAAAGTCAAAACAGGTCCGCGAAGCGGGTGCCGAATATGTTGTCCAGAACATTTGACGATAGCTCGGTTGTGGTTCCAGGGTTGACTATGCTCGCGATGATGACCGGTGGAATGCATGCCTGAGAAGCGAGTGTGGGGCGTAAGCGGGGTATGTGCGAGTAGGGTATGCCTGTCGGTGAAGGAGCGCTGACATTCCCGAATTGCTGGACTGGTGTAACCGGCGGTGTGTGTGGATCATTTGAGCACATGGAGGTTATGATTGCCTGGGCTGTAGACCACGGAGACCTTTGTCGTAGATTCTGGCGTGCTGGGAGTCAGCCCGTGGGCCGAAGGACTGTCGGAGTGTGTGTCTGGCCGGGGTGTGCGCCTGCGCAGTAGCGGTTCACCATGAGGCAGGTGAACCGCTATGTAGAGCGGTCCCGTTGGAGGCGCTGAGGATGTATATCGAACCAGGTTTGATGATCGCTGTGGCGGAAGAGGCCTTGAAGATGGAGGCTGATGGCAAGGAGGGATGGTGCATTTCCTGGCTGGAGTGGTTCTGGCAAGAGGAGATCGAGAGGGCCATCTGGGATGTGAAACAGGGCCGGCGACGATGAGACCTTCGGGGCATGCAGACGCTTCGTGGCAGGCTTTTGCCGCTGAGGCAGGCCTGTGGATCTGAGTCGTGGTCCAGGGGGGGATCAGGACGGTTTGATTGGAGCGCTTCTGTGAGGACTGGTGAGCCGCTTCGTAGAGCACGTTTGCGAGGGATAGAAATGGCTGTGAATCTATGCAAGATCAGGTACGTCCTGGAGTTCATTCGAAGACAAGGCAGGCTACCGACGGACGGGCATGGTGAGCTATTGTCTCCGTACGACATGCTGGCCTGGTTTGGACTGAGGGACTGTCTGAGCCTGGAGGAACTGTCACATATGGAAAGGGAGCTGGCGGGCATGATTGAGGCGGAACTGGCTGTAGAGCGTCTGAGACAGGCGGAGCAGGCTCGGTCTGGCATGTCGTGACGGGCGCATATCCCGCGGGATTTGTGCGGCAGTGGCACTTGTGATGCTCGGCGCCGGTGTGGAACAGGATGGACCATGTGAGTTCGGGGCACCCGTTCGAGATCGGACCCTTTGCTTCAAGCCTCCGGCAAAAACTCTGCTTTCGGGTCACTTCCGGGGGCCGAACGTTCCGCCGAGCCGCAAATTGGAATTTGCGATTTTCAACAATTGTGCTCGCAAGCCTGCGAGCTGATGGATTGGCTTGCGGAAAATCGCAAATCCCTTAGGCGGCTCGGCATATGTCCGGGTCCAGCCAGGAAGTGCCCCGAAATCAGGATGATTGCTTCTCGCACCATGACTGGGGGCAGGTCTGCCTGCCGTACGGGCGTGCCATCACGGGGGACACGTCATTGTGGCTCGTGCCATGTAAGCGCTTCTGACGCTCCGGCCCCACGCAGACCCTCTATCGTAAATCTTTCCCCCTACGGGGTCGGCCTGCGGGCCTAAAGATTTATCGAAGGGTCTGCTCCAGGGGCCTGCGCTGCGCTCAGGACTCGACTCCGTCTTTTCGGAAGAACTGTCGAAAAGACGGAGGTATTCAACCAACATGAACAACGAAACGAATCTCATCGCGGAGTGTGGCATCGAGGTGCCTGAGTCGGTGTTGCTGAGGCGGGAGAAGGGCAATCGGTACGGCAGTGTACGTGGGTTGGACGACAGCGAGTTGGCCGACCCCGCTGAACTCGAACGGCAGGTGTGGCGGCAGGAGTTTGGCCCCTTATTGGCGTTGCCAGTCATGGCAAGCGGCAGTGGCATAAGGCCGGAGATTGACGAGAACGGCCACGTCGATTGGGGTGCATTCGGCAGCGTGGATTTCGACCGGTACGCAGGTGGCTTCGACAAGGCCTGTTACAAGGCCGACAAGCTCCGGGAGCAGCGTAAGGATGTTCTCATCCTGTTCAGTATCGTCAGCGACAGGATTGCGACCAGAGGCAAGTACGTGGTCCTGAAGTACCTGCGGATGGGCATCATCGAGCTTCGCCACATCGTCAATGAGGACATGGCCGCATTGGCCCGGTTATACCTTCGGGCACGGCGGATGCGGCAGGAGATAGACGAACTGCGGCAGGCCAGCGAGCGGAGGCGGCGACGCGTCGCCGAGGCCCTCTGCGGGTGCTGACAATGGGGGCATCAGAGGGGAGTAGTCCTGACAACGCCGCCGGCAACTTCCTGCTGGGTGAGTGCTTTTGTGATGTGCGGTGCCGGCACGGCCACGAGATACGACGGTTCAATATCGGCCGGGGCCATTTCGTGGCCTGCGACCGCTGCCGCACCTTCACGTTCGAGGGCTCGAACTTGATGAGCGGCTGGCGCACCGAAAGCGAGGATATCTGGCTGGCGAACAGCAAGAGCGTAGAAGGGTACGAGTTCATCGAGTGGCCCCAGAATAGCCGCCATTGAGAAGGTTTATATGTCCCGGCGGCCCTCTTTCTTTCGTCGAAAAGAGGGCCTGATCGCATGAGACGATCGGCCCGGAGGGAAAACAAGATGGTAGGACAACAATTACCGTTAGCGAAGTTCAAGGCCGGCCAGGTCTCGGCGGCGCTCTGGAAGAACGAGGTCGAGACGGTGCGTGGCACAGTGAAGATCCTGAAGGCCACGGTCCAGCGGCGGTACAAAGACAGGAACGGCGAATGGCAATCGAGCGGATCGTTCGGCCGCAACGAGATCCCGTTGGCGATCCACTGCTTGCAGAAGGCGTTTGAGAAGATCATTGACCTTCAGAACGAAGAGGCCGGCAGTGACAACAATGTGGAGGAGGTCGCCCTGTGAGTGGGACCATCTCTGGCGCGCCAGGTTCACCTTCCTCGCAGGGTATTGGCGTGGCGGTACGAGGCGAGGCAGACAAAGGGCTTCAGCGGGTGAGGTCGAGATCGAGCTACCGGCTGTTCCGCGAGCTCTACGAATTCCTGAGGGACGAACATGACATCGCCATCGTTCTGAGGCGGTTCTACGAGGTTCTGGATGCCAGGGGCGGTTTCGGCAGCCGCCGCAATGCGGCTTTCGCCGCCGAGAGCCTCGGCCAGGTGCTGAAGGACATGGGGCATGCGGCCAAGCATCGGCAGGATGCGGAGGTGCTCTGACGATGACCAAGAAGAATCAATCCGCTGCCGTGCCGGTGGAGGGTGCAATGTTCTTTCCGGAGGACTTCACGAGGCTGCACCGACGCCATGTCATCTACATCAAACAAGGCGTGATCATCGACCTTGACAAGCTGTGATGCCACCAAGGCCCTCTTCCCCTGGTTGTGAAGAGGGCCGGTTCGCTTCAGACGGACGGCCCGGAGGTAAGGAAGATGGGTGAAGAGAAGATGGGTTTGGCCCAGTTACTACGGGGAGCAGTGTTTATTGAACACTTTCATGTTGCTGCATAGCGGACATCCTTGTGCTGGAAGTAGTTTCTGACAAGCGGAGGACGGCGT
>Ga0207752_1000310_pt1 | contig 23212 bp, 23 predicted proteins | sample Pon2CUnioCityCA_6_FD_187272 | JGI IMG/M metagenome (GOLD analysis project Ga0207752, IMG submission 187272) | Marine sediment microbial community from Union City, CA, USA - Pond 2C Sediment 2 (SPAdes) | ecosystem: Environmental > Aquatic > Marine > Intertidal zone > Salt pond sediment ...
GGAGCCGCTACATCGGCTCGCTGGTGGCCGATTTCCACCGCAACTTGTTAGAAGGGGGAGTTTTCTTCTATCCTGCGGACATCAGGCACCCCAGAGGTAAGTTGCGCCTGATCTACGAGGCAATACCTTTGGCCTTCATCGTTGAGGAGGCGGGAGGTTATGCTTCGGATGGTCATCGTGACATCCTCGATGTGCAACCCGAGAGCCTCCATCATCGCACTCCACTATTCATTGGCGATCGGGGACTGGTTGAGCGGGCTGAGGAGTTTATAACCCGCTACGATGGATGAGGATAATTTAGAGTGAAGGTAGTAATATGAGCAACGTTAAAATATCGAAAGAGCTGGACATAGCTAGCCTGGAGACCAGGACCCTGGCCGAGTTGCGTGAATTGGCCAAAGAGTGGGAGATTTCTGGCTACAGTCGCCTGAAGAAGGAGGATCTCGTCCTGCGGCTGTTACGGGCCAAGGCAGAGAGAGAGGGGCTGCGGTTCGGCGGGGGCGTGCTGGAGATTGTGGATGACAGCAAGGGCTACCTGCGCTGCGATCATTATAAGCCTGGCCGTAAAGACATCTATGTCTCGCAGTCTCAGATCCGCCGCTTTGGATTGCGCACCGGCGACATGGTGGTTGGGCAGGTGCGTCCGCCAAAGGAAACGGAGAAGTACTTCAGCCTACTGCGCGTGGAGGCCGTGAATGGCGTGGATCCCGAGGCAGCCAAGGACCGCCCACGCTTTGAATCGCGGACGCCGATTTTTCCTGATGAGCGGTTCGTACTGGAGACTTCACCGGGCGAGCTTACAACGCGATTGCTGAGTATGGTCGCGCCGATCGGGAAAGGGCAGCGTGGGCTCATTGTCTCGCCACCGAAAGCGGGGAAGACCACCGTTCTCAAACGTATCGCCAATGGCATCTCGGCCAATCATCCGGAGGCACACTTGATGGTCGTGCTTATTGGCGAGCGACCCGAGGAGGTCACTGACATGGACCGCTCGGTGGATGCGGAAGTCATCAGTTCGACCTTTGATGAACCGGTGAGGAGCCACGCGGGCGTAGCCGAGATGGCGCTGGCCCGGGCCAAGCGATTGGTTGAAGACAAGCGTGAGGTTGTCATTCTACTTGACAGTATCACCCGTCTCTCGCGTGCCTACAACCTGGTGGTACAGCCCAGCGGTCGCACGCTCTCCGGCGGTCTTGATCCAGCGGCGCTCTACCCGCCGAAGCACTTCTTCGGCGCGGCCCGCAACATCGAGGAGGGAGGTAGCCTGACCATCATCGCAACCTGCCTGATCGATACGGGGAGTCGGATGGACGACATGATCTACGAGGAGTTCAAGGGCACCGGCAACATGGAGCTTCATCTCAGCCGAAACTTGCAGGAACGGCGTATTTTCCCGGCCTTCGATATCGAACGCTCTGGCACACGACGCGAGGAATTGCTGCTTGGTGAGGAGACGTTGCAGAAGGTGTGGCTGATGCAGCAACGGTTCTTGGAATCCAAGTCCTCAGGTTATAGCGTCGCACAGGCGATGCAGGAGTTGCTCCGTGTGCTCAGGCGTACCCAGGACAATGAGGAGTTCCTCAATCTGTTCGCGAGAATGGCGGAAGCGGAGGCCCGCTAGTGCAGCGAGGGGGTTTGTTTCTTACCAATGTTCGGTGCAGCAGGCTCGTAACTACGGTAGTTCCTGTTGGCTCTGCCCTGCGCTGTGACTGGTTCGACGGCGACCTGTGACTTTGATAGGCAGCTCTTCCCCTTTCTGATTAGAGGGTCTTCAGGAAGTCCTCTACTGTCTGAGCCACTTCTCTTGGATGCTCCAGCATCACCATATGACCTGCGTCTTCGACCGTGACCAGACGAGCGCCGGAGATGTTCTCCGTTAAGTATTGCGCGTACTTGATCGGAGTGAGTTGATCGGCTGAGCCGGCGATAAGCAGTGTCGGAGTCTCAATCTCCCCCAGGCATTCCATCACATCGAAGCGGTCGCATGCGGTGAAGTCTCCCCATAGCACATCGGGGCCGGTTTCTGTAAGCGCCTGGCGCCCTAGCTTGGTCAGTTGTGGTGGTGCCTGCGATGACCAGGCGAAGCGGGTGATGAGTTCTGTAGTCTCCCCGAAGTCATCGCGGATCCCCCTGAGTATGGTGGGCGCCACGCGCAGCCGTGCCCCAGTTGCCATCAGCACCAGCCCAGCCACGAGTTCCGTGAAGTCCAGCGCCAGCGCCAGCGCGATGGCGCCGCCCATTGAGTGTCCTGTGATGACGGCATGTTCGACCTCAACTGCTTGCAAGAATGCGACCACGCTCTCCGCATAGGCCGCGATCGTGTCATATCCCCGTCCTCCCGAGCGCCCATGGCCTGGAAGATCAAGTGTGTAGACTGTGGCGTCAGGTGCACGGCGCAGTTCCACCGGCCAGTGCAAGCGTGTGCCTCCCGCCCCGTGCACCAGCACTAGCGTCGAGGTTCTCTGCGGACCTTGGCTCAGCGTGTAGAAAAAATTCCCTCTGGAGGTTTTCGCGTACGGCATAGTTTAGTTGCCTGCTTGATTCTGTGCTGTTGGCAGCGTGTCCAGCGTGTTGCCGTGCAGTGCTCGCCGCATCGCTTCCCGGTCGTCCCAAGGATATTCGGTTGTCCCGAAGCACATGCTCTGCTCGTGCCCCTTGCCGCAGGCGATCACTACGTCGCCTGTGTGAGCCATCTGGCAGGCCAGCAGGATTGCCTCACCCCGATCGGGCACGCGCCATAGATCCACTCCCTCGTGCCTGCCCGCAGCCGTAGCTGCAATGGTACTCTCAGCCATGATCTCTTTCAGATTCTCGGTGCGAGGATCCTCTGCAGTGATAACCACCAGGTCGGCCAACTCCCCGGCAATGTGGCCCATCATTGTCCGTTTCTCTCGGTCGCGCAGCCCCGCGCAGCCAAAGACGACGATCACGCGGCTGTTCTCTGCAGCCATCAGGTGGGCCGTCTGCAGCGCTCGCCGGAGTGCGTTAGGCGTATGGGCGAAGTCGACGATGGCCAGGAAATCCTGTCCCTCCTCGATGCGTTCCATTCGGCCCGGGATGTCCCCAACGGATGCTATGCCCCTGCGGATGGCATCCGGTTCCATATTCAGCCCCACACCTGCCGAAGCCGCTGCCAGGATGTTGCTGACGTTGTACGCTCCGACAAGCGGTGTTTTGATAGGTATCTCGCCCCCCGGCGTGTGAAGGGTGAAGCGCGTACCTCTAGGTGTGAAGCGGATGTCGCTGGCGGTCACGACGGCCGGGCCGGAGGTGGAGTAGGTGATTTTTCGATCGGCAGGGAGGGGGCTTAGATAGCGGTAAGAGTCGTCATCTCGGTTGAGGATTGCCAGCTTCGGCGTCCCGCTCTTGCAGAAAGAATGTGTCAGGCTCTCGAAGAGCTTGCGCTTGGTCCTCTGATATGCAGCCAGCGTGCCGTGAAAGTCGAGATGCTCATGTGTGACGTTCGTCACCACAGCGACGTCGAAATCGCAGCCGGCCACCCGGTGATGGGCCAATCCGTGGGACGTCACCTCCAACACGGCGTGGGTGGCCCTGGTCTCGACCATGCGAGCTAGGTAGCGCTGAATATCAGGTGGGTCAGGAGTGGTGGTGTGCAGACCAGTATCTATATCTTCCTCGCCGATGCGGGCGCTCACTGTGCTGACCATACCGGCGTTGAGGCCGGCAGCGCGCAGGATGGCGTAGATGAGGTTGACCGTGGTCGTCTTGCCGTCGGTGCCCGTGACACCGGTCAGGATCATCTTCCGGGAGGGGAAATCGTGCCAGGCGGCGCACAACCACCCCCAGGCTTCCCTTGCGTTGCGAACGCGCACGTAGGTGAAGGCACCCCGGGGTGACAGGCAGCCCTCGCTCGCATCTGGCAAATCCTGTGAAGATCGCTCGCCGATGACGGCTGCAGCCCCTTTGCGCACTGCCTCAGCGATGAAGTGGTGACCATCTACGCTGATGCCAGGAATAGCGACGAAAGCATTTCCCCGGTGTACCCGTCGCGAATCGGCGGCGATGCCGCTTATCTCGACATCGCCGCCGACCTGGCCCAGTACGCCGGGCAAAGCATTAAGCATATGGCCCAGGCGCACGTCCTGCCTATCCCTCTTCTTCTTCCAACAGCGCGCTACCCCCTGCCAGAGCCTTCAGCAGGTCGCGTCTCTTGAGAGCCCGCTTCCTATCGGTTTCCACCATCCCTGCCCTGTCGTCGGCTATCTTGTTCAGAGCCTCGATCCACACTCCGCTCTGGACCGGTGTGTGGAGGACGCGCCATCGCTCCACCCAGACGGGCAGTTCGTCAAGGTTGGTCACTCGCTCGTGAACTACAATCTTAGTCACTCCGTGCGACTCGACCGTGATCTCGTATTCCTCATATTCAGGCTTGACTGGGCAAACCTGCATGCAGGCCCCGCACTTGATGCAGTAGTAGTCGGCCAGGGCCAATTCACCCTCATCATCAATATGGAGTGCTCGAGTGGGACAGACGTCGGCACACGCCAGGCAGCCTTCAACGCACTTCTCGCGGTGCAGTTCCACCTTGCCCTGCCAGGGCTGTACAACGCGAAACGCTCCATCGCTGGCGATCTCACATTGGCGGCAGCGAATACAGTGCTCCTGGTCCACCACGAGTGTGTGCTGTTCCTCGTTGTAGCTGATAACGTTTGTGGGGCAGTTGTCGATCACGAAATCCTTCTTGCTCCAGTCGAATGCCTCGCCGTCGAACTTGGTGGACTGCACCAACGCGGGGAACGCCTCGTAGGTTAGCACCGGGTTCTCGTCCTTCCCGTTGATGGTTAGCGTAATAGCGTTCTTGGGGCACATAATCTCGCAAATGCCGCAAAGGACACACTTCTCCGCATCAATATCTACCGAGGGCTTCTCCGCTAACCGTCCGTCCACGATCTTACCTTCCACGTGGCTGACGGCCTCCTTGGGGCAAACCAGCGGGCCGGTCTGACAGCCCACGCAACGGTCGAGGTCCCAAGTCATCAAGTAGTGGCGCGTCACCATGGCGCGCTCAAGCTTGATCTCGTATTCCGTTTGGGTCTTTCGTGTCTGTCCGCGTTTTGACATCCCTTGCTCCTGTATGTGAATCCGCGAGTCAGCGAGCCAGAAAATGCATGGCCGGCTTAGTAATGCGTTTGTCACCCATACGCGTTCTCGTTGACCTTAGTCGCGTTTAATCTCTTGCACCAACTCCCGCTCGTGATTGTAGACCCTGACTGACAGTGGCATCTTGCCGGGCAGCGTGTGGGTGGCGCACGCCATACACGGGTCATAAGCGCGGAAGGCCATCTCGATTGTGTTGAGAATGCCGTCGTCGATGGGCTTACCTGGCTGGATAAGTCCCTCGGCCGCCTTCTTGATCGACATATCGATGGCGGCGTAGTTGTTGGTCGTGCCGACGATGAGATTGACTTTCTTGAGAAGACCGTCCTCGTCGGTGACGTAGTGATGAGTCAGCGTGCCGCGTGGTGCCTCGACGATACCCACCCCTTCGTCCGGCATCTCGGTGGGAATTGTGTGCACATCGGTGCCGGTGACGTCTGGATCTTGGGCCAGTTCCAATGAGCGTTCAGCGGCATAGAGCATCTCGATTAGCCGCGCCCAGTGCGTGGTCAGTGTCTGATGCACCGGCTTCCCGCCCAGTGTCTCGTAGAAGCGTTCGTACTCGGCCTGAGCCAGTGGGGTCGCCATCCCGTCGGCGGCATTGAGCCGGCTGAGCGGCGTAGCGCGGTAGATGCCGCTGTCGGCGCCATCGACAAGGCCTTTCCACCCTACTTGCTTGAGATAGGGAAACTTCAGATAAGTCCACGGCTCGATGTGCTCGGCGACCACATCCAGGTACTCGTCGGGGCTGTACTTGACCAACTCCTTCCCGTCGGGCCCCACGACGCGCACCTTGCCGTCGTAGAAGTTGACCTTGTTGTTCTCGTCGACTGTTCCCATGTAGTAGGTTTCGTGGGTGAACTCATCGCTCAAGATCATATTGGCGTAACCTTCGTTCTGAAGCACGACGTCATCGAACAACTGAAGCGAGAACTTGGCCGTCTCGATCGAGCGCTTGGCGCGCTCGACGATCTGATCCCGCTCCTGCTCGGTAATCGGCTTGCTCATCCCGCCGATGATGCAACTCGCCGGGTGGATGTAACGCCCCCCGATGATGCCGCAGATCTCATGGTTATCCTGTAGGAGCTGCATGACGCGCGCGCCAATCTCCTTGCCCACCTTCTTGATGATACCCAGGATGTTGCGCTCGGCCTTGGGCGCGTCGGGGCCGACGACGAAATCCGGCGCGGCCAGTACGTAGAAGTGGGTAGCGTGGTCGGCGACGAAGAAGGCGGAGTACATGATCTCGCGCAGCATCTTGGCTGTCGAGGGAATCTCAACGTGGTAGACCGCGTCACCGGCCTTGGCTGCTGCCATATGGTGTGCGATAGGACAGACGCCGCAGATGCGCTGTGTGATGCGCGGCATCTCCTCGACAGGGCGGCCCTCGCAGAACCTCTCAAATCCGCGCAACTCAGGGATAACAAGGTAGGCGTTTTCCAGTTCCCCGTCTCCGTTCAAAAACAGATCGATGCGGCCATGTCCTTCGAGGCGCGTGATCGGGTCGATACTGATCTTTCTCATAGCACTATCCTCTATTTGTACTTCAAATTGCTCAAGATGGAGTTAGCCAAGCCAAAGCGGTAACCGAGACCAGCCGGATCGACGATGGTGTCCATGATCTCCTGAAGCTTCTCCGGTTCGTCGGTATCGATCAGCGCGCCGATGGCGCTCAGCAGCTTGGCTCCCTGATCGACGACACCGTCGGGCGGACCATAGCATCCGCGGCAGGGCATGTTACCGTCAATACAGGGCAGCCCACAGCCCGCGCGGGTTACCGGGCCGCAGCAGATGACGCCCTGTGCCAGGAAGCATACGTCTGGGTCGAGGTCGACCTCGTGCGGGCGTTTGAACTCCGTGACGCGGAATCCGCTTTCCCCCTTCTCGCGCGGGCAGACGTCGCAGTTGGTTTTGCCGTCGGCACCGATCACGGACCCGCTATCGGGAAGCTCACCGGTCAGGATGGCCTGGAACACGTTCCAGACCTGGTCTACCACCGGCGGGCAACCCGGCATATAGTAGTTCACGTCAACGGTCTGTGCCAGCGTCTTCACCTGCTCGTAGAAGACCGGTATCTCGATCTCACCCTCCGCCACCTCGCTGGATGGGACGGGGCGCGTGCCCCGGGAATCATCAAGCGACGGTGCCGTGTCGTAGGCGCGTGCCAGGATGGATTCCCGATCGTAGAAGTTGGCCAGGCCTGGGATCCCGCCCGTGTGGGAGCACGACCCAAAGGCCACCAGCATTTTTGACCTATCCCGCAGTAGATTGGCGATGTGCTCGCTTTCGCTGTTGCGAATCGCGCCATTGAAGAAGCAGACGTCGATCTCTTCGTGATCCAGCGCCTCGACGTCGCTGTACTTGAAATCCATGATGCATGGCCAGAAAACGATATCCACCAGTTCGCCGACCTCTACCAGCCGCATGCCTAGCTCCGCGACGGTAATCTCGCAGCCACCGCAACTGGCGGCCCAGTAAAACGCGAGCTTAGGTTTGCCGTTCGCCTTTGCCATTACATGGCCTCCTTCTGGGTCGCCAGGTGCTCTAGTGTGGCATCCACCTCATTGCGAATGCACCCGCGATCCTGCGTGCCGATCTGCACGAATCGCACGCGCCCGTCGCCTATGCTCATCTGATCTAACATGCGGTTCAGCAAGCCGATCTTGCAGTTGCTGACGTACGTGCCGCGCTTGTAGTGGCACTCGCCCGGCGCGCAACCACAGACCAGCACGCCGTCGATGCCGCTGCCCAGCGCCATCAGTGCCATCTCGGGGTCGATGCGCCCGGTGCAGGGGATGTGTATCACGCGTACGTTTTCGGGATAGCTCTCCAGCAGGGTTTCATCGTCATCAGCCCGCAGGCACCAATCGCAGACAAAAACCACCAGCCGCGGCGCACTATCCACCCTGGGTACATCAATTTGAGCTCTGACCTCCTTGTTGCTGACCCCCGGCCGCGCGATCGCACCCAGTGGGCAGGCTGCCACGCAGGTGCCGCAGCCCATGCACTTGTTGACGTCAACCTCGGAGAAGCGATCCATCTCGCCGTCCATTTCCTTCTCAACCAGATGAGGCGCCTCGTAGGGACAGACCATCACACAGATGCCGCAGCCGGAGCACAGTGACTCGTCGACCGAGACGGTCTCCAGCGGTGACTCGTACCCGGCTTGAGTGGCCAACCGTTTGACCGCGGCGATGACGCTTGAGATGTGGATTTCTTGTGGACAGGCCTCGTAACACAGATCACATGCCGAGCAGAGCCACGTCGTCGGGCTCTTGAATGCCTCCTTACGCATGTCCATCATCACCAGGCGCAGCAGGCGCCGTGGGTTATACTCCGGTTCCATCTTCTGCTGAATCATACACTTGCTGACACATGTCCCACACGAGTAGCACAACTCCAGGTGCTCGCCGCCGGGAATGGCATGAACCTGGTCAGCAAAGGTCTCATGTGTTTTCGTGTGGTTCATTCTACTACCTCCACCTCACTCTTCAGCATAGCCGTTGTGAGGCGGTCCGCAAATTCAAGAGCCTCCTCGACCTGCGGCACCTCGCGCATCCGGCGGGCACGTTTCTCCATCTGGGGGCGCAGTTCTTCGATCTCCTTCAGCAGTTCCTCCTTGGGCATCGAGTCCAGCAGCCCCTGCATCTCGTTGATCACGCGTGCATACTTCTTGCCCTCGGCCGCGCTGATCCATTCGATGCGGAAGCGGCCCTGCGACATGCCCATCCTCTTGAACTGCTTCATTAACCGCTTGGCGCGCTTCTCACCGACAGGCTGCCCGGTGATGTAATGGCAGTCCTGCTCGTGGCAGCCGGAGTAGAGCACCGCGCCCGCGCCCAGGCGGAATGCTTCATAGACGAAGTCGGAGTCCACGCGTGCTACGCACATCACGCGCATGCCGCGCTCGTTGGCCGAGTACTCGAAGTGGCTGGTCCCGGCCAGGTCGGCGCCAGGGTAGGAGCACCAGTTGCAGCGGAAGGCAAGTATCTTCTCCTCTGGCTTGTCGGCCAGGAGTGCGCGCATCTGGGCCAAGATCTGCGCGTCGGTAAAGTGCATCTGTGTGATGGCATTGTGAGGGCACTCGGCCACGCATCCCCCGCAGCCATGGCACTTGGCGGTGACCACCTTGGCTGGCTTGCCTTGCTCGTACTCGATGGCACCGTAGGGGCAGGCCCTGGAGCACAGGCCGCACTTCTTGCCGTCGGCGCTGATGCAGCGATCCTCCCACACGACGGCTACCACCGGCTCGATCTCCCACTCATCGGAGTGGAGCACGCGCCCAGCCCGTGCCGCCGCCGCCGAGCCCTGAGCCACGCTAGTGGGGATGTCCTTGACCCCCTGGCATGTGCCCGCCAGCGAGACGCCGTCCGTGGTGCTATCTATCGGGCGCAGCTTGGGGTGATATTCCATGAACCAACCGCCGGGGCTCTGGCTGATGTTGAGCACCGAGCTCACCGTATTCGCGTCGGTCTGGGGGATCGCGGCTTGGCTGAGCATCACGATGTCGTACTCACGCTCAATGACGTGCCCCAATGCTATGTCCTCCGAATGCAGGTAGAGGTTCTTCGTCTCGGGGTCCTCGGTGATCAGGCTGGGGCGGCCCTGGATGAAGTGGATGCCCATCTCGCGCGCCCGGTTGTAGAATTCCTCGTACCCCTTGAGCGGTGTGCGGATGTCTATGTAGTGGATGGTGATTTCCATATCAGGGTAGGACTGCTTCAACAAGACGGCGTTCTTAATGCCGTACATACAGCAGAAGTTTGAACACCAGGGGTTGAAGCGCTTGTCGCGCGATCCGACGCAGTTGACAATCGCCAGCCGCCTGGGGTTAGCCCCATCACTGGGCCGAATCAGGTTCCCAGCAGTTGGGCCGGCCGAGTTGTTGAGCCGCTCCATTTCCATCGCTGTGATGACGTTGTCAAAGCGCCCGTAGCCGTATTCGGGTATCACGCTGGGGTCGAAGTGGTCAAAGCCGGTGGCGACGACGATGGAGCCAACGTCCTCCCAGGTTAGCTTATCCTCCATCCCGAAGTCAATGGCATCCAGTTCGCCACAGGCCTCCACGCATTTGTAGCAGTGGATGCAGGCGTCCATATCAATGCTGTATATGAGCGGCACCGACTGACTCATCGGCACGTCTATCGCCTTGCGCGGGGCCAGGTTCATATCGAAGTAGTTGGGGACTTCGATGGGGCAGACCGGCGTGCACTCGCCGCAACCGTTGCAGCGATCCATATGAACATACCTGGATTTTTCACGTAGGAGGACTTTGAAATTGCCGACGAAGCCCTCGACTCGTTCGACTTCCGTATACGTTCTCACATCCACCTTGGGGTGACGCGACGCGTCAACCATCTTGGGGGCGAGAATTCATATACTACAGTCCATCGTGGGGAAGGTCTTGTTCAACTGGGCCATGACCCCCCCGATCGTGGGCTGCCTTTCGACCAGAATCGTCTCGATGTCCTGATCGCCCAGGTCCAGGGCAGCGCTGATGCCCGATACACCGCCGCCGATGACCAGCGCCCGCTTGGTGACGGGCACCTTGATCATGTCCAACGGGGTGAGGAATGCGGCTTTGGCGACCGCCGCTGCTGTCAGATCCTTGGCCTTCTGCAAAGCCTCCTCTTGCTCGTGGCCGTGCACCCACGTGCACTGCTCGCGGATGTTGGCCATCTCCATCAAGAACGGATTGAGCCCGGCCTCGGCGACCGTCGCGCGGAAGGTTGGCTCGTGCATCTTCGGCGAGCAAGCCGAAACCACCACCCGGTTCAGGTTGTATCTCTCGATGTCCTCCTTGATGAGAGATTGTCCGCTGTCCGCGCAGGCGTAGGGTGTATCGACGGCGCGGACCACACCCGGCAGCGTGGCGGCGTATTCGGCCACGGTCTTGGGTGGGATGACACCGGCGATGTTGGACCCGCAGTGGCAGACGTACACGCCGATGCGGAGTCCCTTGTTGCCGTTACCTCCTGCTCCGTTATCTCCTGCCATGCTAACTCTAGCTCCTTAAGAATAGAAGATCGTCATACACAGAAAGACATCTGATTGTGGTTTGCGAAGACCCGTGCGCATCTGTGTCCAAAACGAGTCTACTTCGCTCTGACTGCCTCCTCGGTCACCAGCTTGTGCCGCGCTCGCTGCGCGCGCTGGTCGGGCGTGCTGAGTTCCAGCGCTTCCTTTGGGCACCACTTGACACACTGTGGCCCCTCCTCCAAATCTTCGCATAGATCGCAGATTTCGGCGAGCTTGGTCTCTGGGTTGATGGAGAGCGCACCGAAGTCGCAGGCCTCGATGCACCAGGCACAACCGTCACAGCGGTTGGCATCGATGTGTATGATGCCGGTGACGGGATCCTGTGTCAGAGCGTCGCGCGGGCAGGCGATGACGCAGGGTGCGTTCTCGCACGTGCGGCAGGCCACCGCCGTCATCAGAATCTTGTGCGCGCGCACGGTACGAATGCGGCTGCGATAGGTGTTGAACTCATCGTTCTTGGTGTACGAGCAGACGTATTCACAGATCTGACACCCGATACACTTGGTCGGATCACACGCAACGTACTGGTACTTGGAAGTTGAAGTAGGCATCTTTGCCTCCTATACCCCGATTTCCTCGGCTACGTCCTCCATCCCCAGTTCGATCAGCTTCTCCTCGGGGATTAGTCCCTCTTTCGTCCAGCCCTTTGCCTTGTAGTAAATGTCCTTCAAATACTCCAGTTCTTCGTCGGTCACCACGTACCCAGCGGAGGGGCCGCCCTCCATCGGCTCGTGCTGCCACCGCCAGGGCAGGTGGTCGTCCTCGCGCGTCCAGCCCTCGCGGATGTTGAAGGCTTTCTTGATCGTGTGTGCTCGCTCGCCGATTAGATCCACGTCGTCGTACTCAAACTCCCAGCCCGTCGTGGCGTTGATCAGCTTGGCAATGGCTGGCCACGCCCCTTCCCGGTCGGCCTTGCCGGTGAAGCAGCGGCGGATGAACTTGCACAGCGGCAGCGTATCGTACACGGCGGCGTATTCCTCTGTGCTCTTGGCCAGCTCTCCGCGGGTCTCGTCGACGCTGAAGCGATCGACCCATCCCTTGATGTCGGGGTCATAAGCCGCCGAACGGTTATGGCACCCACCGCGCACGCCTGCTGCCAGCCCTACGGCGAAAGTCTTCAGCGAGCGAGCGTCGTAACCAGGCGTCTCCAGACCCTTGATGTTCATCGCCCACTTGTAGGTCTCGGTATCGCGCTCTTCGTCGACCTTGGCGCTGGCGCGTTTGGTGCCTTCGGCCAACAGATCGCCCATGTACCCCTCGCGGTGGGCGATCATCTCCGTCAGTGTCACCATTGCCTCACCGTTGCCGAATTCGGCCTCGAACCCTTCGGGGTACTTCTCGCATTTGAAGTCTTCCTCGGTGAAAACACCTTTCTGGTAGCATTCCATAGCCCAACTGATGGTGACACCCGTACTCATCGTATCGAGCCCTAGCTCGTTGCAGTTCGCGATGGCCTTGATGGATGCCTCCATGTCGCCCACACCGCAGTTCGACGACAGCGCGTACAGTGACTCGTACTCGATGTGGCCCATAGCGGGGGCGAAGGAGCCTTCCTTGACCTGCCCGACCTGCTCGCAAGCGATAGGGCACTGCGCACAGGCGATCGTCTTGGCCTTGTAATGCTCGTGCAGGTACTCGCCGCTCACCAATTCGGCGTCTTCAAAGACCCCCGCTTGATAGTTGCGGGTAGGCAGTAACCCCAACCGATTCATGTTGAGCATGTTTGCCGTCGTTCCCAGGATGCGATACTTCTGTGTGTGTGGGCCCTGTGCCGCCTGGAGAATGTCGTAGGATAGCTTCAACAACGTCTCTGGATCGGCCACGCTGATGCCGCCTGTGCCACGTATGGAAAGGGCTTTGAGCTTCTTGGAGCCCCATACCGCGCCCTGACCGGTGCGACCTGCTTTTCGGCCGTCGTTGCTCACGTTGGCGACGCGTACCAGGTTCTCGCCGGCCGGGCCGATACAGGCCGTGCGCACCTGATCGTCGCCATACTCGTCGCGGATGGCCTCCTCGGTCTCCGTGCTGGTCAGGCCCAGGAGGTGGGATGCGTCGTGAAACGAGACCTTGTCGTCATCGATGAAGATACGCACCCACTCGTCGCTGGCTCCGTGCACAACGATACCGTCCCACCCTGCCCGTTTAAAGGACACCGCGAGCCAACTCCCGGACAGACTGTCGCCGATGAAGCCGGTCAGGGGTGACTTGGACGCCATGCCGTACTTGCCTCCTACCGGCACCGGCGTCCCGGCGAACAAACCGCCGGCGAGGCAGGTCACATTGCCGGGGGCAAGGGAATCGCACCCCGGTTCGATGTTTTCCCAAGCCAGCCGGCTCGCCATAGACACACCACCGATGTAGGTCTGGTACCATTTCTCTGGCTTGGTTTCGACCCAGGTCTTGTGTTTGTTTAGGTCGATGTGAAGGATTTTTCCGCTGTAGCCATTCATAGTGTTTAACCTCCTGCTGACATAGACATCAATATGATTCGGTCGCCATCACTGGGTCCTTCATCCATCTGATTCTCTTGGATCATTCGCTTGGCATTGAGGTTGAGAATGTTCGGAACCTGCAACGTCTCGCCGTTGGGCTGGACCACGTCTCCAATTAGTTTCGGATACCTGGTTGCCAGCATATGCACGATATCGCGAAACGTCGTGCCCTTCTCCAGATTTAACGCAACTTCCTTTAATCCTGTCGCAAGCCTGGAAACACCCAGAAACTCCACTTGTACGCGCATATTCGCACTCCCAGGGGCATATCACAAAGGCTCCCTGTTCAAGGTGAAATTGTAGGATAAGCCGTCTGGCCAGACGGTTTCCTTGCTCACCTGATTCAACGTGTTGCGGCGCCCTAACTGAGCAAAGCAAAGACGCCAGGAGGGTGAACATCGTTCGCCCCTGACGTCACTCAGCGGGGGAACAGCGTTTGCCCTTGATGTCATTTTTGGCTGCCCGTGAAATCAGAATCGGCTCTCAGAACGAAACCTGATCCGATATCTTCTAAAATTATATCACAACCCGCGCATAAATCAATATTACACGTATAAAATAGTACCTTTCAATCCTAGGGGAGCGCTGCGCATCAGCATTGCCCCAACACGATCACGCCTGAGGTGGCGGAGGGGATTTCCTGAAGGAGCGTTGTTACGCCTTCAGAAATTGCGCAACGTCGAGCACAAAAATCACCGCCCCGCCTACCTTCACCTCCTCGTTGGTGTCGAGGACGTACAACTCTCCCGATTCCATCACCGGCGGCAGAGACCCCACGCGCTGGGTGCGGGTATGACAGTTGTCCTGGATCAAGCAGATGATGTCCTCTACCTGCTCGTCTTCCACGCACGTGAATATCGTAACGTTTCCCTTCCGCAGGAATCCTCCAGCGGTCTTGGATGTGGTCACTCGATATCCGCTATTGACCAGCACGTCGACCAGTGGCCAGGCATCCTCTCTGTTCACAACGCTGAGAACGAGTTTCATACCGACCCTCTCATGCCACTGCGCACTCCCCGTCTTGTGGAAAACCTGCCGCGTGCATTCCCCTGTACTTCCAGCACTTCCTGAGTGATGCTCTCCTGGCGGATCGCGTGGTATTGGAGCTGCAATTGGTCGACTCGGTCGTCCAGGTTGGCGATGGCTGCGTCCATCGTCTGTAGGCGTGCTCCTTGCTCACTGACCATCGACTCGATCAGTGCCAGATAAACCTGTACGGCCAGGTGCTCCCAGAGCAGAAACTCCTGCAGATCCTGCGGCGGTGTGCCCAGGATCAGATCCTCTGGCACAAGCATACAGTCAGCCTCCGACGATTCCCGAACGCCGCACCAAACGGTGTTTAGGTCAGGTGGGAGCAGGCGCACCTCGACCCGTTGATAACGCCCAAAAGAGACAAATTGATTGTAGATCAAGTAGAGCGTGTTAAATGCTTTCGCCTCGTAAAGATGCTTGACTCTGGCCACGATGTCACGCGCTTCGACGAAGGATACGGCGTGGGTGAGCGGGAAACGCTGTGTGTAGAGCAAATCGCAGTCAGTGTTGCTGAAAAAACGTCCCCCGTACTCTCCTAAAGCGATGATTCTGATCTCTCTGCCTTTGCCCTGCTCGCGCTCGATGAAGTCCAGGGCGTGGGCTACCAGGCCAGCATTGAACGTGCCACACAGGCCCTGGTCGGAGGTCAACGCGATCAGTCCCATACTCTGGGCCGCACTGGAGGCATCTCCCCTGGGCTGCTGACGCGCGCCTCGTGTCAGTGCGGTTGGAAACGTTGTGGCCAGGGCGAGTTGTCGGTCAACGGCGCTGGCATACTGCTGGGCTGATCTCAACCGTGCCCTTGCCCGCCGCCAGCGTATCGCTGACATAGCCCGGAGGGACCGCAATAGGTGGCGAATGTCTTCCAGGCTCTGAATGCGCTGTTGAATCTCGCCAGTTCCCTGCGTCACGTGTGCTCCTTGAAGCGCTCCAGTGCGTTCTGTAGGTCTTTCTCCAACTGGGGGTTCCAGTGCCCGGCGGAGAACTCAACCAGCAGGCCGGAGCAATGCTGCTGCAAGAAACTGACCAATCGTTCCTCGAATCGATGCACCTGCTCGACGGGCACGTCGTTCAGATATCCCTGACCGGCGGCGTAGATGACGACCACCTGGTGTGAGACCGGCATCGGTTTGTACTGGGGTTGAGTAAGTATCGCACGCACACGCTCGCCGCGCGCTAGCTGCTTGCGAGTTTCCTTGTCCAGTTCAGTGCCGAATCGTGCAAAGATCTGCATCTCCAGAAACTGAGCGATGTCCAACGCCAGATGGCGCGACACTGCGCGCATAGCGTTGTTCTGTGCTGCTCCACCCACGCGGGACACAGATTGTCCCACATCTATCGCTGGGTGGATGCCCTGATTGAAAAGCTGATTGCTCAGGTAAATCTGCCCATCCGTGATTGAGATCAAATTGGTGGGAATGTAGGCCGCGATGTTGCCAGCCTGGGTTTCGACGATCGGCAAAGCCGTCATACTCCCGCCCCCGTACGCCGCGGAGAGCCGCGCGGAGCGTTCGAGCAGGCGTGAGTGCAGGTAGAAGACGTCGCCCGGATAAGCCTCACGCCCTGCTGGCCGTTGCAACAGCAGTGAGAGCTGACGGTACGCGATGGCGTGCTTGCTCAGATCGTCATAGACGATCAGCGTGTGTCCGCCCGCGTACATAAACGCTTCGGCCATGGCGCAGCCCGCATACGGCGCCAGATAGGCCATCGCGGGCGGCTCCTCGGCGCTGGCGACCACGACCGTGGTGTGGTCCAGCGCACCATGTTCTCGCAACGTCCCCACGATCTGTGCTACCGTCGACATCTTCTGCCCGATGCAGACGTAGATGCAGTGGACGCCCTGATCGCGCTGGTTGATGATCGTGTCGACGGCGATGGCGCTTTTGCCAATCTGCCGATCGCCGATAATCAGCTCGCGCTGCCCGCGACCCAGCGGGATGACCGAGTCAATGGCCTTGATGCCGGTCTGTAGCGGCTCGCTGACGGGTGTACGTTGGATGAAGGTTGGAGCCGGATGATCTATCGGGCGATGTATCTCAGCCCCCAATGGATCCAGGCCATCAATCGGCTGGCCCAGCGCGTTGACCACACGGCCCAAGAGCGACTCGCCCACCGGTACGTCGATCACCCGCCCTGTCTCTCTGACGATGTCGCCTGCGTGTATGTCCTCGTCTGTCCCCAGGAGCACGCAGCCTACGTAATCCTGGTCGAGATCCAGTGCCAGGCCGTAGGTGCCGTCGGGGAACAGAACCAACTCGTCGACCATTGCACCGCTCAGGCCTGACACGGTCGCCACGCCGTCTCCCACTTGCCTGACGGTGCCCACACTCTGCGCCGACAGCCGGTAGCGGTACCCGTCGATCAGCCCACGCAGGGCCGAGATATGATACTCAGTCTCGAGATTGTGCGCGACTTCAATCTGGCGCACCTGATACTGCTGCTCATCCGCCAGGTGGCCGATGAGGTCGAGGAGATCATCGGTTCGTAGTGGGGAAGATGGGGGTGTCTTATTCAATCTCTGCCTCGTACCGACTGCGTAGTTGTTGGAGTTGCCCGTGCAGGCTGCCGTCAATCAGCATGTCACCGAGGCGTACCATTGCACCGGCGGTCATACCAGGGTCAACGCGGCACGTCAGGTCGACGGGCTGGGATATCGCTGTTTCCAGAATGGACGCGATCCGGGTCTCTTGCCCTTTGGCCAGGCGGATTGCTGTGATCAGTTCGGCTGAGACGGCCTCTTCACCGTTGCTGGAGATACGCCCATTCAACTGTACCGAGCGCAGTTGCTCCAGAAATGCATCCAGGTAAGCCTGATGTAGTTGTGGAGTGAGGGCGTCTTTCATCATGCGCTGGACGAGTGCCGTCACCAAGTCGCCGATCTTGCTCCGGTGTATGCGCAGTGCCTCGGCGCGCTGTTGCTCAATCTCCTCCTGGGCCCGCGCACGCATCACCTCGATTTCCTCGTATGCCTCCTGGAGCATTTGCTGCCGTGTCTGGTCAATGACGATGCGTGCTTCGTTCTTGAGCGCCGCAAATTCGGCGTCAATGTTCTCGCGCTTTCTCTCGTACTCCGTGCGCAGCGTCTCGGCTTCCTGAACAGCTTCTTCCGCCTCATCCATCGCTTTTGTCGCCCGCCTTGCGCGTTTATCCAGCGTCTCCTTCAATGGCTTGAAGAGAAAGCGGGTCAGGATGTAGGCCATGATGAGGAAATTGGCGATCTGTAGGAGCAGTGTGCTCAAGCTAATATTCAGCATAACAACCTCGCGTGTACATCCGCTTCACCCTTTCCCCAGGCTTCCCTCTGACGATGTTCCATGGCAGGATAGGCTCTCAACCCCTTTACCTTGCGCTAAGCGGTGGAACTACTCCGTGCCGACGATGTATTTGAGCATCGGGTTTGCGAAGATCAAGATCAGGATAACCGCTAGCACGTAGATAGCCAGCGATTCCAGCATGGCCAGAGAGAGGAGGACGATGCTGTTGATGCGGTCGCCTGCCTCAGGCTGCCGGGCGATCGCCTTCAGGCCGTTCATGGCGACGATCATCTGCCCGATGGCTGGCACGACGATGCCCACAATGATGCCCGGTCCGGAGATCAAGACGGTCAGCACGACGAAAATCTTGTCCCACGGTAAATTGTTCCAATCCATATTGTCTCTCCTTGATGTGATTTGTCTTCTAACTGTGCGCTCTCACCGCTCCGCCGATGTATACACAGGTCAGAAGCGCAAAGATATACGCTTGGAGCAGGCCTGTAAAGATGCTGAACAGCATCATCGGTACCGGCACAAAGAGCGGCATCACGATGAACAGGATGCTGATGATGATCTCCTCGCCCAGGATGTTCCCGAACAGTCGGAAGGTGAGCGAAAACGTTCGTGCGATCTCACTCGCGATTTCGATGGGCAACATCAAGAAGATCGGTTCAACGTAGTGTTTGAGGTAGCCCCACAAGCCGCGCGTGCGGATCCCATAGTAGGGCACGCTGAAGAAGACTACCAACGCCATAGCCAGCGGCGTGTTGATGTCCGGTGTGGGACATTGCAGGCCGGGGATCAGGCCAATCAAATTGGCGGTGCCGATGAAAAACGCCAGTGTGCCCACGACGGGCAGGAAGATCGTCGGGTCCTTCACGCCCACCATCTCGCGGATCAGCTTCTCGATGGTTTCGACGATCCATTCCAGAATGTTCTGCACTGGCCCGGGCCGCAGTTTGAGATTGCGCCCAATTACGTAGGCCCCTACGCTGAGCAGCAACATCATTGCCCAGGTGTTGACGACCGTCGAAGTCACCTCCAGTGGTCCTACCCTGAAGACCGGGCACGGCGCGATCTCTGCGGCCACGTCGGGTTCCTCGGTCTCACTGGTCGATCCACTCAACAGGTTACTGACGATGGTCAAGCCAATGACGACTGCAATCAGAAGTACCAGGGTGAGCGGGTTACTTATTCTCTTCATCGTTTTGACGCTTCTGGATGCGCTTCCGGAGTGGTTTGGCATCGCTGTGCTCGATGTACATGGCATACAGATTGTTGAACGCCACAGCCACGCCCATAAACAGCAGGGACAGGGTCCACGTGAATTCCTTGTCGAACGTGTCGTCGAGATACCGTCCTAGCAGCACCCCTCCCACGATGGGTACCACCAGGTTCCAGCCCAACGTAGTGGCCTGGGCGACCAGATACCAGAAGCTTTCGGCCTCCTCCTCTTCCGGCTGTTCAGGTGTGGAATCCGCGTGTTCTTCGTTCATCTATTCGCCAATTCGCCAATTCGCCTATTCGTAAATTCGTAAGCTCGTCCGTTCTGTTCAGATTACAGTGGGCCCCAACGGAGCCAGTTCCGCCGTCTCACGCAGCGCGCGCTCCAGGGCCATCCGTGCCCGCGTGAATTCGATGTGAGCCTCCCGGGCGAGCTTCTTCATCTGGGCGCGCTGTCTCTCCAGCGCCTGTTCCATCATCGCCAGATCCTCGCCTGCTTCGGCAGCGGCGGTCAGTACTAACACGCGATCTGGCTTCGGAGAACGCTGTTGCATCTCAATCGTGCCCTGGTACAGGGCCACGTAGCCCGTGTTGTTCTGCCGGCGATACAGCATAATGCCCGCGACGATGTGTGCCAGAAAGGGAGCATGTCTCGGCAGGATGCCCCACCAACCGTCCGAAAGTTGAACCCGAATCGCCTCTACGTCGGTCTCCAGGACGATTTCGTCAGGGGTGAGGACCTCCAGGTGCATTGTCTTACGCATACTATGTGACCTCTGCCTCCGTGCGTTCATGCCTGCGCAGTACCCTGTCTATGCCGCCGGTCATATAGAAGGCTTGTTCTGGCACGTCGTCTAACTCTCCGTCAATGATCATCTTGAAGCCGCGCACCGTCTCTTCAAGAGGCACAAAGACCCCCGTTCGCCCGGTGAATTCCTCCGCCACAAAGAATGGTTGGGTGAGGAAGCGTTGCACCTTGCGCGCGCGCCGGACCAGCAGCCGGTCTTCCTCGGCCAGTTCCTCAATGCCCAGGATAGCGATCACGTCGCGCAGTTCCTTGTAGCGCGTCAGTATCTCGCGTACGCGCGTCGACGTCTGATAATGCTCTTCACCGACGATGCGTGGATCGAGGATACGTGAGCTTGACTCCAGCGAGTCAACGGCTGGGTAAAACCCCTGGCTGGCCAGTTGGCGCGAAAGCACCACCGTGGCGTCCAGGTGTGCGAAGGTCGAAGCAGGTGCCGGGTCGGTCAGATCGTCCGCCGGCACGTAGATGGCCTGAACGGAGGTGATGGCGCCGCTGGACGTAGAGACGATGCGTTCCTCCAGCGCGCCTACCTCGGTGGCCAGAGTGGGCTGGTAGCCCACGGCGCTGGTCAGACGGCCCAGCAGAGCCGACACTTCGCCACCGGCCTGGATATAGCGGAAGACGTTGTCGATGAAGAGCAGCACGTCTTGATGTTCGACATCGCGGAAGTACTCGGCCATAGTCAGGGCCGTCAGGGCTGCCCGGAAGCGTGCCCCGGGCGGCTCATTCATCTCGCCGAACACCAGAACGGCGTCGTCGAGCACACCCGTGCGCTTCATCTGCAGGTAGAGTTCGTTGCCCTCGCGAGTGCGTTCCCCCACGCCGGCGAAGACCGAAACGCCGCGATGTTCGGCCGATGTATGGCGGATCATTTCCATGATCAGCAATGTCTTGCCCACACCGGCGCCGCCCAGCAGACCAACTTTTCCGCCACGCACAAACGGAGCCAGCAGGTCAATGACCTTCAGACCGGTGACGAAGATCTCCGTCGATGGCTGCTGGTGGACGAAAGCAGGGGCTGGTTGGTGGATGCTCCGCATCTGGACTGCATTGAGGGGCGATCCTTCGTCTATGGGCTGGCCCAGCGCGTTGAACACCCGGCCCAGTGTCTCTCTTCCCACTGGCACCCGTATTTGGGCATCCGTGTTCTCAACCGTCATATTGCGCCGCAACCCGGCCGTGGGCTCCATCGCAATGCCGCGCACCGTGTGGCGATCGAGGTGTTCCAGAACCTCAATCGTGACTTCGTGCTGGCTGTTACGAACAACCAGCGCGCTCAATAGCGCTGGCAGCTGTCCGTTGGCAAAAGAGACGTCTACCACCGGGCCGATGATGCGCACGATGGTGCCAAGCTGGGATGGTTGCATATTCGTGTGTTTCGTCAGGGTAGCGCGAATTCCTCGCGTAGCGCTTCGATAGCTTCTTCCAGGTGCTGGGCCTTGATCAGACAGGAGATGGTTGAGAGGGAGGTGCTGATGGCGCGGATGTTGATGTCTCGGTCACCCAGTGCCTTGCACATGCGGCTGGCGATGCCTCGCTCCTCGCGGAAGTCCAGGCCGAACAGGCTCACCAGCGCGATCTCTGGGTCACTGGTGATGCCTTTCGCGCCGAGTTCATCTCGCATGCGCTCGACTACCGTCAATGCATGGCTCAAGTCGCTCCGATCTACGCACAGGGCAATGTGATCCTTTTCCTCCAGGTCGATCAGATGCACAATGAGTTCGACGTTGATCCCCTGGTCGCTCAACGCGGAGAACAGCGCGGCACTTACGCCTGGTCGTGATGGGATATCCATGATACCGATCATAGCCAGGTGGTCGTTCTGGACCAGACCACCGACTGGGACTTTGGTCATTGTTATACCTCCACACCTTATACCCGGACGGGACTGGAAGATTATACCGCAGGGTGGTTGAGTTGGGTAGTTGGTTGGGGCAGTGGCTGGTCAGCGTCTGGTAGAGCTGTGTCTGACCACGAGGATAGGACAAGGGGCGCTTTCGATCACCCGCTCGGCCACGCTGCCGATGTGTACGCGCTGTGCGCCATGGCGGCCTACCTGACCGATGACAATCAGGTCCACTCCCCGGTCACGTGCCAGGTCGGTAATTTCTCTGTGGGGAAGGCCGTGCCGGATCACCTGGTCGGTTTGTAGCCTTCTATTACGTGCCGCGCGGGAAAGGTAGTCCAGGTAGTGCTGTCCCTTGGTCTCCAACTCACGGCATATTGTCTCTGTGAGCCTTGAGGTGGCTCCAGCAATTTCCTCCGTGACAATGCGGTCTACCACGTAAACAAAAGTGATCGGTATGTTGTGAGTGACAGCTATCTGGATCGCTAGCCGGCCGGCGCTGATCGAGGGTTCCGATCCGTCGACTGGTACCAGGATGTGTGTGAAGGGACTTCGTTCTTCCATCAACAGCCTCCAGACTTTTAATAGAGTCCGTGCGACCTTTTCTAGCCGAATTCGTGTGATGTCGGTTTGCCGCCGCCGATGTCTCGGTAGACCGGCGACTTACCGCCGGAGATGTCACGGTAGGGCTGTTCGTACTCGCGCGTCGGAGGACCTATAGTCGGGCGCTGAACCCGTGACTTGATCCGCTTAAGGCGGAAGGTTTCCTCACGTTCCCGTTCCTCAAGTGCGCTCTCGATAAAGGTGATGGTCTCTTCATATTGAGGAATGAAGATGTACTGCAGCGCGTTGACGCGCCGCTGGGTCTTTTGCAACTCCCGCGCCAGTCGCCACACAGTCGTCATCGTCTCGGAGAGCGCCGGGATCTCGGCCAGGACGTTGCGGAAACAAGCGGCAGCTTCGTCCAGGGCGACGGAGGTGTCACCGAGCCCATAAGGCATTTCTGGTGGCGCGCCGTGGGCCTTCACGGCAGGGATAACGACCCCCATCACACTATGGGGTGTAATCTGTACCTCAACGGTCTCATTCACGGACAACGCCGCCCACTCCAGGCGTTCACGGCCCATTGAGAGCCGGGCTATCTCCAACGCCTGGTATGCCTCCTCGAGCAGTTCCCACACTCGCTTCTGAATCGCTGTGGCGTCGTGAGCCACGTGCATCAGTTCGGTGGTCAGCACCTCGCGCTTCTTGTCCAGAATCTCGTGTCCCTCGCGTGCCAATTTCAGGCTTTCGCGCGTGCGGAGAAGGTTGCTGCGTGTCGGGGCGATACGGGGTCGTGACATACTGCTACTCCGACAATGTCCTGTCTGTAGTAGCGACTTCGGTCGTTTGTGGCCCT
>Ga0207752_1000311_pt1 | contig 23146 bp, 22 predicted proteins | sample Pon2CUnioCityCA_6_FD_187272 | JGI IMG/M metagenome (GOLD analysis project Ga0207752, IMG submission 187272) | Marine sediment microbial community from Union City, CA, USA - Pond 2C Sediment 2 (SPAdes) | ecosystem: Environmental > Aquatic > Marine > Intertidal zone > Salt pond sediment ...
TTAGGTGATATTCCATTACTGGGCTGGTTTTTCCGATATAACACCTCAAAAGTTGAAAAGACCAACTTAATGGTGTTTTTACAACCTACCATTCTAAAGGATGCGGCAGTATCGTCTGTACATACGGGTGATAAATATAATTTTATGCGCGCCAAACAGTTAGAGTTACGTGATGACGGTTTTCGTTTAACTTCAGAAGAAGATTCCCCGTTATTAGTAGAAAATAAACAGTTTTTGACTTTACCTGAACCTTATAGTGAAACTGAATCACTTAAAGATGAAAATGAACAATCATCAGTAAATACTGCACCACCGACCATGATGGAGAAGTTTAATGACAAGCAGTCAGGCTCAAGCGATGGTGGACAGCAGTAACCAGGTTGCTCCGGGTTCTATACAAGAGGAGCGGTTGCCTTTTGCTTTTGCACGTCGTCATGGCGTCATGATCACGGCAAGTGATGCAGATACTATTTCATTAACCTGTCGTGAAGGTTTATCAACACCAATCCTTTTAGAAATTCAACGTCACTTTAATAAAACGCCAATCCTGCATACTGTTGAAAGTGAAGCGTTTAATGCCTTGTTACAGCAAAGTTATGAGCAGCAGTCACAACAAGCTTCAATGGATTCATTTGATGATGAGCTGGATTTATCCAGTGTGGCAGAAGCTTTGCCTGAACCTGAAGATTTACTCGATGCGGAAGATGATGCGCCAATTATTCGTTTAATAAACGTATTACTGGCACGCGCGGTTAAGCAAAATGCTTCGGATATACATATTGAACCGTTTGAGAACAGGTTGTTAATCCGCCTACGGGTTGATGGTGTGTTACAGGAAGTGATGCAGCCACCTCGCGCCTTAGCGCCTTTAATTGCTTCGCGTATTAAGGTTATGGCAAAGCTGGATATTGCCGAGAAACGTTTACCACAAGATGGGCGTATTTCCTTACGCATCGCCGGGCGTGCAGTTGATGTCCGTGTTTCAACCATGCCATCGGGTCATGGCGAGCGTGTCGTTATGCGTATCCTCGACAAGCAAGCGGGGCGGCTTGATTTGCAAAACCTGGGAATGGATGACGATACCTTGCAACGTATGGATCAAATGGTTCATCGTCCGCATGGTATTGTGCTTGTCACCGGTCCAACCGGCTCAGGTAAAACGACGACCTTGTATGCCGCGTTAGGTCGTTTGAATAATACCGATCGCAATATAGTTACGGTTGAAGATCCGATTGAATATTATATTGATGGCATCGGCCAGACCCAGGTTAATGCAAAAGTCGACATGACCTTTGCCCGGGGTTTGCGTGCCATCCTGCGCCAGGATCCCGATGTGGTGATGGTGGGCGAGATCCGTGACCTTGAAACGGTGCAAATAGCGGTGCAAGCCAGTTTAACTGGCCACATGGTTTTCTCGACCTTGCATACCAATACCGCAGTCGGTGCCATCACACGTTTGCGAGATATGGGGGTAGAACCTTTTCTACTTTCTTCAAGTCTAATCGGGGTATTGGCTCAACGACTGGTGCGTTTACTATGCACGGAGTGCCGTAAGCCTTATCACCCTGATGCCAGTGAATGTCAACTACTTGGAATTCCTGCAGAGAATCCACCTACTTTGTATCTACCCAATGGCTGTGAGAAATGTAATCAATCAGGGTATGAAGGCCGAACCGGTATTTATGAATTAGTGGAAGTCGATGATGAGTTAAAAACCCTGATTCATGATGGTAGTGGTGAACACGAACTCGAACAGCACGTACGTAAACATTCACCCAGCATTCGTGCCGATGGTATTCGTCGTATCCTGGCGGGTGAGACATCGCTTGAAGAAGTGTTGCGTGTTACGCGTGAAGATTAGAGTCATTGACGTGCTATGAGTGCTTTTGAATATACAGCCCTTGATCAAAAGGGAAATGAAAAAAAAGGTATTATAGAAGGCGACTCGGCACGCTTAGTCAGGCAGCAATTACGCGAAAAAGATCTTGTTCCTCTAACTGTGACAGAAGTTAAACAACAAAGCAGTCATGATAAAAATCGTTCCTTTGTTTTAAGTCATAAAATCAGCACAACAGAGCTCGCTTTAATGACGCGGCAACTCGCCACCTTATCCCGCTCGGGTATCCCGTTAGATGAAGCAACAGCAACAGTGGCGCGTCAAAGTGTTAAACCCAAGGTAAAAAAGCTTTTACTTGGAGTACGGGCAAAAATTCTTGAAGGCCATACCCTGGCTGATGGTTTACGAGAATACCCTGCCATTTTCACTGAAATGTATTGCGCCACGGTGGCAGCAGGTGAGCAGTCTGGTCACCTGGATGTCGTTTTAGAAAGACTGGCAGATCACACAGAACAACGGCAACAGTTACAACAACGTATGAAGCTGGCGCTTATTTACCCGGTTATTTTAACCATGATGTCTATCCTGGTTGTCAGTGCGTTATTAATTTATGTTGTACCCGATGTAGTTAAAGTATTTTCTGATACAGGGCAGCAGTTACCCTGGTTAACAACGGCATTGATTAGCGTAAGCGATTTTATGCAGAGCTGGTTTGTTTACTTGCTTTTAGTTCTTGTGCTCGCTTACATAATTTTTAAAAAGGTTTTACAAAAGCCAGTATTCAAAAAACGTTATCACCAGTTTTTATTAAAACTTCCTGTAGTTGGTAATTTGATACAGGGAACAAACTCGGCCCAGTTTTCCCGGACTTTAAGTATTTTAGCGGCTAGTGGAGTACCTATCCTGGAAGCGATGCGTATCGCGGTAAAAGTAATGGACAATATCCCGATGCGTGAAGCAGTAGAAAGTGCATCACAACAAGTCAGCGAAGGCAGTAGCCTGTCAACGACCCTGGAAAAAAGCGGCTATTTTAACCCTATGCTAATTAACCTGGTGGCAAGTGGTGAGGCCACGGGGCAGCTGGAACAAATGCTGGAACGTGCGGCAATGAACCAGGAAAGAGAGTTAGAAACAAACCTGGCGATGTTAATGGGACTGTTAGAGCCCTTGTTAATTGTTGTGATGGGTGGGGTGATATTAATTATTGTTCTGGCAATTTTATTACCCGTACTTGATCTTAATCAGCTTGTTCAATAAGCATAGTTAAATGAAACGGTTAAGGTAATGTATGTAAGTGTCAAAAAAGGTTTTACTTTAATTGAATTGCTTGTGGTTATTATTTTACTTGGCATAGTTACCAGTCTTGCTGTTATATCTGTTGGCACTTCAGGTGTAGAGCGAAAAATGGAAGAAGAAGCAAAGCGACTTCATGCTTTAATAAGACTAACCAGGGAAGAATCAATTATCCAGGCAAAAGAAATTGCTTTTGAAGTTAGTAAACAGGATTACCAGTTCCTGGAATATAAAGAAAAAAAATGGGTGCCTGTGATTAATAAAGTTTTTAAAAAACGTTCACTCCCAGCCGAGCTTGAGCTGAGACTTGAAACAGAATCAGAACTAAAACTTTTTGAAGCTGAAAATGAGGAATGGCGACGTTTATATTTTTTATCAAGCGGTGAGCAAACACCTTTCAAGATGAAAATAAATGTAAAAAATAAAGCAGAAAATTACTACCAGATAAGCGGGCAATTTAATGGCAAGTTAAAGATTGAGCATATCGATGAATATGATTATTAATAAAGGCTCAAGTAAAAATAAACAAAAGGCTTTCACTTTATTAGAAGTGCTGGTGGCACTTGCCGTTTTAACCCTGGGCTTAGGGACGGTGTTGAAAGTGACCGCGAGCCAGCTGACACAATCTGGCATTTTGAAAGACAAAACCATTGCCTTGTGGGTGGCAAACAATAAAGCAAATGAAATTCAGTTAGCAAACTGGCCGGATACAGGGACATCAAATGGGCATGAGATAATGGCAAACCAGGAGTGGCGTTGGCAGTTAAAAGTTTCAAATACGGCTGATAAAGATCTACGACGCCTGGATATTGATGTCTATAGGAGGGATGACGATGGTGAGCCGGTTGTTCATTTTATTGCCTTTACAGGTAAACGAAGTCATTCACAGAAAGCACCATGAGACATCATTATACTGAAGCAAAACAGGGATTTACTTTACTAGAGTTGCTTGTTGCCTTATCGATATTTAGCATGTTATCAGTGATGGCTTACGGCGGTTTACAAACCGTAATCACGACAAAGCAAACTAGCAATAAAAATGCAGACCGTGTTGCTGAAATACAATTATTAATGATGCGTCTCAGTAATGATTTACGCCAGTCGGTTTCAAGAACGATCAGGGATGAATACGGTGACTTTATACCGGCTATGCGCTCTGCTCAAAACAGTGATGAATCAACGAGCTGGACCCGGGCGGGTTACCGTAACCCGGCACAGCTAAGACGAAGTAATTTACAGCGAGTGGCTTATCAGTTAGAGCAAAAAAAATTAATACGTTTAACCTGGCCGGTATTAGATCGGGCCCAGGATACGACTGTTTTAAAAACGGAAGTATTGTCAGGCATTGACTCGATTGAGTGGCGTTTTTTGAATCAAGGCAATGAATGGCTTTCCGACTGGCCGGATTCACAGGGAAACGCGGCGTTAGCAGCTTTACCTAAAGCGGTTGAAATTACCCTCGAGCTTGCAGATTGGGGAAAGGTTAAACGGCTTATTTTATTAGCGAGTGAGCAATGACATTAGGAAAGCATCAAAGTGAACGTGGCGTTGCTCTGATTACAGTAATGCTTGTTGTTGCGCTGGCGACTATTTTAGCCGTATCGATGTCTTCCAGGCAGCAGCTCGATATTCATCGAAGTGCAAATGTATTTAATTTTGAACAAGCCTATCAATATATACTGGGTGCTGAAGCCTGGACGAAACAAATTTTAAAGCGTGATAGTGAAGATAATAAAACGGATAGTGGACATGATGACTGGGCGAAAGTATTACCTGCTTTACCTATAGAAGGTGGCCAGATGGCAGGGAAAATTGAAGATTTACAGGCGCGTTTTAATCTTAATAACCTGGTGCAAAATGGTGAGCCACAAAAACTCTATGTCGACAGGTTTAAACGCTTATTGCGTAATCTTGAACTAAATGAAGAACTGGTTTTTGTAATAATTGACTGGCTTGATACGAACCAGGAGATGGGGTTTTCAGGAGCCGAAGACAATGAATATTTAAATTTATCACCTGCATATAGAGCTGCAAACCAGCCAATGGCTGATACCAGTGAATTATTGCTGGTCAAAGGAATGGATTTTGAGACCTATGCTAAATTACGACCTCATGTTTGTGTGTTACAGTTTGAAACAGCAATTAATGTTAATACGGCTTCAGCAGAAGTCATAAGTAGTATTGTGAAAGATTTTACTATTGAAGAAGCACAGGGACTTATTGAGGACAGGGACAAGGATGCTTTTGCCAAACTCGATGATTTTCTGCAGCATAGTTTAATTAAACAAAAAAAAATAAATAAAGATGGATTAAGTGTGAATTCAGAATATTTTCAATTAAGCTCAGCAACACAGTTAGAACGGGTAACGGTCGAGTTTGTCTCGGTGCTTCAGCGTGACTCGATCGGAGAAGTTAAGTTGTTAAGGCGAAGCCGGAGCGTATTATGAGTGCTCATTTTTATTTATTCCTTGCTGGCAAATCTAAAACACTCGATGACTTATCTTCCGCAGAGTTATGCTGGGTATATGAAGATGTTAATAAAGATTTGAAACTGGCTAAAGGCTTGCTAGTGGATGCGGCAAAGGCGGCTGTTAATCATTCTGTGACGGTAGTTCTTCCTGGTGAAGATGTTTTATATTTAAGTGCTGTTGTCCCAGGTAAAAATTTGCTACAGGTTCAACAAGCCGTACCCTATGCATTAGAAGACAATTTAATTGATGATGTTGATGAACTGCATTTTGCTGTAAGCAAGAAAAATACCGGGGATAACGAGTATGATGTTGCTGTGATTAATGAACAATATTTCAACTCGTTAGTCACTCAACTTGGCAGCCTCAGCATACAGGTAGAACGTGTAATTGCGGATTATACTTTACTTCAGCCAAAGACACTGTTTTCAGATGGGACGCGGTTGTTATGCAACTGTGAAGATACAAAGTTTTCTTTGTTGCCAGGGCAGCATCTTAAACTGGCTGATCTTGGGCTGATCAAAAATGATATCGACAAGCTGGTTTATTGTAACCCTGAATCCTTATCCGAAAATAATCTAACTGCCTATAAACATGAGTTGGAAGTTGAAATAGAAGAGAGCCATGTTCAACCTTATTTGTACCTGGTTCAGAATAGTTCGGCAGCACCTTGTATAAACTTGCTTCAGGGTTCTTACCGGAAAAAGAAAAACTGGTCAAAGGCAGGAAAAGCCTGGATGCCGGCTGCCGCGGCTTTTCTTATTTGGTTTCTTGTTGAAGGCGTGATGTTTGTTGCTGATTACATAAGTTTGAGTAATCAAAGTCAGAAACTCAATGAGCAAATGGTGCAGATATACAAGAGCACATTTCCAGGCGCCAGGAATGTAAGCAATCCACGCGCGAGGATGGAATCACAACTCCTTAGCCTAAAGAAGCGAAAGGGACAAGGCGGTCGTGGCTTTACCGAGATGCTTTCAGGAAGTGCCGCAATTTTTGCAAAAACGCCGGGATTAAAAATAAAAACAATGCGTTACTATGATGGTCGTATCAACCTGGAGTTGAAAGTTGCAAGCTTGCAGGTGCTGGATAAATTAAAGCTACAATTAATCAATGAGAAAGGCTACCAGGTAGAGATCCAGAATGCGTCCTCTGGCAAAGAAAATGTTACAGCACGTGTTCAGATTACGGGGGCTGCATCATGAAAGAATGGTTCTTAAGTTTAACTCAGCGTGAACGAGTCATGGTGCAGCTTGCAGGTTCTGTTGTTATTGCCTTTATATTTTATTTACTTATTATTGAACCGCTTGTATCTAATTATTCCAGGAATAAAAATAATGTCGCGAAGGCAGAAGAGTCCCTGCAATGGATGAGAACTGCAGCAGAGGAAATTAAACAATTAGGTGGAAATACCACAAAAAGTGCACGTCCTAAAGATAAGCAATCAATATTAAGTTTAGTTGATAGCAGTGCGCGTAAAGCCGGGCTGGCTAAAGTGATGAAACGGGTACAACCTGAAGCTGATTCCGGGGTGAGGGTCTGGTTTGAAAATGCGGCATTTGATGAACTAATTAATTGGCTGGCAACAATAGAAACAACACATGGTTTATCCGTCAATGAAATTAATGTTGAGCAGGCAGAAACAACAGGATTGGTTCATGTCCGGGTATTTTTAAACTGATTATGAAAGAAAACTATTTTGTTTCGCCTTTATTGAACATGGCTTCGTTTTTAAAAACAAGAAGCAAATTAGTACTGGCTATAATTGCGGTATACCTGTTTTTCCTGGTTATAAATTTACCCGCAAGTGTTGTATTGCCTGCATTTAAATTACCGGCTAACGTTAAAGCAAATGGAATATCCGGTACCGCCTGGTCAGGGAATATCCGCAATCTATATATATCAGGTGTTAAGCTGGGTTCTGTTCGTTGGCAATTGCAGCCTTTCTACTTAATAACAGGGGCAATTGCAGGCAATGTTAATATTGAAAAAGATCAGCAGCATATAAAAACGTGGCTGAAACTTTCTCCTTCAGGGAAAATTGAACTCGAAGAAACCCGTTTTAAAATTAATTTGTCATCACTCCAGCCTTTAATTTATGGGATGCCTTTTTCTTATGCTGGTATGGCATCAGGTCATTTCCCTGTTTCTCGTATTTATAAAAATAATTATGTCGCGATGAATGGAAAGTTGTCGTTAAGAAATATCGAAATGCTTGCACCGCAGCGACAAGTGTTTGGTGGTTTGGATATTGATTTTCGTGCTGAAAAAGATGGAATGACATCTGGCCGCATAAAAGATAACGGCGGCCAATTACAGATCTCTGGAAATCTAACCATTCATAAAGATGGCGTAGTCAGGCTTTCTGCGAAGTTAGCCGCGCAGCAAAAGGGCAGCACTCTTGATAACGTGGTTTCATTTTTAGGAGCAAGAGATGTTACAGGCAAGATTCAGTTAAATAACCAGTTTAAACTCTGGTAGCAAACTTAATCGATCCCCAGCTTTTTAATCCGGTAGCGCAATGCGCGGAAGGAAATCCCCAGTAGTTTTGCAGCGGCCGTTTTATTGTATTTCGTTTTTTCTAACGCTTGCAGAATAACTTCTTTTTCTTTTTCTATTAAGGTTGGGTCAAGCAGGTTTTGACTGCTTGTTTCTTTATTATCACTTGCAGAAGGGGAGTTGTGTGATTCATTGGGCAGCTGGAGATCGTTATTTGTAATGATGTTGTTTTCATGAAGCGTCATTGCACGTTCAAGAATATTTTCAAGTTCGCGGACATTACCGGGGAATGAGTATTTGTTCAGAGCTTTTAATGAATCATCACTCAGCTTTGGCGTATCTGTTTGCCATTCATCAGCAATTTTCTGTAATAAATGTTGTGCTAATAAAGGAATGTCCTCGGGATGCTCACGCAAGCTGGGTACTTCCAGGGTAATCACGTTAATCCGGTAATAAAGATCCTGGCGGAACTCTGCTTCCTCGGTCAGCTTTGCCAGGTCTTTATGTGTTGCACTTAGAATACGAACATTAACGGGAATTTCCTGCTGCCCACCTATCGGCCGAATCGCTTTTTCCTGTATCGCGCGTAATAATTTAACCTGCATGGCCAGCGGTAAATCAGCGACTTCATCAAGAAACAGTGTCCCCCCATCCGCCGCCTGAAACAGGCCCTGTTTGTCACTATTGGCACCGGTAAAGCTGCCTTTCTTGTGACCGAAGAATTCACTCTCCATCAGTTCTGCTGGAATGGCACCACAGTTAACCGGAACAAACGCATTTTCAGCCCGGGGACCTTGTTCATGAATCAGCTTTGCTACGAGTTCTTTACCGACACCCGATTCACCATGAATGTAAACAGGGGCCTGGCTGCGGGCGAGTTTTTGTATTTTCTTGCGGGTTTCCTTAATGGATTCTGAGTTACCCAGTAAACCAGTTTGTTCAGAGAGGCTTTCTTCAGTTTTATCATCAGCGAGTTTGAGCGCGGTGTTAACCAGGTTACGTAAAACATTAAGATCAACCGGCTTGGAAACAAAATCAAATGCACCTGATTTTAGAGCTTCAATTGCAAATTCCATGTTGCCATGCGCGGTGATCATCGCGACCGGTAAACTGGATACATTTTCCTGGATATACTTTATTAACTCGATCCCATTACCATCAGGTAAACGCATGTCTGTTAAACACAGGTCAAAATGGTGTTCAGAGAGCAAGTCTTTCGCCTGGGCAATGTTTTCTGCACTCAGCGTATCGATATCCATGCGGGAAAGCGTGATATCTAATAACTCGCGAATATCAGGTTCATCATCAACTATCAGTGCTATATGTTTTTTCTGCTTCATGCCTTAATTTTTTACTCAGTTCATCTGCCGACGTGGATCAGAGAAGGTTAAACGAAAACAGCTTCCTTCTTCATTACTGTGTAACAGGGTTAAATGAGCCTGGTTACATTCTGCCAATTCACGTGAAATATACAAGCCCAGCCCGGTTCCGGTTTCGGCAGTCGTATAAAAAGGTTCAAAAATATGAGCAGCCGTTTCCGCATCAATCCCAGTACCATGGTCAATAATATCAAGGTAGGGGCGGTTATTATTTTTTGAAATACCGGCATGGAATTCAACTTTATACTGTTCTTTATTTTCTTTACTGTCATCCGTATGGCGAATGCCATTTTCACATAAGTTAGTCAGTATCTGTTGTAAATGACTGGGATCAAAATGAATTTTTATATCTTCCTGCTGCGTTTCAATCAGAAAATCTTCGAGTTGCGTTTTATTGCCTGCAATAAAATCATTGAGAAAATTGTCCAGGTAACTTTCCAGTTCAACTAACTGGGGGTAGCTTTGATTACCTCGGCCAAGCTGCATTACGTTTTCAATAATTGTATTCACGCGCTTTGAATGATCGGCAATGATCTGGGTCAGGCGTAAATCTGCATCATCCATATTAGGTGATTCAGCAAGTAACTGGCCAGCATGGCTAATGGCACCAAGTGGGTTACGAATTTCATGGGCAATACTTGCGGTCAGTCGCCCTAAAGCGGCAAGTTGTAGTTGTTGCGCTTCACGTGACATAGCCGAGGCATCTTCAAGAAAGATTAACGTTGCTGGATCTTTTTCCTGGTTGAGTTGTGCAAAGCGCGGCAATAAGTTTGGGTACTCCGGTGACACTTGCAGTGGTGATGAAACAATATCGTTATCATTCTGCCAGCTCGTGTAAGTGTTATTTAATTCTTCATTAACTGCTGATAAATAGGGATTATTCACAATTGATGGCATATTTAACATGTGCCAGGCCGACTCGTTAATAAGACGTAACCTGTTGTGTTGATCGATAACCAGGATGCCGGTTTGCATGCGTTGAATGATATGTTCTGTCAATTGCGACATATTGGCGAGGTCAACACCACGTTCAAGCGCAAGTGCTTCACTCTCACGAATATGCCTGGCAACAAAATGGGTAATGATAGCCGTGGTAAAGAAAGTCACCCCGAGGATACCGGCCTGTAAAGAGTTACCTTCTAAATAAACGCCTTCAAGCTTGCTGTAATAGACCTCGTATAAAACAGCCAGGCTGGCAACAGAAGCAAACAAAAGTGAGTGACGTCCACGGATAACGATACTTCCGCCTGCAATGGAAATAATGATTAACGTACCCAGGCCACTTTGTACGCCACCACTGGAATGCATGAGCAAGGTGGTAAAGATGATGTCAGTAAAAATCTGGGTATGAATTTGAATATTAAAGTCAGGTTTACGCAGGCGAATCATCATGGCAAAAATTAACGCGGCGATAAGATAACTTCCGCTTGCCCCGTAAAATAAACTCGGGTTATGAGCTGCTAGTTGAGGGAACGGGGTACCGGTAAAATAAAAGGTGACGAATAAACCTGAAATGAGCAGGCGATACAGGTTTAGAAAATTAAGTGGCCCCCATGTATACGCAGTATCATCGAGAAGTATAGGATTGAATCCTGGCCGTTTTGAATACTGATCAAACATTTATTTAATCTTGTTTCCCTTCAAGATGTTCCTGACTGCAGTAATAATCGCCATCTTTTTGCAGGGCTTCATTTTCAGGTATATGTAATTTACAGGTTTTACATTGCACCATAACGGTCGATTTGTTTTGTGGCTTAGATGATGATGAATTTTTATTTGCTGCCCAGCGTTTAAAAATCAGGATAAGTAAATAAACAATTAAAGCGATGATAATAAAACGAAGAAGACCCATGACAATTTAATCTTTTTATAGTTAACAGTAATATAATAGTAACCATTGATGTTGGCGCTGGCGATAATTTTCAGCAAAAAAGCCGGATAAAGTTTTGTTTGAGCGATAAAATCAGCCTCTTTTTGCCTAAAAGTTGTTCCACTACCCGTTGTAGCTTATATTTCGCATTAGTTTTATCCATTTGAATCAGTTGAAGACATTGAATTTACACAATAATACATCCGAGCCTGGCCCGGTTTTACGCATTGCCATTGCACAGATTAATTTACTGGTTGGTGATATTGAAGGTAATACCAAGCGCATTGTCGAGTGGTGCTTACGCGCACGTGATGAAAAGCAGGTAGATATTATTATATTTCCTGAGCTCGCTATAACCGGCTATCCACCAGAAGATTTATTGTTGCGTCCTGGTATGTATGAGCGAGTTGAACAGTCATTACAAAAACTACTACATGAAGTTCAGGGTATAACCGCGCTGGTTGGTTATCCGGAAAAAACGGCTCAAGGTATTTTTAATGCCGTCGCCGTGATTGAAAATGGCGAGATAATCACTGTTGCCCGGAAAAATTATTTACCTAATTACAGTGTATTTGATGAAAAACGGTATTTTATTTCAGCCAATGAAAGCGCTGTCTTCAAATTTAAAGGTAAAACCCTGGGGATCTGTATTTGTGAAGATATCTGGTACCCGGAGCCGGTCAAAAATGCGGTCGATGCCGGTGCAGATCTTATTCTTAATTTAAATGCCTCGCCTTTTCACTCGCAAAAGACAGATGAGCGCGAAAACTTGATTCGTCAGAGGGTAAGTGAAGTTAAGGTTCCTATAGTTTATGCAAACATGGTGGGCGGGCAGGATGAGCTGGTGTTTGATGGGCAGTCATTCGTCATTGATGCAGATAAAAACCTGACCCATCGTTTTGCAGCTTTTGAAGAAGCACTAGAAATAGTCGATTTTGATGCGCAAAGTTTAACTCCACTTCCATCTGGCATTATCCCTGCGTTGTCAGAAGAAGCCAGTGTCTACCAGGCGCTGGTCACAGGGGTGCGTGATTATGTCAGTAAAAATGGATTCCCGGGTGTGGTTATCGGCTTATCAGGCGGTATTGATTCGGCATTAACGCTTAGCATTGCGGTAGATGCCCTGGGTGCGGATAAAGTCGAAGCCGTTATGATGCCTTCACGTTATACCCTTGATATGAGTGTTGACGATGCCACGCAGCAAGCTGAATTATTAGGCATTAACTTTCAAGTCATCCCCATTGAGAAACCCTTTAATGCTTTTCTTGAATTGTTAGAAGATGAATTTGCGGGTACCGAGGTCGATACCACTGAAGAAAATATGCAGGCGCGCTGTCGCGGTTTAATCCTGATGGCCATTTCAAATAAAAAAGGCAAAATGGTACTAACGACAGGTAATAAAAGTGAAATGGCAGTGGGCTATGCGACTTTATATGGTGATATGGCGGGCGGCTATAATGCGCTGAAAGATGTGAAAAAAACGCTGGTCTTTCGTTTAGCTAAATACCGGAATTCAATTTCAGCCAATATTCCGCAAAGGGTAATTGACCGCCCCCCTTCAGCAGAATTAGCACCGGATCAAAAGGACACGGACTCCTTGCCTGAATATGAAATCCTGGATGAGATCCTGGAGATGTATATCGAGCATGATATGGGATTAGAAGATATTGTTGCCGCGGGTTTTGAGCGTGAAACGGTGCGCCGGGTATTACGCCTGGTTGATATCAACGAGTATAAGCGGCGCCAGGCAGCACCCGGTGTGAGAGTGACACGGCGTGCATTTGGCCGGGATCGGCGTTACCCGATAACGTCAGGTTACGGCAGAAGCCGAAAATAAGCTAAAACCTTTATCCAGCGGTATTGTCACTGTCTTTTTCCTGCTAAAGTAAGTCTATTAAAACTAGCCAAAAAAGTTAGTCCAGTTCGCAAGATTTATTGCTGAGGAATAAAAATGAAAAAAATAGAAGCAATCATAAAACCGTTTAAACTAGATGACGTGCGTGAAGCGTTGTCTGATATTGGTGTAAATGGGATGACAGCATCGGAAGTTAAGGGTTTTGGTCGTCAAAAAGGACATACTGAATTATATCGTGGTGCCGAATATGTCATCGATTTTCTGCCTAAGGTGAAAGTTGAAATTGTGATTTCTGATGAACAGGTTGAACAGTCTATTGAGGCCATCACTAATGCCGCCCGTACCGGTAAAATTGGTGACGGTAAAATATTTGTCAGTGATGTTGCCCGTGTTGTTCGAATCAGAACGGGTGAAGAAGGTGACGCGGCGATTTAGATAATTCGTTACCCGGATAAAAAAACCGCTGGTTGTTTATTATAACCAGCGGTTTTTTTATGGGCGCTTATGCGGGTGTTTAGTTATTTCTTTAGTTAGTTACCGGTAATTTAAGCTCGCGGGTTTTATCATGTTTCGGATGATTGAGTTCGAGAACCCGAAAAGCATCCCTGGCCAGGTCATGCATACCGAGTTTTCGGTACGAGGTTGTCATCAGTGCCAGTGCATCGGGAATTGACTTTGAGCCCTGGTAATTTTCTACCACGTATTTAGCGCGATTAGCGGCAGCCAAATATGCACCACGGCGTTGGTAATAATCTGCAACATGAATTTCATAACGTGCCAGGTTTTCACGCAGCTCTTTCATGCGCTTGATTGAATCTGCCAGGTAACGGCTTTTCGGGAAACGCTGTACCAGTTCCGAGAAGTAATTAAATGCCCGGCGGATGGATTTCGAATCTCGCTCAGAAGGTTTTTGATCAAATACCTTGTCTAAAAACGAAACTGAATTATCAAAACTCGCCAGGCCGCGTAAGTAGTAGGCATAGTCCACGTTGGGGTGGTTAGGGTGCAACTTGATAAAACGATCGGCGGCGATGATCGCGGTTTCCGGTTCTTCTCTCTTATAGTGCGCATAGGCCATTTCGATGCGGGCGCGTTCTGCGTAAGTCCCATAAGGAAAGCGTGACTCGAGCTTTTCATAGTAATTAATGGCCTGATCGTAGCTTCCACTGGTTAAGAAGCGTTTTGCTTCCTGGTAGAGTTCAGATACCGTCATACCATACGTTTCGTCGTCAGTATAATCTGGTCCAGCTGCACAGCCGGATAAAAAAATGGCAAAAAGGAGGATGGGTAAATTAAATAAACTGGAAAAACGCATGCGTGTTAACCTATTGGTTTTCATAAATAATAATTGTTATACCGTAATTTCCTAGTATACCTTAGATTGTCACTGAGATTACAGATATGACGCACGACTTGGACATAAGCTTGCAAAATAATGAGCGCTGTAAATGACTGAAACTGAAATTTTTGAGGGAATAGTACCGGATGAATGGGCCGGGGAAAGGGTCGATCTCGCCCTGGCCAGGCTGTTCCCGGATTATTCCCGTTCTCGTTTACAAAGTTGGCTAAAAGATGGACAAATTTTGCTAGATGGGCAGGTTCGGCGTGCGAAAGAGAAGGTTATAGGTGGAGAAAAGGTTGAACTCCAGGTTGTACTGAGTTCAGAAAATCACTGGGAAGCCGAAGATATCCCGTTAACTATTGTTTATGAAGATGAGCAACTTTTAGTTATAAATAAGCCTGCGGGTATGGTGGTGCATCCAGCGGCGGGAAATTTCAGTGGTACCATGCTAAATGCCTTGTTGTATTACGCACCTGAGCTCGAAGCGATTCCCCGGGCTGGAATAGTGCACCGGCTGGATAAGGACACCAGTGGATTACTGGTTGTCGCCCGCACTTTGCCATCACAAAAGTCCCTGGTCGAGCAGCTCCAGGCGCGATCATTTTTACGTGAATATGATGCTATTGCACAGGGCGTCATGACGGCGGGGGGCACGGTTGATGCCCCTATAGGTCGACACCCGGTTAACCGCAAACGCATGGCCGTGACTCCAAATGGTAAGCCGGCCATTACCCATTACCGGGTAAGTGAACGATATCGTTTACATACCAGGTTAAAAGTTAAACTTGAAACCGGGCGAACGCATCAGATCAGGGTGCACATGGCACATATTAATCATCCGTTACTCGGTGACCCGGTTTATAGCGGACGATTTAAAATTCCCCCAGCAAGTGATGAGTCTTTTGTCGCCAGCTTGAAAAACTTTAATCGCCAGGCTTTGCATGCTCGGCACCTTGGTTTAATGCACCCGGCAAGTAATGAATTTATTGAGTGGGACGCTGAAGTGCCGCAGGATATGAAGGTTTTGGAAGATGCATTACGCCAGGATCTGGAACAACATAAAAAGAATGATTAACAGGGCATATCAATGAACTGGATTGAAGCGGATTGGCCGGCACCTGGTTTTATTAAGGCCGGCACAACAACAAGACAGGGTGGGGTGAGTCATGCTCCCTACGAGAGTTTTAACCTGGCTACCCATGTTGGAGATGATCCAGCTGCGGTAATGAAAAATCGTGCCATGTTGTCTTTACCTGCTGAACCACAATGGCTGGAACAGGTTCACAGTACAGAAGCCGTATTATTACCCAGTGAAAAACGTATTCTAAAAGCGGACGCGTCGTTTACCAGCAGCAAGAGGATTGTTTGTGCTGTAATGACCGCGGATTGCTTACCTTTGTTAATTACCGATCAAAAGGGAAGTTGTGTGGCCGCGATTCATGCCGGTTGGCGGGGACTCTGTAACGGCATTGTTGAAGCCACCATCAGTAAACTTCCTGTTGCAGCAGAACAATTATTGGTCTGGTTAGGCCCGGCTATTGGTCCGGATGTTTATGAAGTAGGGCAAGAGGTATATGATGCGTTCACTTCTGAAAACGAGGAAGCCAAGAAGGCGTTTGTAGCGGTATCGGAAGGCCACTGGTTATTTGATATTTATCGTTTAGCGCGGATGCGCTTAAATAAACTGGGTGTGGTGCAAATTTTTGGTGGCGATCATTGTACCTTAACAGAGAAAGAACACTTTTTTTCATATCGACGTGACGGTATAACCGGGCGTATGGCCAGCCTTATCTGGATAGACAATTAAGTTTATCCGGGTAAGTATTTTTTACGACGTGTAATAAAAAAATACAGCACAATATAGCGACAATACATTAAAATGAATCGTTAAGATTCTTATTAGGGTTATTAGAGAAAAAATTCATGACATTACTGGGTTGGATCATTATTTTTAGTTTGCTCGGTGGCGTGCTTAGCGTTATCGCGGCATCGGTGTTTTTATTGATTAATGATAAGTATCAAAAAATCATCTTGCCACATACTGTCAGTTTTGCGATTGGTGCATTACTCGGTGCGGCGTTGTTAGCCTTGTTGCCCCATGCCATTACGGTAAATGAAAATGTTGATTTACATGACCTGGGCTTGACCCTTTTAATTGGACTGTTAGGTTTTTTCCTGCTTGAAAAAATGGTGTTATGGCGCCACTGTCATTCGACGCATTGCGAGGTGCACTCACCGAGCGAAATTCATAAATCAACTGAGGCGCATTCACCTGCTGAGCTTCAACAGGAAAACGAGCATCATACACATGGACACCAACATGGTAGTAAAGATGCCAGTGGCACATTAATTATTGTCGGTGATGCCGTGCATAACCTGGTTGATGGTGTACTCATCGCGGCGGCATTTATGACGGATGTCGACCTGGGCATTGTCACCGCATTAGCGGTTGCCGCGCACGAAATTCCGCAAGAGATAGGTGATTTTGCTATTCTATTAAACAGCGGTTTTAAACGTGGCCGTGCACTATTATTTAATATTATGGCCAGCATGGCGACCTTGATCGGGGCCGTAATAGCCTATTACAGTTTACAAAGCATGCAACATGCCTTGCCTTATATACTTGCTATCGCAGCTTCAAGTTTTATTTATATTGCTGTCGCTGATTTGATCCCAGACTTACATAAGCGTACCGAGTTACGGGCAACAGTTCAGCAAATCACCTTAATTGCCCTTGGTGTAGTTACGATTTACTGGGCACACTCAACCCTGCATTAAGATTTATTATTTCATTTTGTAAAAAGGAGAACTCACCATGACAACGAAAAAAAATAAATGGTACATGGTGACATTAATCGGCAAGGATCGGCCGGGTATTGTTTCTCATGTTACTGCAGCGCTATATGAAGGTGGCGCTAACCTGGGTGAAACAAGCATGATGCGCCTCGGGGGAAATTTTAGCATTATGATGATGGTTGAGTTTGCGGGTAGTACTAAAGATTTACATGACGTGCTCAGCACGGTGACAGAGTCCATGGATCTGCATCTTCACATTGATAAGATTGATGCAAAACTTCATCAGCACCGGATTCCCGATGTACGTATCTCTGTTTACGGTGCAGACCGGGCAGGTATAGTTAGCAAAGTCACTGCCGTCCTGGCAGAAGCAGGTTTAAATATTCTTGAGCTGGAATCAGATGTTGCGGGTGATAATGACAAGCCTATTTATATTATGCATATCGAAGGTGAAGCGGGTGAAGGTGTTAAGGCGCTGGAATCCGCATTACAAATTGTAAAAGAAGAAGATGGTATTGAAGCCGAGCTTGTCGAGATTGATACGTTAATTGGTTAAGTCACAATGGCAGTACTCGATATTATTACTTACCCTGATGATCGGCTTAAACAAGCTGCAGAAGAAGTTAAAAACTTTGACACAGCACTGCACGAGTTAATCCAGGATCTTGAAGACACCATGTCCGCCGGACCCGGTGGTGTGGGTATTGCTGCAACGCAGGTCGGCGTGATGCAGCGTGTTGTTATTGTTGATGTCTCAAACTACCCGCGTCTTAAAAATGCAAAGCATCACGGAAAACTGGTGTTAATTAACCCAGAGATTCTCGACTGGCAAGGTATGAAAAAAGGTCGGGAAGGCTGCATGTCTGTTCCTGATTTTACCGGAAATGTTATTCGTGCCGATAACATTGTATTACAGGCATTAAATGAAAACGGTGAACTGAGAAAATACGAGATGGAAGGCTTTGAAGCCCGTGCCGCACAACATGAGATTGATCACCTCGATGGCCTGTTATTTCTTGATCGTTTAGTCAGTCGTCGCAATGACCTGTTCAAAAGAAAAGTCACCTCATAAAAAAGGTAAATAAGAGTTTCAATGAGCGTAGTCATTTTTCTGGTTGTCATAACGTTTGTACTTGCTTTAAGTTTTATGGCAATTGGCTACCGCTATCATGTCGCTGACTGGGGTCATTTTTTCATAAATGTCATTGACGGCTGGATAAGAATTTATTGTCGTTACTTTCATGGCTTTATCTACCAGCCCATCCCTGTTTCTGAACACGGGCCCTCCCTGTTAGCCTGTAACCATTTATCAGGGCTTGATCCTTTTCTTATTGTTGCGGCATGTCGCCGTCCTATTCGATTCATGATTGCAAAAGAAGAGTATGAACGATTTGGATTACAGTGGTTGTTTCGTGCTGCAGGATGTATTCCGGTAGAACGATTTGGCCGGGTTGAAACCGCGTTTCGTGCTTCGTTAGCCGCATTACACAATGGTGAGGTTGTGGCCCTGTTCCCAGAAGGGGGGATTAACCGAACCGAGCAGCCACTACGAAAGTTAAAGCCAGGCATAATTAAGCTGGCGAAATTAGCTGCTGTGCCGATAACTGCTTTAAGAGTAGAAGGAATGCGTGCACAAGGGCATACACTTACGCCCGTATTCCTGCCTGGACAGAGTCGCTTATACGTATTGCCAGAATTAGATTGTGTGAATAAAACGGATGACGACGCGTTAACGCAACTTGCGCTATTCTTATCATTAAAATATTAAGAACTTAAAAATATGAACAATCAGGATACGAATAAAAATAAATAATAAATGGAGATGTATCCATGCTTGAGAATGTTATTTCTGACTTCACCCTGGCTGACGGATTACGTTATTTAATTTACCTCGTAATCATCTGCATAGTATGGGTTTTTTTTCATGATATTTTGCAAAAAGGCCATGCCATACAACGAAATTATCCTGTTATTGGTCATATCCGCTACATGTTTGAAAGCATGGGGGAGTATTTTCGTCAGTACTGGTTCATGGGGGATCGTGAAGAGCTGCCTTTTAACCGCGCAACCCGTGCCTGGGTATACCGCACAGCAAAAGGTTTAGGTGGTCTTCTTGGTTTTGGTTCAACAAACGATTTACGCCAGGCGGGCTCAATTATATTTGCTAACGCTGCTTACCCCATGCTGGAAGAAGAATTCACCGATGTCCCTGCCGTGGTGATTGGCCCGGATTGCCCATACCCGTTTGAAGCCAAATCCATTTTTAATATTTCCGGAATGAGTTACGGTGCACTTTCTTCTGCTGCAGTACGTGCACTTTCAAGAGGAGCTGCAGGTGCCGGTATCTGGATGAACACCGGTGAAGGTGGACTCTCTTCTTATCATAAGGAAGGGGGCTGCGATATTATTTACCAGGTTGGCACTGCTAAATATGGTGTTCGTGATGCACAAGGTAACCTCAGTGATGAAAAACTTCGTTCAGTTTCCCAATATGTTAAAGCCTTTGAAATAAAGTTATCCCAGGGTGCAAAACCGGGACGTGGCGGGGTATTACCTGCCGCTAAGGTCACTGCCGAGATTGCCGAAATCCGGGGTATCCCCGAAGGACAAGTCTCCAATAGTCCAAATCGGCATAAAGAGATCCGCAGTGCCGATGATCTACTCGACATGATAAACCGGGTGCGTGATGTTACCGGCAAACCAGTCGGCTTTAAGGCCGTGTTTGGTTCGGACAAGTTTCCCATTGATTTATGCGAGACTATTATAAAACGTGGAATCGAATCTGCTCCTGATTTTATAACCATCGATGGGGGGGAAGGTGGGACCGGGGCTTCTCCTCAAATCCTGGCTGATCATGTCGGTTTGCCCGTAACGGAATCTTTGCCCCTGGTCGTTGATGTGATTACTGAATATGGATTACGTGAGCGTATTAAGATTATTGCCTCAGGAAAGTTAGTGCATTCGGCAAAAGTTGCCTGGGCATTATGTGCCGGTGCAGATTTTGTCGTTAGTGCGCGGGGTTTTATGTTCTCACTTGGCTGTGTGCAATCCATGCAATGCCATAAAGATACCTGTCCGACCGGAATTACCACGCACAGTAAGTATCGCCAGCGTGGCCTGGTAGTGGCAGATAAAGCCGAACGGGTAAAACAGTATGCACACTGGATGAATTATGAAGTTAATGCATTAGCGCATTCATGTGGTCTTGGAAATGCACGTGAATTTAAACGTGAACACGTGCGCCTTGTGCAGTCACCGGGTGTCAGTATTCCGCTGGATGTTCTTCATCCTTACCGGGCAGAGACAAAAGGGGTATAACGACTTGAAAAAGTCAACTATGACCTTATCTATGATGTAGTTATTTTTAAACCATTTTATTTTGGGGAATTGAATTATGCGCATGGATAAACTGACCAGCAAATTTCAGCTAGCCATTGCAGATGCACAAAGTCTTGCCGTTGGCCGTGATCACCAGTTTATTGAACCGGTTCACTTAATGAGTGCACTTCTTGATCAGGAAGGCGGAACGGTTAACCACCTTTTGATGCAGTCTGGTGTTAATGTAAACGTGCTGCGTTCACAAATTGGTGAAGCCCTGGAGCGTTTGCCAACGATAGGTGATGCAACCGGTGACGTTCATCTTTCAAACGACCTCTCTCGCCTGTTAAACCTTACAGATAAACTTGCGCAACAACGTAAAGATCAATTTATCTCGAGTGAATTATTTGTGCTTGCCGCGATTGATGATAAAGGCACTGTTGGTGATATCTTACGTAAAGCAGGCGCAAATAAAGCGGCGCTTGAAAAAACCATTGAGAGTGTTCGTGGTGGACAATCTGTTAATGATCCTAATGCAGAAGAACAACGCCAGTCGCTTGAAAAATATACCATTGATTTAACCGAACGTGCTGAACAGGGAAAACTTGATCCTGTTATTGGCCGTGATGATGAAATACGACGTACCATCCAGGTTTTGCAACGTCGTACTAAAAACAACCCGGTACTGATTGGTGAACCTGGCGTGGGTAAAACAGCCATTGCTGAAGGTTTAGCGCAGCGTATCATCAATGGTGAAGTACCTGAAGGTATCAAAGGCAAACGTGTTTTATCCCTTGATATGGGCAGCTTACTTGCAGGTGCAAAATTTCGCGGTGAATTTGAAGAGCGCTTGAAAGCTGTGTTAAATGATTTAGCTAAACAAGAAGGCCAAATCATATTATTTATCGATGAGCTGCATACCATGGTCGGCGCGGGTAAAGCCGAAGGCGCAATGGATGCCGGTAACATGTTAAAACCTGCTTTAGCGCGTGGTGAACTACATTGTGTTGGTGCTACAACACTGGATGAATACCGTCAGTACATTGAAAAAGATGCAGCATTAGAACGCCGTTTCCAGAAAGTACTGGTTGATGAACCTACCGTTGAAGATACGATTGCGATACTTCGTGGCTTAAAAGAAAAGTACGAAGTGCATCATGGTGTCGATATTTCAGATCCAGCCATTGTTGCGGCGGCAACGTTATCACACCGTTATATTACGGACCGTCAATTACCGGATAAAGCCATTGACTTGATTGATGAATCGGCAAGCCGTATTCGTATGGAAATTGATTCTAAACCTGAATCAATGGACAAGATGGATCGTAAATTGATCCAGTTAAAAATTGAACGTGAAGCATTAAATAAAGAAAGTGATGCGGCTTCTAAAGAACGTTTAAAAAACCTTCAAAATGAAATCGATACTCTCGAACGTGCCTACAGTGAACTTGATGAAGTGTGGAAGTCTGAGAAAGCTGCCGTTCAGGGAACACAACATATTAAAGAAGAACTCGAACGTGCACGCCAGGAACTCGAAACAGCGCGACGTGCCAGTGATTTAGGCCGCATGTCTGAGCTGCAATATGGCAAGATTCCGGACCTGGAAAAACAGCTTGATATGGCTTCACAGGTTGAAATGCAGGAAACAACCTTGTTACGTAATTCTGTTACTGAAGAAGAAATTGCCGAAGTGGTTTCCAAGTGGACCGGTATCCCTGTTTCTAAAATGCTTGAAGGTGAACGTGAAAAATTGTTGCAAATGGAAAGTGCTTTACACAGTCGTGTAATCGGTCAGGGTGAAGCTGTACAGGCCGTTTCAGATGCGATTCGTCGTTCACGTGCGGGCTTATCTGATCCTAATCGTCCTAATGGTTCTTTCTTATTCCTTGGACCGACTGGTGTGGGTAAAACAGAACTGACAAAAGCATTAGCCGAGTTCTTATTTGATACCGAAGATGCCATGGTGCGTATCGATATGTCCGAGTTTATGGAAAAACACTCAGTCGCAAGATTGATTGGCGCGCCTCCCGGCTATGTCGGTTATGAAGAAGGGGGTTACTTAACCGAAGCCGTACGTCGCAAACCTTATTCCGTTATTTTGCTCGATGAAGTTGAGAAAGCGCATCCGGATGTCTTTAATATTTTACTCCAGGTATTAGAAGATGGTCGCTTAACCGATGGCCAGGGACGTACCGTCGATTTCAGAAATACTGTTATCATCATGACATCAAACCTGGGTTCACAGCAGATTCAGGAACTTAGTACTGAAAAGGACTATGACGCGATGAAGAATGCCGTAATGGAAACCGTGTCATCTCATTTCAGACCGGAGTTTATTAACCGTATCGATGAAGTTGTGGTATTCCATCCATTAGGCCAGGAACAAATTCGTTCTATCGCCAATATTCAGTTTGAATATTTACGTAAACGTTTAGCAGACAGGCAAATCGATATCGAGTTAACAGAAGTCGCCCTGGATAAACTTGGCGAAG
>Ga0207752_1000312_pt1 | contig 23130 bp, 20 predicted proteins | sample Pon2CUnioCityCA_6_FD_187272 | JGI IMG/M metagenome (GOLD analysis project Ga0207752, IMG submission 187272) | Marine sediment microbial community from Union City, CA, USA - Pond 2C Sediment 2 (SPAdes) | ecosystem: Environmental > Aquatic > Marine > Intertidal zone > Salt pond sediment ...
CTCGTCGCCGCATTCCAACAGATTGCGCCTAATCTGGGTGCCGGAATCCTCGATAGCCTGCAAGCCGCTTCTGTTACCACCTCCGGTGCGGCATCGCTGGAGCTGGCTTTGACCAACCTGCTCAACGAACTGGAATCGCTCGGCAATCCGCTGGTGCTCGTTCTTGACGACTACCACCTGATAGATAGCGTCCCCATTCACGACGCCGTTTCTTTCTTGCTCGACAATCAGCCGCCCCAGTTGCACCTGGCGCTCGCCAGCCGCGCCGATCCCCCGCTGCCCATCGCCCGTCTGCGGGCACAGGGGCAGTTGACTGAAGTGCACGCTGCCGATCTAACTTTCACGTCCGACGAAGCAGCTGCCTTTCTCAACGACGCCATGGGGCTTGGGCTGACGGCAGAGCAGGTCGCTGCATTGGCCCGGCGCACCGAAGGCTGGATCGCCGGCTTACAACTCGCCGCCCTTGCTCTACAAGGGCCTCTTGCCTTGTCAGGGCCCCTTGCGCCAGAGGGGACAACGCCAGGACCTGGGGTGGTGCAGACTCGTGTAACAGTGGCGGAGCCTGAGAGTGTATCTGCTTTCATCAAGGCTTTCACCGGCAGCCACCGCTTTGTTCTCGACTACCTGACGGAAGAAGTACTGGACAGACAGAACGCTGAAACCAGGGCGTTCCTGCTCGCGACTGCCGTTCTCGACCGTCTGAGCGCCGCTCTGTGCAGCGCGCTTACCGGCAAGGACGACAGCCAGCAGATCCTGGAGAGGCTGAGCGCCGCCAACCTGTTCATCATCCCGTTGGACGACGACCGCCGCTGGTATCGCTACCACCACCTCTTTGCCGACCTGTTGCGCCAGCGGCTGCAACAGGAACAGTCCGACCTGGTGCCCGAGCTGCACCGGCGGGCCAGCGCCTGGTACGAAGCGCAGGGGTGGATGGAATCTGCCATCCAACACGCGCTACAGGCAGAGGATTTTGAGCAGGCAGCCACCCTGATCGAACAGAACGGACGGGCGATGCTGATGCGCGGAGAGATGAACACCCTGTTGCGCTGGCTGGCGGCGCTACCGGACGAAATGGTGGACCGGCGCCCGTCCCTGCGCCTCTGGCGTGCCTGGGCCTTCGCCTTCAGCGGCCGGTGGTCCGAAATGGAAAGAGCACTACTCACTGTCGATACGGGAGAGACAGCGGGCGAGACAGCCGCCGTGCGCGCGTATGCCACCGCTGTCCAAGGGGCAGCCGCCCGCACCAAAGAACTGGCAGAGCAGGCGCTGGCGCACTTGCCTGAGGACGAAACGTTCCTGCGCGCGTTGGTCACCTTCTGCCTGGCTATCACCCGCTTTAGTAACGGCCAGCCAGAACCTGCAGCCCGGGCGCTGGCCGAAGTCATCAGCCTCGGCGGGGAAGCCGGGCAGCACCACCTGGTGATGACGGCTACCGCGCACCTGGGTCACGTCTATGAGATGCAGGGCCGGCTGCACCAGGCGGTCGAAACGCACCGCAAAGCGCTGCGCCTGGGGTCCGCAGCGGGAGCCCGGCCGGTGCCCTTCCAGGGCATTGCCAGCGTGGGCATTGCCGAGGTGCTGTACGAGTGGAATGATTTGGAGGGTGCTCTCAGCTACGCGCAGGAGGGCATCCGGCTCACGGAGCGCGGAGGGTTCGTCAGTTACATGCTCGCCGGGTACGCGCGCCTTGTCCAGGCCTATCAGGCCCAGGGCGAGTGGCAAGATGCCGCAGACGTCCTGCAAAAAGGAGAGCGCCTGGCTACCCGGCACAGGTACCGTTACATGGAGGGCGTCTTCGCGGAGCTGCGGGTGCGGCAATGGCTGGCCCGGGGGGAATTGGCAGCAGCAGCCCATTGGGCGCGCAGGCGTCGTTCCCGTCTGGGCGATACGACGGCACTGGCGCGGGAGATCGAGCGGCTCGCCGTGGCGCGCGCGCTAATCGCACAGGGAACGACCGTCGCCGGGAGTGAGACAAACGAAAGTGGCGAGGCGTCCGCGAACCTGGCACAGGCGCTGGCCGAAGCAGAGGAAGCCGGGCGCCGGGGAAGCGTGATCCGCATTCTGGCCCTGCAGGCAGTTGCCTGCCACCAGCAGGGCAAAACCGAGCAGGCGCTGGCCGTTCTCGGCCGGGCGCTGTCCCTGGCCGAGCCGGAAGGATACGTGCGCACCTTCGTCGACGAGGGGCGGCCGATGGCCGAGCTCCTGCGGCGGACCGTGATCGCTGGCAACGCTGCCGGCTACGCGGCAACGTTGCTGGCAGCTTTTGATGAGGAGTTCGTCCTGGCAACGACGGCGGCAACCGCTCTGGTCGAGCCCCTCAGCGAGCGCGAGCTGGAGGTGCTGCGCCTGATCGTCGCCGGCCTCTCCAACCGGGAGATCGCCGAGGAGTTGTTCATTGCCCTCAGCACGGTCAAATCCCACATCAACAACATCTACGGCAAGCTGGGCGTGAAGCGTCGTACCCAGGCAATTGTCAAAGCACAGGAGCTTGGACTGCTGTAGCCATCTTCTCTGATCCACCCCCCTGATCCACCCCCCGGTGGGTCACAACCCATCCCCTCAGCCGCTATCCTGATACCAGGATAAAAGGTGATTCTATGTGGAGGGTACCGGCCGATGAATCGTGTCCAGGATGAGCTCGCCATTTACCAGATCCGGGTCGCCGGCGAGCTTAACGCGTGCTGGTCGGAGTGGTTCAACGATATGAATGTAGTTCCCCAGCGTAATGGAGAAACGGTGTTGGTAGGCCTGGTTCGGGATCAGGCCACGCTCCATCGTCTTCTGGGCAAGGTTCGTGATATCGGCCTCCCCTTGCTTTCGGTCAACCGGATAGACAGAGATCTCTCCCTCGCCGGACGAGTTTTGAGCCGCTCTGTTTAGCGGAAGAATGGTATCGAAAATGACAGTAATAGCTGAAAATGGAAAGGGACCGGCCGGGTCCCAGACGTATGAACTGGCCGTACCCGGGGGCGCGCTCACCCTGTTGCGCGTGCTCGCGTGGCCGCCGGCTTCGGAAGCAGCCGGAACCCGTTTACGCGTTTCCCCGGCCGGCGATGAGCCCCGCTGTCTCGCGCTATTGGAGACGATTGTCGACTTGCTCCAGACCCTGCTGGCGTCCACTGCTGGGGGCACCGAGCGCCTGAGTGAAACCAGACTGGTAGAGGTAGAAGTGCCGTGTGTCAGGTTAGCCGGCGAGTACTACGGGTTAACAGCCCGCGAGAAACAAGTGCTCGCGGAAATGGCAGAGGGGAAGAGCAACCGCCAGATCGCAAACTCGCTTGCGGTCAGCGTCTCGACCGCGAAGTCCCATGTGAGCAATATCCTATCCAAGATGGGAGCGGAGAGCCGGACGGCAGCAGTTGCTCTGGCTCTGCAGCAGCCAGGCAAATCTGGCTGCGGGCAGAAAGAATCTGGCGCTACCTTCAAGGCGGACAATCCATGCCCGCTCTCCCATTAAGAAGCGAGGTTCCTATGTGTTTCCCCAAATCTGTATTCCTGCAGGCCCTCCTGCTCCTGTTGATTCTGACAAGTTGCCGGACGACGGGGGAGCAGGCCGCTCCTTCCCCGACCCCGCAGCCGCTTCCAACCGCGACGGAGCAGGCAACGGCCCCGGCCGCCACCGCCACTGCCGGCCCGGCAGCCACCCATCCGTTAGCCCCCACGCCGGCCAACGCGGCAACCGCCTTCCCCGGCGACCGCGACGAGGCCCTGATCCCCTTGCCCGGCATCGTCTTCGAGAACGGCCAGGGGACCTGGTTGGTCGAGGCCGGCAGCGGCGAGCGGCTGCTGACGACCCACACCGGCGTCGAGGTATCTCCCGACGGCAAGCAGGGGCTTATCTGCGTGGACGGCGATGTCGTGCTCCTCGATTTTGAAACCGGCGCGGAGACCAATCTTACGCAGGGCAGCGGTCGCGTCCATTACTCCGCCACCTGGTGGCCCGCGCGCCCCGGCACCCTGGTCCTGACGTCGGTCAGCCCGGAAGAGGAGGGGCCCAACGCCGGCCGCCTTACCCTGGTGGAGACGGACGGCAGCAATTATCGTGTCGTCCAGGCTGAACGAGAGGTAGGCTATAGTTTTCCGGCACCGTCCCCGGACGGCCAGACGATTGCCTTTGACGCGGCGCTGAGCGGGATGCTGTACCGGATAGACGGCACGGTTGAGCCTTTCGACCCCGGCGATTATCGCCTGCCGGCTGGGGTGGAGGTGGTGCGCATGGGCAGCCCGGCCTGGTCGCCGGACGGGAAGTGGCTGGCCTGGATGCTTGGCTTGCGGGGCGGCCCCTATGGCGAGGGCGAGGTATGGGACGGCGTTCTCGGCATTTTCCGCCCAGAGTCGCGCAGCGTTACCCTGATCCACCCTTTCCGCCCGGCCGGGCGCGGCGGCTGGTTCCGGCCACCCGTGTGGAGCGGTCGCTGGCTGGCCTTTGACGTCGAAAGCGACGATCCGGCTGAGAATGGCCTCTGGGTGACAGACCCGTTCGGGTTGGTGACGCGGCGACTGCGTCCTGGCGCCGGCTATCCGGTGGTGTGGAGCCCTCCCGGCGAGGAGCATTGGGCCAACGGCAACACGCTGGTCATTGCCCGGCCGGGCTGGCGGTCAAAGGAGGACAACTGGCTGCTGGTCAGCGGTGGCTGGAAGGAGACGGCGCTGGTCCTATCCGGCGCGGTTGTCGACTGGCTGCAGCCGGCGGGTATGGCGGTGGTGCCGGCACCAGCGGTGGTTTCAGACAGCGAACAGAAGCCGCCTCGCACCAGGGGCCTGCTCAAGCAGCGTTAAGATTGGAGGGCGCATCAAATTCATTTTCGACCATTGTCAATGGCCGGCAACAGGTAATGGAGGTAGCGCCCGGCATGCCCTTGCTCTGGGTGCTGCGGGATATCCCCGGTCTGACCGGCACCAAATATGGTTGTGGTATTGGCCATTACCGAACATCTACGTGCAGATTGACAACCTCGGCCGGGTAACCGTTACCGCCTCCCGCATGGAAATGGGCCAGGGCGTGGGCGAAATGGGCACGCCGCCCATCCTCCCGGCCGTGGCCAACGCAATCTTCGCCGCCACGGGCCGGCGCGTCCGGCAGCTCCCTATTTTGTAATACTTTCAGCGCTGGCCCGTATAATATTGTAAATGTCCAGGCACATGCATGGCCACACAGATCCGTCCCTGCCGGCCGGACCGCGCGGTGCACCGTACTGGTCCCGGCCGGACAGCAGGTAAACAAGGATATGCCTATGATGAATGCAAAAGCGCGGCTACTTTCGTGGGTGCGGTCGCCGGTAACCGAAGAGGAGTTTGAACACCTCTACCAGGTTGAGCTACCACGCATCTACAATTTCTTCCGTTATCGCGTTGGCGACGGTCCTGTTGCCGAAGATCTGACGGCAGACACCTTCGAAAAAGCGTGGAAGAAACGGCACCGCTACCGGCAGGACCTCGCTTCCTTCTCCACCTGGCTCTACATCATCGCCCGCCGGGTTGCCATCGACCATTATCGCCGGCAACGACCGCTCACCTCCCTGGAGAACGCCCGCCACCTGGCTTCTGAGGCCGACCCCGAGCTGGGGACCCAACGGCAACTCGACTTTGAGCGCCTGACCCTGCTCCTGAGCCGGCTGGAAGAGCGTGACCGGGAGCTGATAGCCCTCCGTTACGGCGCCGGCCTCGCCAACCGCACCATCGCCGACCTCACCGAGCTCAGTGAATCGAACGTCGCCGTCATTCTCCACCGCGCGCTGAAAAAGCTGCGCGTCATGTGGGAGGAACCAGTATGAATGAGAAAGATTTGACCCGCTTCCGTAAATCTCCGCGTCCGGAATTTGCGGACGCCCTCTACCAAAGGATCAGTGAACCGATGACTGAAAAGAAAGTCTTTAAAACCAACGTCTTGCCACTGCGCAGGATGGCCCTTGCCCTGACCCTCCTGGTCGTGGCCCTCTTACTCACCTTCACCTTCTCGCCGGCGGCGCGGGCTATCGCCAATGAGCAGATCCGCCAGATTGGCGCCCTCCTCTTCCGGGAAGCGGGCAGCGATCCGGTTCCCACCATGGAGCCGACGATGGCCGCTCCCTCTCCGGCCGATGCACCGCAGTCTGTGAGCGAGGTGCAAGAGGCCGCTGGCCTGGCGGGCTTTGAGGTCCGTGCGCCGCGTTATCTGCCGGCCGGCTATGTCCAGGAAGATGGCTGGTCTGTCGACCAACGCGAAAGTGGCGTGTACGTCGTCAGCAGCTACCGGCAGCGGGAAAACGACCGCTTCCTGCTCCTGAACCAGACGCGGTACACGGCCGGGGCCACATTTGAACAGGTTTATGCCGACAACGAAGCGGTGACAGATGTCACCGTCGCCGGACAGAAGGGGGTCTGGATCAGCGGGCGTCTCATGACCGATCCCGAGGTTGCGAAGTTGGAGCCGGCCGGCGAACCACCGCTCCAGCCGACTAACTGGCTGATCTGGCAGGAGGGAGAAATCGTCTACACCCTTTTCGGTAACGGCCTTGCGCAGGATGAGATGATCCGGATTGCAGAGTCTCTGGCACCCTGACCTGAAGGCGGTGCCCACACCTAAGCCAATGGCCCGCGGCCTGTCCCGGTCGCGGGCCATTTCTGTTGGCCAAGAATTCCTGAATCCACCCCCCTGATCCACCCCCCGGTGGGTCACAACCCACCCTCTTGCTTGCTACGCTGATGGCAAAGGTGCCGTATGGACTACGGTAGCAAACAGTGCCGTTGCCACAGGTATAAAAAAGAAGGAAATCCGCTTGATGACCCGTGCTGTGGAGTTCCATGGATCGACGCTTTACCGGATCAGGGTCAAAGGAACCCTTGACTCCTCCTGGTCGCAGTGGTTTGACGGCATGACCATCGAAGCCACAGAGGGCGGCGAAACCCTGCTGACCGGACCCGTCCGGGATCAGACCGCCTTGCATGGCCTGCTGGGCAAGATTCGCGACATGGGCCTGCCTTTGCTGTCGCTAGAGAAGTTAAAGCGTACAGATGACTGGGCTGAAGAAAACGAACGACAAGCTCAATAGAACTGTAAAGGACACAAGCTGATGTTAGGAGATGTTTACCAACCGGCAGGAAATCTCTCCACCTGTTACGGGTCTGTAACAGGCGGTGGCGAAGCTGACACGCGCCCGCCATACCTCCGTTACCCGAGAATGTTACAATTTTCACAAAAGATGTTCTGAAGGAATTTGGTCGGGTGTGGCGCCGGCCCGGATGGAAGCGGCGTCGAAAGGAGTTAACCATGCTGAGAAAACACTATTACCTGCTGCTGGCTCTAATTTTCCTCTCGCCGGTCGCCTGCGGCACTCTTGATGTGGGCCTGGACGTGGGCCGGCAGCAAGAGCCCGCCTCCGGCCAGACTGGGGCCACCCAGAGTGCGACCGTCATCGCCGGAGAGAAAGAAGTAACGTCTCCCGCTACCGACAGCCCTGAGCCGACGCTCGCCGGAACTGCCGTGGCTGCCGCCACAGTAGTTACGGAAACCGAGGCCATCGTAGAGGGGGGCCTGCAGCGTACCCCGGAGGCGAGCGATGCCTTCGCGGACGGCATATACACGCAGAAAATGGGCGAAACGGTAGTGCTGCCGGCATGTTATGATTTCGACGATGGGGCAAGCGTCGTTCCCCCTGATCCTGCCTGTGACTTTTCCCTGCTGCCCGGGCCGGACAACGGCACGATTGAGGTCTACCCGCAGGCCGGCGCGCAACTGGCCTATGGCGGTGTTTTCGCTGAGACGCCCACGCCGGCTCAATGTGCGACCAGCGACGCTCTCAGCAGTGAGCGGGAGATCGTAGCGCCCATGGCGGCGATGTACGTGTGTTACCGCACCGGCGAAGGGCACACCGGTTACCTGCACTTCACCGCAGCCGACCTGGAGCAGGCAGGCAGCCTGACGCTGGATTGGGTGACCTTTGCCGGAGAAAGTGGTGCCGGTGGTAATGGAGACGGGGAAGCCCTGACCTATCGCAACGACACCTTTGGCTTCTGGTTGACGCTACCACCCACGTGGAACGGCTTCCAGACAACCGAACATACTGCTGCTGAAAACCAGCTCCCGGATGTAGGTAGCGTTTGCTTTACTTTTGCCGGTCATTCCCCGTTCTGCATCCTGAAGATTGACGTGTGGAGCCTGGCAGCATGGAGCAGGTTGGAGCTGGTTCCAGACGGCTACTACCTCGGCGAAAACAGCCAGTTCGTCTTCGCTGCCGGCCCTTACACGCCTGAATGTGTACAGCTAGATTCATTCCAGTGTGAACGTCGCCAGGAAGTTCCTTCAATCCTGGCCGGTTTTAGCTTTGATACGGAGTGATTGAGAGATGAAACGCCTTCTAGAAAGTGCCGCGGTGCTCATTCTGTTACTGCTTATGGCGGGGTGTGTCAGGCACCGTTGGCTCGAGGTCGAGCCCGGTGAGTATACGCAGGTCCGTGGTACCGACGAAGCCAGTCGTGCCGTCGCGCGCCACATTCGCGCTCTGAGCGTGGACCGCGATGCGGGGACGGCCACCATTAACCTGGACGATGGCTCGCAGATCCCGCTGGCCCTGGCGCCGCGCGAGCGCTCCGAATGGCCCGAGGGCTGTCCCACGAATATTCTGAGCCACCACATGGAGGTCCTGGACGTTGAGGAGTCGGACCTGGCCATCGCCTCCGTGACCTTTCAGGAGCCGGTCCTGGTGCGCAATTGTCCGGGAGAACCCCAGGAGATCGTCTTGCGAGAAGCGGGGTCCATCGGCGATGCCGGATCTGCCTGCCGTGATTCCTGCCTCGTCTTTGGCCGGGCAGGTACCTCCACTACGGAAGCCTCCCTCCTCGGCCAGTGGCAGGGTGCCGGTTACACGTTCCTGCGCGTGCGGGAAGGTCCTTCGCTGATGTTCTGGTATGAAGACCCTGCCACCGCCCGCTGCCAGACCCAGACGACACCCGAGGACCAACTCACCCAGGCGACCTGTTCGGCGGAGACGGCAGCAGGGCAACGGATTGAATGGGGAGTAACCGCTGCCGGCACACGCGAGGCCGAAGTGACTATCTCTGGCCAATCCTATCACCTCGATCAGGGTCGACTCTTCCTGATCACGACCCGCGACGGCGCCATCAGCGTCCTCCAACTTGATCGGGATCTCGCCGCTGTAGAACCGGAAGAGGCGAGCATTATTGCCTTTGCCGAATCTGTTCCCGAAATCCTTCAACTCGCCCGGGCGGCTGCCGGTCCGGAAGAGATGCCGCTTGCCCATTCCGAAAAAGGGTATGAGCTGTACAGTTGGCAGGAGCCGGAAGACGCCCTCTGGCACTATACGCTGGTCACGGGAACAAACCGGCAAAAAACGGCAGAAGAGCTGCTGACGGAAGAGAACGCGCTCTCGAACGAGAATGCGCTCACAGAAGACGGCTGGGTAAAGCTGACGGTAACAGGCACGGAAGCGCTCCTCGAACTGCTGGCGCGCCTCCCGCGCGGGGAACAGATCTTCTGGCACGGCGCGGTGGCGGCACCGGCCGGCGCAGATTCCGGCCAATTTCGCCTGCCCGAGGAGGCAGTTGTCGACACGACGGACGCCCGGTGCCGGGAGCTGTCCCTGGAGTTGATCGTCGTCGCCGACGAACTCGAAGCGATTCTGGCTCTCCCCGAGACCGTGCCCACACAGGAGCCGGTGCTCCTGACCTTTACTCTGCTCAATCACGCCCGTTACCCGCTTTACGTCCTTGAATGGTACACGCCGCTCGAAGGGATTGCCGGAGAGATCTTCCGCGTCACGCGCGACGGGCAGGTGCTGCCCTATGAGGGCATCCTGGCCATGCGGGGTGATCCAGGGCCGGAGAATTACGTGTTGTTGCCGCCCGGTGGCTCCGTTACGGCGACGGTTGACCTGGTGCACTCCTACGCCCTTACCGAACCGGGCACCTACGCCGTCACTTTTCTTTCCCCCCGCATTTCTGACGTTGCCCGCTCAGAGGCCGAGATGGCCCAAACGGTGGACGAATTGGGCCCGGTATCCATTGTGTCAAACACGGTGACCGTAACCGTACTACCAGGAGAATGATGATGAAGACAAGTATGGTCGAAGCGACAAGGCGCGTCGAACAACAGTGGGATGAAACCCGAACCCGCGAGCACCTGCCGGAGAAGGAACGGTCACGGGTAGCCGGAAAGTCGTTGGCACCCTTTTTTCTGCTCGCTTTTCTGTTTTCCTGGCTTGTAGAAGTACCCCTCGCGCTGCAGGCGCAAGGGATAGTGAACCTTTCGCTCCCCTTTGGGCTACACTATCTGGCCGGTTATGGTCCCCTCGTAGCTGCGCTTTTGCTGACCGGGCGAAACGGCGGGTGGCGTGCTTTGCGTGCCCTCTTTGGCAGAATGGCACGCTGGCGCGTCCCGGCTCGCTGGTGGCTGGTTGCCTTCTCGCCGCTCCTTTTTTACGGGCTCCTGGTGGTTGCCATGGCGTGGTGGCAAGGACCACCACCCTCCTTCGGAGAGCTGGGGAGACTCAACTTCTTGCCCAACCTCGGCCTCGCCGCCCTTCCCTTCTGGGTCTTGACCTACGGCATCGGCGAGGAAACCGGCTGGCGCGGATATGCCCTGCCGCGGCTGCAGCAAAGGCATGGCGCTTTTACGGCGACGCTCATCCTCTGGTTCTGGTGGGCGTTCTGGCACTTACCCCTTTTCTTCTACTCTTATGATCCGGCCGTATTTCCCGGTTTTCTGCCCGGCCTGTTCGCCGGAGCAATTGTCTTCACCTGGCTTTACAACAGCACGGGCAGCATCTTGATTGCCGCCGTATGGCACGGCATGTTCAATCTCACCACCGCCTGCGCGGCCTGCGGTGCCGGTATTGGCGCGGCGGGCGTGAGCCTGTTGGTGATGATTGGGGCGGCACTTCTGTTACTTCTCTATCAACCGCTGACACTGCGCCGGTAACTTGCTGTGTCGTCTCGCAACTCTATTTTCTGGACTCTTGCGTTTCCCCCATATGACCTGTCCATATTGAGATTACCCTGAAACAACAGCACAGCGAAATCCCACGGTGACGTGGTTGCGATACGCCGGATCCAGGCGCGTGTTCGGATCCAGGGCGCTGCGATTGTCGACCTGGAGGCTGTACGGGCTGTCGCTGCTCCACGAGCCGCCACGCAGGAGACGGAGCTCGCCGTTGGCGCCGGCCTCCGGCCGCCTGTTCCCGCTCTCCCAGCCGGTGAGCGTCCATTCCCAGACGTTGCCACTCAGATCGAGCACGCCGTAGGGGCTGGCTCCGGCCGGGTAGGCATCGACCGGCGTCGTCTCGTCTACGTTGCGTTGCCAGTTGCAGCGCGTGGCGTCCGGTAGTGCCTGGCCCCAGGGGAAGGGGCGTTCATCGTCCCCCTGGGCGGCGCGTTGCCACTGCTGTTCCGTGGGCAGGGTGATGGCCCGGCCCGTCCCCGCGCTCAGCCAGCGACAGTAAGCCAGGGCTTCGTACCAGGAGACGCCGACCACTGGATGGTCCGGTTCGTTCCAATCGCGCCCGCCCCAGTAGCGGGGCGCTGTCCATCCCCAACGCTGCCGTTGGGCCCAGCCGTCCTCGAGCCACCAGCGCGCGTTATCATAACCGCCGGCGGCGATGAAGCGCGCATAAACGGCGTTGGTCACCGGGTGGCGCGCCAGGGCGAAGGCGGGTAGCTCGAAGGTAGTGACCGCGGCCAGGTAGCCGCCCGCTTTGAGGGCGACCCGGCCGGCCGGGATGGCCGGCCAGGAGGTGGTTGTTACTTGTTGGTTGCCGGTTGGTGGCGACGTCATCTTATTCGCTCTCCTCTTCGTATAGTTTGCGGCGAAGGGTACGCAGCCACTCAAGCTGCGTTTTGTAAAAGAGAATCCAGTTCTCGGCAATGTGCCGGCGTAGGAGCCGGCCCCGGTCCGTGGTGGCGGGCAGGGGAGACCCCCGCCGGGCCTGCTCCCCGGCCATGGCCAGGTGCGTCTCCAGTTCTTCTTCATATCGGTCGAGGAGCGCGTGCAATTCGGCCCCTGGCAGTTGATCGGCCCAAAGCAGCCGGATCAGGAAGTGCTGCTTGAGGTCCGGTAGTTCCGGTTCGGAGGCCAGCCACTGGTGGAGGACTTCCCGGCCACCCTCGGTAATGGTGTAGATTTTGCGGGCCGGGTTGTCCTCCTGGTATTCGACCTCTTTGGTGACCAGCCCGTCCTCATGGAGCTGGACCAGGCTGCGGTAGATCTGGTTGTTGCTGCCGGACCAGTAAAGGGTCTCGGAGACGGTGATCAGCTTCTTCAGATCGTAGCCGGTTTGTGGTGCCTGGCTCAGAAAGCCGAGGATGGCGTGTTTAATTGACATTCCTTCTCCCATGGAACCGTGATGTTCCTGTTGGTATGCTGTTTATGCCGGTTGTCTTTCCGCTGCCCCGGCGGTAAGGAAGGGCAGAATATGCCCGGTGGTGTCAATCAGGGCGTGGCCGCCGCCGGGGATGATCCTGGCCTTCAAATCCGGTACCAGCCCTTCCAGGCGGGCGACGATCTTGCCGGCGTCACGCAGGGTATCGTCGCTGCCCATTAGCAATAGAACCGGCATCGTCAGGCGCTGCAATTCGGCGTTACTGAACTGGGGGAGGGTGCCGACCCGCGGCTTGAAATGGCGCGTGATCAACATCATCGCTTCCTCAACCTCGGGGTCCACCGGCTGCTCGCCCATGACCATTCGATTGATCCGCTTCAGACCCCATCGCCCCATGAACGACAATGGGATGACGCGAACAATAAAGGAAAGCCTGTCCGGCACGATGCCTCCAGGGGTCAGGAGCACCAGTTTCTCTACCCGCTCGGGGCGATGCACGGCGTATTTGAGGGCCGCCCAACCACCCTGCGACAGGCCAATGAGCGCCGTCCGGTCGACCTGCAACCCGTCCAGCACATCTTCCAGCCATTCGGCAAACGCCGGGCCCTCCCAGGCCGGCCGGTTCTCGCTGCTCTTACCCGGCTCTCCCGGCAGGTCCGCCGCGTATACCCGGAACCGCCGGCTGTAAGCGGCGACGTCGCCGCCCCACATCGTGGCGTTAGAGCCTGCCCCATGGAGCAACAACAGGGGAGGGGCAGATTGCGGGCCGCTGGCGATGACAAAGGTGTGCCCGTGCCGGGTAGAGACAGTCATTGTCTCATGAGGCACCGGCCAGCGTTCGAGCAATGAGTCGTACAGGGACATCACGGCTTGTTCGCCTTCAGGTGATTTGTAGATCGATTCGATGTTCATGGCTTATCTCCAGAGTACTTGCTGCCGCTCCGGCCCTCGCGCAATGGGTGACTATGACGTCGATAGCCGGCACGTAGACTATGGTAGTACCATATGTTAATATTAACATATGGTAAAGCAGTAAACGCCGGTTGTCAAGGTTCAATCGTCCGGATCTGGCCGGAGTTCGTACCTGCGGACCATACGCTTTGGACCTCTGGATCGATGTGGGGCGGGCGCAGCCCGCCTATACTGGAAGCAACGATTTACAACAGAAGAGATTGGCTGGGCGCACGATTGGCGTTGGTAAAATTCTCCAATCTCCAAAGAGGTCCAAAATGAAAAACGTTGTTTTAGAAACACACAACCTACGGAAAGAATTCGGCGACGTGGTAGCCGTGGACGGGATCAGCTTTCCCGTTTACGAAGGCGAAGTTTTCGGCTTCCTGGGGCCCAATGGCTCCGGCAAGACGACGACCATCAGCATGGCGCTGGGCCTGATTCACCCCACCGCCGGCAGCGTGGAACTGTTCGGCGAGCGGGTAACGCCGGGGCATACTGCCCCCCTCAAGCGGGTGGGTGCGCTGGTCGGCACGGCCCTGGTGCCCTACATGAGCGGCCGCGACAATCTGGCCCTGCTCGCCCGCCTCTACGCTGAGGTCGGGAAGGAGCGGATTGAAGAATTGCTGGCGCGGGTCAATCTGACCCACGCGGCGGACCGGCCGGTAAAGGGTTACTCCACCGGCATGAAGCAGCGGCTGGGATTGGCAGCCGCCCTCCTGCACGAGCCGGCGCTTCTCATCCTGGACGAGCCTACCAACGGGCTGGATCCGGCCGGAATGGCCGAAATCCGCAACTTGATCCGCTCTCTTGCCGACGAAGGGATCACCGTGTTCCTCAGCAGCCACCTGCTGCACGAGGTGGAACAGGTCTGCGACCGCGTGGCGGTGCTCAAGCAAGGGCAGGTCGTGGCTCAGGGACCGGTGGCCAGCCTCATCGGCGGCGAACAGCAGACGGTCGTCCGCCTGCGCGTGTCTTCCCCGGCCGCGGCCCAGACCGCGCTCCAGGCTCTACCAGAAGTCAGCCACATCAAGACCAACGGCGCATACGTCGAAGTCACCGGCGCCCCCAGCGAAACGCTGGTCGCCTATCTGGTAGGCAAGGGGATTGTCCCCGGCGAGGTGACCACAGAAAGTTCTGACCTGGAAAGCGTATTCCTCGGATTGACGAAATAGAGATTGACGAAATAGAGATTGGAGATTGCGTGGACGACTTGGATGAAAATCTCAAATCCCCAATCTCCAATCTCCCAAAGGAAATTACCATGTTTTTGCAGATGCTGAGTATCGAACAAAAAAAATTATCCAAGCGCACGATGTTGTGGGTAGAGATCGGGATCATGGCCTTGATCATGGTGGGGATGAATCTCTTGCTCTACGCCGTCTCCCAGACTTCTCTCTCGCAGAGTGCTGCGGTCGAGGTTGAAGGCGCGGCCTCCGTCACCTCCCAGATCGTGTGGCCCGGGAGTGTGGGCAATTCCCTGGGAATCGCCACCGGCATGGCCACCTTCTTGCTGGTGATTCTGACCGGCGCCCTCACTGCCCAGGAATACCAGTGGAACAGTTACCAGCTCTTGCTGAGTCGCGGTGTCCCCCGGCCGGTGGTCCTCATCGCCAAGTTCCTGGTCATTATGGTCGCCGGGCTCCTGTTGGTCGTCACCGCCCTCCTGGCCGGCGCCGGCATCACCGCCCTCTTCAGCCAGAGCCTTAACGGCGCGATTCCCTTCGCGGAGCTGAACTGGGGCCGGGTGGCCCTGGGCACGCTCCTGGCAGCGTACAGCCTGCTCCCTTACGCGGCGCTGACCTTTCTCCTGGCAGTGCTGACCAGATCGGCGGTGGCCTCCATCGGCGTGGGCCTCGCTTACACGACCCTCATCGAGTCGCTGGCCATGCAGGGATTGGCCTTCCTCGGCGGTAGCTGGGCCACAGTGGCCCAATACCTCCCGGCCGGGTTGACCCAGAGCCTGAGCGCCGTGGGCAACCGGGTGGCCGTATCCGCCCCGGCAGCGGACCTGAGCGGCATGTTGAGCCCCGAGCGCGCTGCCGTGGCCATCGCCCTCTACACGCTGATCTTCGTCGGCCTGGCAATCGTGGCCTTCCGGCGGCAGGATTTGAGTGAGTAAAGGACAGGGATCGCTGGTGCTTGCCCGATTCCTTCCTCCTCCTTCATTATGTTTCGCTGGGGCCGGCGCCGGTTGTCGCCGGCCCCTTTTGCCAGTATCCTGAGAGTGTCATGAAACGGTTACCAGCGATCCTTTCCCCGGCCGGTTTGCGCCGCCGGTTCCGCCGCTTACAGTGGAGGCTCACTTTCTCCTATATGGTGGTCACGGTGGGCGCCATCCTGGTGGTGGAGTTACTGTTGTTGCTGGGTCTGCTCCTCTTTATTAATTCCGGTTTCTTTGCCCGGATCGTGATTCAGGGACTGGAAAGTGACGTGGTTGCCGAAGTGCGCCCCTTCCTGGCGGAAGATCCCGTGGACCGGGAAGGATTGCAGGCCTACCTGGCATCTGTGGAGCGGAGCGGCAGTGGTGAGGACGGTCTCGTAATTAACCTGGACGAAGCGGGAACCGACCGCCTGCTGGTTGTGGACCGGCAAGGGATCGTGGTTGGCGGCTTACCGGCCGGGGAAAGCCGGCCGGATCTGGGCCGGCCCTTGTTTACTTCCGGGGCGCTACCCGCAAGCGCCCAGCCCGCTTTGGAGCTGTTATGGGCCGAAGTCCAGGGCGCGCCGGAGAAAGAAAGCGTGTACCGGACCCTGCCGGCCAACCGCTTCGTGGCCCTTGTGCCCGTGACGTCTCCCCAGGAAGGGCTGGTGGGCGCGCTCCTGTTGCTCGGAAATTTGCCGGGGTGGAACCTGGCCACGTTGGGACCGGTGGCCCAACTCCTTCTGGTCAGCCTGCTGCCGCTGACCCTGGGAGCCGGCCTGATCGGCACCTTCTTCGGCGCCATTACGGCGCGGGGACTGAGCCGGCGCCTGCAGGCCGTGACCGAGGCGGCGGGTGCGTGGAGCGAGGGGGATTTCACGGCCGTCATCCAGGACCACTCTGGGGATGAGCTGGGACAGTTAACGCGGCGGCTAAATGTGATGGCCGAGCAGCTCCAAAACCTGGTGGAGACCCGGCAGGAGCTGGCCACCCTGGAGGAACGCAACCGGCTGGCCCGGGATCTGCACGATTCGGTGAAGCAGCAGGTTTTTGCCACGGCCATGCAGGTGGCGGCGGCGCGCTCGCTGCTGCCGGCCAATCCGGAAGCGGCCCAGGAGAGCCTGGCCGAGGCGGAACGACTGACCCGGCAGGCGCAGCAGGAGCTCACCGGCCTCATCCAGGAGTTGCGCCCGGCCGCTCTGGAAGGGCGCGGACTGGCCGAGGCCCTGCGTCACTATCTGCCTGAGTGGGCCCAGCGGACGGGGATCGAGGCAGCGGTACGGGTCCAGGGCGCGCGGCCCTTGCCCCTGCCGGTGGAGCAGGCCATTTTCCGCGTGGCCCAGGAAGCACTGGCCAACGTGGCCCGCCACAGCCGGGCAGAGACGGTGGACGTGCACCTGGTCTGGACCGAGGAGGTCGTCAGCCTGACCGTCACCGACGACGGCCGGGGCTTTGAACAGGCGGAACGCAGCGCCGGAATGGGCCTGCACAGCATGCGCGAGCGGATGGAAAAGTTGGGCGGCACGCTGCTCGTCGAAAGCCGGCGAGACGAGGGAACCAGAGTCGTGGCCTGGGTGCGCCTGGATGAGTGAACCTTTTGTAGGCCATGATGCCATCTTGCCCACCGCTAATTCTGTAGGACATGATGCTATCTTGGCCCCTGGAGATGGAGAACGATGACAGAAGCAGTAACGGTGCTATTGGTAGACGATCACCGCGTGGTACGCCAGGGAGTGCGCGCCTTTCTCGACGCGCAGCCCGATATTGAAGTCATCGGCGAGGCCGCTTCTGGAGAAGAGGCCGTCGAGGCAGCCAGAGAAAGACCGCCAGACGTGGTGTTGATGGACCTGATCATGCCGGGTATGGACGGTGTCGAAGCAACCCGGCAGGTAAAGCAAGTCAGCCCGCGCACCCAGGTAATCGTGCTGACCTCCTACCACCAGGATGAGCACATCTTCCCGGCCATCCGCGCCGGCGCCCTCTCTTACCTGCTCAAGGATGTAGAACCGGCCTCACTGGCCGAGGCGGTCCGGCAGGCGGCAGCAGGCGAGGCGACCCTCCATCCTCAGGTGGCAGCGCGCGTGGTCCAGGAGATTCACGGCAGCCGCGAAGAAGCCCTCAACCCCTTCACCGAGTTAACCGATCGGGAGATGGAAGTGCTGCGTCTCATTGCCGGTGGGATGAGCAATAGCGATATTGCCGGGGAACTGGTGATCAGCGAGCGCACGGTGAAAAGCCATGTGAGCAACATCTTGAGCAAGCTCCACCTGGCAGACCGGACCCAGGCCGCGGTGTTTGCCTGGCGGGAGGGGATTGTCCGGCGGGAGCCTTGAGGAAGGCCCGCTCCTGTCGAGGAGATGTAAATGTTTCGAAAGAAGCTAAATCTTTCGGCTATGCTTCCGTGCCGCGCTTGGCCTGCTTCCGGCCGGCGCGCAATAGCGCGTCGAACTCGCGTGACGCCGCCTCCAATTCCAGGCCCGTCAGCAATGACCATTCGGTCAGGAAACACTCTGTGAGATGGCGCAATATGTTTTCTTCAATCATTGACAGCGACTTCTTCGCCATCCGTCGTGCCCACAGATCGCGCAGCAGCGCCGCGACCACCGCAGGCATGTCCCCCGCGCGGATGGTCATGATGTGGCCCCGGCGCTTGTAGGAGTTGTTGCCCAGTGGTTGCGGAACGCTACGGAGTACGGCCAGCGCTTCGTCGAACTCTTCCTGGGAGGCTAATGGGCGCAGCCATTCATCATTCATCTGTTCTTCAGGTAGCCACAGCGTGCTGGCCCGTGTTTCTATTTCGTAGTAGAGGTTCTCCTGGCCGCCGATTTTCATGACCCGGGAGCCTTTAACCTGACCGGGACCGTGGTGGCGCTGAACAACCCACTCGCCGGGTAAAAAAGTTTCTGTTTTCTCCATGATTTGCTGTCGCACCTCGTGTGCATGACCGGAAGACGGTTGCTCCTCCAGCACTAAAGCAAAGAGATTATACCACAGGAGGGCCGGATCGGATAATGTCGTGTCTCCGCCGAAAGTAGGAGAAGAATTACGTCATCTGCCCGATCCTGATGCCGGTACACCATGATAAGCTATTTGTACGGATGGCATCATGCTGTCTGTCTGCTGAAACTTTATCAAGGTGTGCCTGAATACAGGCGGAGGTTCAGATGTTTCGTAATAGATTACCCCTTCTCGGGCTGGCCGGGGCCCTGCTGCTGGCAATTCTCTTGCTGGCGCTCAATTCCGGCAGCATCCAGGCAGCCGACGCGGCCTGGCGTGCCCAATATTGGAACAACACGTCGCTCTCCGGCACGCCCGTCCTCGAGCGGGATGAGAGCGACCTGAATCATGACTGGGGCCAGGGGTATCCGCCCGGCGTCAACGCCGATAACTTTTCGGCACGCTGGCGGCGCACCGTCCACTTCAGTAATACCGGCACCTACCGCTTCACGGCGACCGCGGACGACGGGATGCGTATCTGGGTAGATGACGTGCTCATCCTCGACGCCTGGAGCCCCCATAACCGGGCCACCTTTGAGGTAGACCGGCACCTGACCGCCGGTGACCACCGGATCCGCGTTCACTACTACGAGGCCACCGGCAATGCCGTTGCCCGGCTCCAGTGGCGCTTCATCACCGAAGTGCCGGCCGTCATCCACAACTGGCGGGGCGAGTATTACGCCAATAATACCCTCGCCGGTTCGCCCATGGTCGTGCGCGACGATGCCCAGATCGCCTTCAACTGGGAACGGAACTCGCCGTTTCCCGAGCTAATTCCGGCCGACTTCTTCTCCGTGCGCTGGACCCGTTCCATCTACTTCAATCCCGGCCGTTACACCTTCAGCGTGACGGTCGACGACGGCGTGCGCCTCTGGGTTAACAACCAGTTGCTCGTCGACCGCTGGTTCAACCAGACCCAGACCACCTACACTGCCGACATCACCCTGCCCGCCGGCCCGATCCCCATCAAAATGGAATATTATGATGCGGGCCACCATGCAGTTGCCCAACTGAGCTGGACGCCGGGGACGGCCGGCACCATCAATAATTGGCGTGGCGAGTACTATAACAACGATGGCCTGGCCGGTGGCCCTGTCGCCGTCCGCGACGACGCCGGTATCGACTTCAACTGGGGTAATGGAGCACCCATCGCCGGGCTCGGGGCGGACTACTTCTCGGCCCGTTGGACCCGCACCCTGACGCTGCCGCCTGGCCGCTATCGCTTCACAACCACCACCGACGACGGCGTGCGCCTTTGGGTCAATAACCAGTTACTCATCGACCGCTGGATTGTCCAGCCAAGTACCGCCCACAGCGGCGAAATCGAACTCCTGGGCGGGCCGGTGCCACTGAAGATGGAATACTTCGAGCGTACAGGCGACGCCCGCGCTACCCTCACCTGGCAAATGGTAGGTACCACTCCGACCGGTACCGGGGGCGTGGGCACGGCTACCGTCACGGCCGGCGCCTTGAACGTACGTCGTGGCCCGGGCACAGAATACAATATTCTCACCTACGCTACCCGGGGTACCGTCCTCAACCTCCTCGGCTATCGCAACAGTGCCTCCAACTGGGTGATGGTCGGGCTGGCCAACGGTACCCAGGGTTGGGTACACACCAGCTACATCCAGACTGGCGTCTCGATCACCGGGCTGCCGGTATGGAATGGCCAGAGTGGGCCGGCCCCATCGCCGGCGCCCCCGCCCGCGCCGGGAACGATGGTCGCCACCGTCACCGCTTACCACCTGAACATGCGCAGCGGTCCGGGCACGTCCTATTCGATTCAGACGGTGCTGGATCGTGGGGCTGAAGTGACCCTATCCTATCGCAACCAGGCCGGGAACTGGGTCTACGGCACCCTGAGCAACGGTACCCAGGGCTGGATTCACGCCGGGTACATTCGTACCCCTCAGGCCGTTACCGTCCTGCCCCTGTGGAACGGCTAAAGTAAAAAACCTCCGGGAGGGTGCCGCTGGCATCACCTCCCGGAGGTTTCCTACTCCAGAAATCATACTCGTCATCGAAATCGGGTATGGCCCCACCCCTTCGCCGGCCGTCTTTGGCTACCGCTGTCGTAGGGTGCTAGAGCAGGAAGTGGGAGGCGAGCCCGGCCAGCCCACCGCCCAGAACCAGCCACGCAGAGTTGATCTTGAAGCGGAAGAGGAGGACGGCAGCGACCAGGGCCAGCAACGCCGTCAGCCAGTCGAAAACGGCAGCCCGTCCCAATTCCCAGGTAACGGCGGCCATCAGGCCCAGGGCGGCCACGTTCACCCCGTCCAGCATCGAGGCCAGCAGGGCGGAGTCGCGTAGCCGGGGCACCAGGGGACTGATGGCGGCCACAAAAAGAAAGGAAGGGAGGAAGATGCCGATGGTAGCCAACGCGGCCCCCGGCCAGCCGCCGGCGACAAAGCCGACAAAGGTGGCAGTGGTGAAGACGGGGCCGGGCGTAAACTGGCCGATGGCCACGGCGTCCAGCAATTGCTGGTCGGTTAGCCAGCCGAGATTGACCACCAGGTCGTTGCGCAAGAAGGCCAACAATACGTAGCCACTCCCATAAAGGACAGCTCCTATCTTCAGGAAAAGGAAAAAGAGGCGGCTCAGGGTGACCGGCACGTTCTGCAGCAGGGCAGAGGTGGCCGTGAGCGGCAGCCAGGGAAACAAGAGGGCGGCAGCGCCGGGGCCATCACGGAAACGGCGCCGGCCGTACTGGACCACGACCACCAGCAGGCCCCCGGCGACGAGGAGAAGCAGTTCGTCAAAACCGGCAAGATAAAGGGCGAAGACGGCCACGCCGGTGGCAGCCAGGAACGGGCCCTTGAGCGCTTTGCGCCCCAGGCCCCACAATGCCTGGAAGATGACGGCGATGATTACGGGCTTAATTCCGTAGAGCAGCCACCCGGCCGCCGGCGTCGTCCCGTACTGGGTGTAGAGCCAGGCCAGCGCGAGGACGATGGTCGCCGCCGGCAAAATGAAGCAGACACCCGCCGCCACCAGCCCGGCGTAACCGGCGCGGAGGTGGCCCACGTGAATCACCATCTCCGTTGAGTTGGGACCGGGGATCAGGTTTGTCGCTCCCAAAAGGTCGAGGAAGCGTTGCTCGCCGAGCCATTTGCGGCGCACCACTACCTCTTCGTGGAGCATGGCGATGTGCGCTGCCGGCCCGCCGAAAGCGGTGAAGCCCAGTTTCAGCGCGAGGCGGGCGACTTCGCCGGCAGAACCGCGCCTGCCATTTACCGGGGTCGCTTCGACGTCTGTCCCGTTCAACGCTCAGTCGTCGCCGTTGATCTCATCAGATGGGCCGGGCCGTCATTGCTCGGTTACTCCAGCGCTCAGGGGATGAATTCACTGTGATAGGAGTTGTGAACCCAGACCCAAAGGTCGTTGGGCGCGTCTTCTGACCAGTAGAACACCCACTCAGCCGTGCGGGGTGCCATGTTTACGCAGCCGTGACTCTTGGGCCGGCCGAAGTCGTCGTGCCAGTAGGCGCCGTGCAGGGCCGTCTCCCCGTCGAAGTAGAGGGTGTGGGGCACATCTTCGATGTAGTAATAATCATCGCCGGCAACGCCACCCGACATCGGCGTCGTCTCGTGGCGGCTCCACACCTGGTTGAGGCCGGTTCGCGTCTCCCAGCGGGAGAGGCCGCTGGAGATGAGCCCGGCGTAAACCATGCGCTTTCCTTCGTAGGCGGCAAACGTTTGCTGGGAAAGATCCACGTCTACCCAATACTCGCCGGGGTCGACCGCATCGGGCGGCTGGCGCACGGTAACCAGGGCAACGGCGTGGTGGCGCACCCAGCGCTCGGGGCCAATCTTGTACCAGAGGGCGCCGTCGCTGCCAAGGGTCGCATCGTAAATTTCGATGAGGTGGTAGCGCTGTAATTCGGTAGCGGTGGGTGCGGCCGGCGCGGCGGGTGCCGGCCGGGGAGTAAAGGGGTATAAGATCCAGCCAAAGGGCCGGTACGGGGTGCGGTTTACTTCTATCCCGCCAAAATCGCTATCTTCGACCTGGTGATAGTAGCGGGCGGGCAGCCAGTAATCCCATACCTTGTACCATTGGTTGCCTTCGTCGTCCACGACTTCGTTCTCCACCGGGCCATAAAAGAAGCCGGTGGTGGCCGTCCGCACGTGGCGGGCCCCCCGTCTCGGGGCGGCATAGAAGTAGGCGTAATCTTCTACCCAGCCGTAGGCGATGCCGGTGATGATGCTATCTGCCGGTCGTGCCGGCTCGGTAAAGCGGGGCGTTGCCAGTTCCCGGCTGCAGATGCGGGCGCCTTCGACGGTGCTGAAGTTGCACTCGCTGGCCCGGGCTGCCCTGGTACCTGCCAGCAAAAGCAGGACGGCCAGCGCTATTAGCAGGACCGGCAGGCGATAGCGATGGTGTCTGGGAACGTTGAATCTCATAAAAGGTTTCTTGCCAATTTCATTGAGCTTATCGTACACCGTCGCCATTAAATCAGGATAAGAGGCCGGGGGCCGACTGTAGGATTTTATCCATTCGTGGGGAAAACGCCAGCCGTACTCTACCCGTGCCAGGGTACTCGCATTCTCCAGGAACCGCGTTCCTTCCGCATCATTTTTGCCCGAGAGCGGGTTCGCCTTCACAGCCTGTACGCGGACGACGCGCCGTCAAAGGAACGCGGTTCCTCAAATCGCGACGTTGCAATTGCCCTGCTACCCGTGCCAGGCCACCCCGCCAACGGCCCTGGTTTGGGCACGGCTTGCGGCGGGG
>Ga0207752_1000315_pt1 | contig 22990 bp, 20 predicted proteins | sample Pon2CUnioCityCA_6_FD_187272 | JGI IMG/M metagenome (GOLD analysis project Ga0207752, IMG submission 187272) | Marine sediment microbial community from Union City, CA, USA - Pond 2C Sediment 2 (SPAdes) | ecosystem: Environmental > Aquatic > Marine > Intertidal zone > Salt pond sediment ...
CGGCGCCGAGCCGCGCCAGTCGCCGTGCGGCGCCGGCATCGGCGCATTCGAAGAGCAGCTCGCAGGGGCTGGCCATGGCGTCGAAATCGGCGCGCCAGAGCTCCCCCGCCCGGCTCAGCCGCAGCCCACCACCGATATCTTCAGCCATCGCCCGCCGACCTCCCGGCCCTTGCCCAGCAGCCCCTGCCCAGCGGCTCCGGCACCTCGCCGTCACCAGCGGAAACTGTACCCCACCTGCAGAATCCAGGCTTCCAGATCCGGGAACAGATCCAGCCCGCGCTGCGAGCCGATGGCGCTGTCCGGCGAGCCATCGCCATCCTGGCGGTAGATCTCGCCGCGCAGCGAGATGCGCTGGGCATCGCTCAGCGGCAGGCTGTATTTGAGGCCGATGGTGGTGCCGGTGAACTCGCCGAGACGCGGATCGGCGCTGGCGAATGTCGGCGTCGCTTCGCTGGCCAGCAGGTTGTAGCGATAAAACTCGGCGGCCTCCTGGCGGTACAGGCGCAGGTGCGGTTCGAGGTAGCTGCCGCCATCGAGCATGTAGCGATAGCGCAGGTCGAAGGTGTGCGAGCTGATCTCCCAGTCATCCCACAGGTAGCGGTAGCTGAAGTCGATCACATCCTCGCTGAGGTGGTACTTGGTCTGCCAGTACAGGCTCTGCTTGAGGCGCGAATCGGGGCGGTTCTCGTAGACGTAATCAACCGTGTCGCCGAGGCCCGCACCGGGCGCGTCATCGATTACCGAGAGGATCTTGAACGGGTCGCTGAGATAGCCGTCGGCGCTGCTGATCGAATAGTTGAACTGCATCAGCGTGCGCCGGTTGACCACCTGGGTGAGGCCGAACAGCAGATCGACCACGGTGCGAGTCTCATCGCTGCCCTGGCGCGGTTGCACGGCCCCCGCCGGCGCCATCGAGGCGAACGGCACGGGGATGCCACCCTCCGGCTCGATCAGGTCGTACTCCACGCCGAGCCCCAGCGACAGGGTGCGGTTGCGGTTGTCGAAATCGCGCGCCCATGAGGCGCTGGCGGCCAGCGAGGTGAAATCGTACTCGCGCGAGACGGTGGCGCCGAGGCTGCGTCGGGTGAACCGACTCAGCGCCCGCGTCCACACCCCGCCCAGCGACAGCCGGGTGTCCTGAAAGGTGTCGTCGAGCGGCGTCTCGCCGGGCGCGACGCGGTACTCGCCGCGGCCCGAGGGCCGGGTAAAGGTCTGCACATCGGCACTCGGCGTGGCGCCATTGGGCGATGCGCCGGTCAAGGTATCGAGCACCACGGTGACATCGACTTCGTTGTCGTCGTCCAGCTGGCGATGCATCTTCACCACCGGCTCGACGGCGGTGACGCGGTCGGTTTCGCTGTAGATCATCAGCGCCGAATCCACGTCCCACTGCTCGTCCGCCGCGCCCTGCGCGTGCAGCGCCCCCGGGGCAGTGGCGCCGAGCAGCGCGCAGGTGGCGGTGGCCAATGCGATGCGGATCTGGCCGTTGCGCGTCCGGTCGCAGGTGTCGGCCGGTGATTGCTTCAGTTGCATCCGCAGCCGCCCCCGCCGAATCCACGGCCGCCACTGGAGGCCTCTTTACTGAAATAGATGTGATCGTCGAGACCGGCGTCGATGGGATCAGCGGCCAGCTGCATCGCCGGTTTGGCCAGCAGATCACGCTCCCAGGGCTGCACGCCCCACTGGCCCGCAAAGGAGCCGCAGGCGCTCAGCGAGCCGAGCAGCAGGCCGGCCAGCGGCAGCGCGACAAGGCGCTGGATGGGACGATTATTCACCGTGGATACCTCCAGGTTTACTGCGCCAACAGGGCGCGAATGGCCTCTTCGTAACCGGCCTTGCCATCGTCGCGAAAGCCGATGTGCGAGGAATGGATGCGGCCATCGCGGTCGATTAGATACGCGCTCGGCATGCCCATCACGCGGTAGCGGGCGGCGACCTCGCCAGCCGGGTCGTAGGCCACCGGAAACTGCGCCGGCAGCTCGGCGAGAAAGCGCGCCGCCAACGCCGCCTCGGCATCGACGTTGACACTGAGCACGGTAAAGCCGCGCTCGGCGTACTTGGTCTGCATGGCATTCAGCCAGGGGAAGGACTTGCGGCAGGGCGTGCACCAGCTGGCCCAGAAATCCAGATAAATCACCTGGCCGCGCAGCGCTGACAGCGACAGTTCACCCTGCGCAGTGGGCAGGGTGAAGTCCGGCGCCATCTCCCCGGCGGCAGCGGCCGGCGCCACGGCCGGCAGCCCGGCGGCGCCGATGGCAAAGGCGACGCCGAGGGCGAGAAAATGACGTCGCGCAAGGTGCCGGCGCGCCGCTGCCCGGGCGGCCAATGCGCCATCGCTCGAACGAGTTGGCAGAGTGGTGGGAGGAGCGTAGCGAATCATGGAATCTCCAGAAATCGGGCAACCGCCGCGGTGCGGTCGGTCGAGTTGGCAAACAGGTTAGCGGGGGTCGATTAAGTTTGGCTTAGGCGGACCCTTTCGAGGCGGAAACCCCAAATGTGACACAGCCCGTGCGGATCGGCATTCGAGCTGTCTGCCGGCGGCCGACTCGTCATTGCGATACAGGAAGCTCTGCAAAACTGCTGCGCTTGCCCGGCCGGCGTTGGAAACAGGCTCAAAATGCTCATTTACCCTGCGTAAACTGCGCCGTTTCGCCTGTTTCCGCCTTGGCCTGGCTGCGCTCGCTACATTTTGCAGAGCTTCCCAAAGGCGCTCGGCACACTTCAGCGCGGCGCGCCAGATGCCGCAAAAAAGCACTGAAAAATACACCCCATCGATTACTGGAATGAAAACGGGCGAAACGGTTCACGGTGTCAACCCCCGGTGCTGCCTATGTTCTCGCCACAACCCGCGACGGCATCGCCCGACGCATCATTAACTGCATGAAAATACGGATCGAGGACTGATACAGAATGATCACGGCAGAACACGTCGATTGCCTGCACGAGCAGGAAATCCGCACCCACACCGACCCGCTGAGCCTGCTGCTGCAGGCCGCCGCCGCCACCGGTCGCGGCGAGTCCGACGCCAGCTCCGCGCTGCGCCAGTACGAGAGCTTCGGCGCCCTGCCCCACTGGGCGTCGCACTATCTGTCCGAGCAGTTCGGCAGCGGGCGCTGAGGAGAATCATCGCTCCTCAGCCGCAGCAGAACCCACGGTACTTTTTGCGCGCTGTCGGCACGCGCCACACTGGCCTTTTTCCTGCCCCGAACCCGAAAGCTCTCCGCTTCGGGCAGCGCAATCAGCCGCTGAATATCGACGATTACAGGGCCACCGCAGTCGTGCAGCGCCATGTCGGTTCAGCCTTTGTCGCCTGAATTGACTGCGCGAATCAGCCGGCGCGATCCGCGATCAACTCGCGGATTTGCGGCTCGACGATCAACTCCAGCGCCTGCTGCGGGCTGAGCCAGTGGGCGGCGATGATCTCGCGCTGGTCGAGCACCAGTGGCGGCGGCCGCTCGAAGTCGATGGCGTAGATGTGATCGAGGCCGCGCAGGCCGCGGATGTTGAAATCCACCGCGCATTCAAAACGCAGCGCTTCGGGCGCGACGCGCAGACCGATCTCCTCGGCCAGTTCGCGCAGCGCGGCGGCGCGCGAATCCTCGCCGCGTTTGGCCTGGCCGCCGGGCAGCTGCAGCTTGTCCTGATAGGAGGGCATCAGCATCAGCAGCCGGCCGTCGCACCAGATCAGCACCAGCGCGCCGAACAGGCGGTGGCCGCTGACCCGCAGCAGCCAGCACCAGATCGGAAAAGCCAGTTTGTAGATCAGCCGGATCGCTGCGTCGAGCCCCTTCACCGTGCGCTCAGCTGATGCCGCCCTGCTCGCGGGTGGCATGGAAGGCGACGTCCGGCCAGCGCTCCTGGGTCATGTTGAGATTGACCCGGGTCGGCGCCAGGTAAACCAGCTCGTCAGCGTGGTCGAGGGCGAGGTTATTGGCCAGCTTGTTTTTGAAATCGCGCAGCTTTTTGTCGTCATCGCAGCTCACCCAGCGACAGGTCTGCACTCTGGCCGGCTCGAAAATGGCATCGACTTTGTATTCATCTTTCAGCCGCTGGGCGACCACGTCGAACTGCAGCACGCCGACCGCACCGAGCACCAGATCGTTCGACTGCAGCGGCTTGAACAGCTGCGTCGCGCCCTCTTCGCACAGCTCGGCCAGACCCTTCTGCAACTGCTTCATTTTCAGCGGATCGCGCAGCCGCGCGCTGCGGAACAGCTCCGGCGCGAAGTTGGGGATGCCGGTAAAGGTCAGGTCTTCGCCGACGGTAAAAGTGTCGCCGATGCGGATCGTGCCGTGGTTGTGCAGACCGATGATGTCGCCGGCGAAGGCCTCGTCGACGTGGCCGCGGTCGCTGGCGAGAAAGGTCAGCGCGTCGGCGAATTTAACGTCTTTGCCGATCCGCGTGTGGCGCGCTTTCATGCCCTTTTCGTACTGACCGGAGCAGATCCGCAGAAAGGCCACCCGGTCGCGATGCTTGGGGTCCATGTTCGCTTGAATCTTGAATACGAAGCCGCTGAATTTGCTCTCGGTCGGCTCGACCTGGCGGCCCAGGGTCGGCCGCGGCTGCGGCGGCGGGGCGTATTCGACGAAATCATCGAGCAGCTCGCGCACGCCGAAATTATTGACTGCCGAGCCGAAAAACACCGGGGTCTGGCGGCCGGCGAGATAGGCGTCGAGATCGAAGGGATTGCTCGCCCCCTGCACCAGTTCGATCTCCTCGCGCAGCTCCGCGGCCATGCTGCCGAGCAGATCATCCAGCCGCGGGTTGTCCAGCCCGTCAATCACTTCACCCTGATTGATTTTGCCGCCGTGCTGCGAATCGAACAGGTGCACCGAATCGTTGCGCAGGTGGTAGACACCCTTCAGGCCTTTGCCCATGCCGATCGGCCAGGTGATCGGCGCGCATTCGATCTTCAGCATCTGTTCGACTTCGTCCATCAATTCGATGGGGTCGCGGCCCTCGCGATCGAGCTTGTTGATGAAGGTCATCACCGGCGTGTCGCGCAGGCGGCAGACGTTCATCAGCTGCTCGGTGCGCGATTCGACGCCCTTGGCCACATCGATCACCATCAGCGCCGAATCGACCGCCGTCAGGGTGCGATAGGTGTCTTCGGAAAAGTCCTCGTGGCCGGGCGTGTCGAGCAGGTTGACCATCCGTTCGCGATAGGGGAACTGCATCACCGATGAGGTCACCGAGATGCCGCGCTCCTGCTCCATCGCCATCCAGTCGGAGGTGGCGTGGCGCGCCGCCTTGCGCCCCTTGACCGTGCCGGCGAGCTGGATCGCGCCGCCGAACAACAGCAGCTTTTCGGTCAGCGTGGTCTTGCCGGCGTCGGGGTGAGAGATGATAGCAAAAGTGCGTCTCTTATTGATTTCATTAGAAAAATTGCTATCAGCCATACACCTAAAACCCTTATTTACACCCGTTTAAAAACCACTATTTATACACTAAAAAGTGAACTTCGGCATCTACGAATGAATACCTGTCAAGCCCCGACGAATTCTAATAAATCACTAAAATCATGCCCATCGGCAGCTCTAAGCGCCGCAATATACTGTTCGCGGCGCTCATTCATGGCTTCCAGCCTGTAACCACCAGCCCAATCAATAGCTGCCTCATTTAATAGTTTAGTTAATACAGCATCCGCCATTATCCGCGCATGCCGCCCGTTGCCATTCGGAAACGGGTGGATAAATACCAGCCTATGATGAAATCTAGCCGCCAGCTCTTTAGGCGAATAAGTGCCATGCTCAACCCAGTATCTGGCATCGTCCAATAATTGTCGCAATTGAATGGCAACCTGCATCGGATCAGCTCCGATATTTTTCTCAGTGCGACGGAACGTGCCCGCCCATTTCCAGATGCCGCCAAACAAGCGCTTGTGCAGCTCTAAAACAAAAGCTTCTGACAACACATCAGGGCTCTTCTGCTTTTCTAACCACTTCAGACCTTCGGTAATGCCAGCCTGCTCAAGTTGATCCAATTCCCCTCTGGTAGAAACATGCTTGAACTTCAGGCCATCCAGCTCATCCGGATCAAGCGGTGTCGCACCCTCCGGATAATCGACAAGATTCGAATAATCATTCGTCATCCATCATTCCAAAAATCAGATGGCATCTTATCCATGATTTGCGCAGCAATGCGTTCAACTTCAAATTCAAGCTGCTCGTCACTCAACGATTGCGCTTCAAGCGCCATGTGAGTGGATGCGGCTCTAACCTGAGCACGTGCCTTCTGAATGGCACGCTCTTTTATCACATCTTCGACGTTCTGCTTTGGCACAATCGCGTATACAAACTTGCAATCCATCGCTTCAGCCATGCTTTGCATGGTTTTCAGGGTAACACTGCCATGTGGCTCATCCTGTTCGGCCCTGGATATTCTTGCCTTGGTCACGCCCAGCTTTTTTGCCAGTTGCGTGCCAGACATACCAAGCGCCGTCCGTACCGTGCGCAGCCATCCTTCCTTAGGAAGCCCATGATTAGGGAGCGCAGATAAACCACCAAACTGACTTACAGCCTGATTAACTTTGTCCCTGTATTGCTTGGCAACTATCCTGCCTATGCTCATAGTCAACCTTCATGTGTACGTGAGCAACCAAATAGTACACACATATGTATACCGATACAGGCTTAAAGTCAATAATTATATTGACTATAGAGTCATAAGGGTAAATATATTTGTTGACCAGGAGTCGCCCCTAAACAGCTGCCGTGCGTCAGCGGCCTACGAGTCCCAAGCTTAGGGAAACTCTGCAAAACTGCTGCGCTTACCCGGCCAGGCCAGCGTTGGAAACAGGCTCAAAATGCTCATTCACCCTGCGTAAGCTGCGCTTTTTCGCCTGTTTCCGCCCTGGCCGGGCTGCGCTCGCTACGTGTTGCAGAGCTTCCTTAGGGGCCTAAACCCGGTTCCGGCAGATTGAGCCAGCGCAAAGTCTCGGACCGATGGCGAGCCGCGCGCGAAGCGCCGCTAGCGCCGCTAGCGCCGCACGACCTCCGGAATCAGCCCGCGCGGACTGAAGCGCAACACCAGCAACAGCAACATGCCCATGGCGATCATGCGCATGTGCGCGGCGTTCTCCAGCAGGTGGGCGCGCAGCGCGCTGTCATCGCTCATGCCGCTGGTCAGCACATCCATCAGCCAGCGCCCGGCCGGCTCGGCCTCGACCCAGGCGAACCAGATCAGAAAGCCGCCGAGCACCGAGCCCCAGTTGTTGCCCGAGCCGCCGACGATGACCATCACCCAGACCAGAAAGGTGAAGCGCAGCGGCTGGTAGGAGCCGGGGGTGAGCTGGCCGTCGAGGGTGGTCATCATCGCCCCGGCCAGACCGCACACCGCGGAGCCGATGATGAACACCTGCAGATGACGCAGAGTAACGTTCTTACCCATCGCCTCGGCGGCGGTTTCGTTGTCGCGGATGGCGCGCATCATCCGCCCCCAGGGCGAGTTGAGCGCCTTTTCCGCCAGCCACAACAGCGCCAGCAGAACGATCAGAAACAACGCCGCGTAGGCCAGCTTGACCGCCAGCGATGAAGCCTCTGCCGGGTCCAGACCGAGGCCGCTGGCAAAATCCACAAAGCCGGCACTGGCCTGCAAATCGACCTCGTAGGGCACCGGCCGCGGCAGGCCGATGACGTTTTTCACCCCGCGCGACAGCCAATCCTCATTTTTGAGCATGGCGATGATGATCTCGGAGATACCCAGCGTGGCGATGGCCAGATAATCCGAGCGCAGGCCGAGCGCGGTCTTGCCGACGATCCACGCCGCGCCGGCGGCCAGCAGCCCGCCCACCGGCCAGGCCAGCAGTATCGGCAGGCCGAGCCCGCCGAGATAGCCGGTGGCCGCCGGATCGACGCGCTCGATGGCCTCCACCGCCGGATCGAAAACCGCTCGGAACAGCGCAAAGCCGGCCAGCAACAGCACGCCGATAGCCAGCGTGCGACGGCGCCCCGGGGCCATCCGCCGAAACAGGGCGACGGCCGCGGCGATGGTCGCCGCGCCCAGTGCCAGCGCTGCCAGCACGCCCAGCCCGCCGGCCGCCCAGGCCTCGTCCACCGGCGGCATGGAGACGACCACCGCGGCCAGCCCGCCGAGGGCGACGAAGCCCATCACACCGATGTTGAACAGCCCGGCGTAGCCCCACTGGATGTTCACGCCGATGGCCATGATCGCCGAGATCAACCCCATGTTGAGGATCGCCAGAGCGACGTTCCAGCTCTGCAGAAAACCGACCAGCAGAATCAGCAGCGGAATGCTGGAAAACAGCAGCAGATTGCGCGCCGGGCTGTTGCCCGCAGCCGCGTGATGGGCAGTCATACCGCTTTCCCCCGGAACAGGCCCGTGGGCCGCACGAGCAGGACGATGACCAGAATCACAAAGGACACCGCGAATTTGTAATCGGTGGACAGCAGCTGCACCAGGCCGTCCGGCGCCAGCGTCTGCGGCAGCAGATAGCCGAGCACCTTTTTGAAGGCGTAGGTCACCGCGACCTCGGAAAAGGCGATCACGAAGCCGCCGGCGATGGCCCCCAGCGGGCTGCCGAGACCACCAACGATGGCCGCGGCGAAGATCGGCAGCAGCAGCTGAAAATAAGTGAAGGGCTTGAAGGATTTGTCCAGCCCGTAGAGCACCCCGGCGATGGTCGCCAGCGCGGCGACGATGACCCAGGTGATCGCCACCACCCGCTCCGGATTGATACCCGAGAGCAGCGCCAGATCCTCGTTATCCGAGAAAGCGCGCATCGACTTGCCGGTGCGGGTGCGGTTGAGAAACCAGAACAGCAGCGCCACCACCACCACCGCGGTGACCAGCGTCAGCCCCTGCGTAGTACGGATCGCCAGGCCCTCATCGAGACCGCTCAAACGCTTGAATTCACGCGCACTGATGATGAATCGCTCGCCATCGGCGAAGCGCTGGTCGCCGGGGCCGATGATCAGCCGCACCAGGCCATTGGTGACGAACATCACCCCCATCGAGGCGACCACCATAATCACCGGCACCACCCGCCGGGCGCGGTAGAAGCGGTAGACGAAGCGGTCGGTGAGCAGCACCAGCGCGGCGGTCGCGGCGATCCCCACCGGCAACGCCAGCAGCGCGGTGGGCAGCGGGCCGAGGCCGACCCCGGCGGCCTGCAGCGCCCAGGTGGCGAGGATGGTGAACATCGCGCCGAAGGCCATGGTGTCGCCGTGGGCGAAGTTGGAAAAGCGCAGGATGCCGTAGATCAGCGTCACCCCCAGCGCGCCCAGCGCCAGCTGCGCGCCGTAGGCGGTGGCCGGCACCAGCACGAAATTGGCCAGCGCGACGAATGCGTTGAGTAACTCCACCCTCAGCCCCCCAGAAAGCTCTTGCGCACTTCGGGGTCGGCCAGCAGGGCCTTGCCGGTGTCGCTGTAGGCGTTGCTGCCCTGCACCAGCACGTAGCCCTTGTCGGCGATCTCCAGCGCCTGGCGGGCATTCTGCTCGACCATCAGAATGGAGATGCCGGTGCGCGCCACGTCGATGATGCGATCGAACAGCTCATCCATCACGATCGGGCTGACCCCGGCGGTCGGCTCGTCGAGCATCAGCAGCTTCGGCTGGGTCATCAGTGCGCGGCCCACGGCGACCTGCTGGCGCTGCCCGCCGGACAGCTCACCGGCGGCCTGGCGGCGCTTGTCGCGCAGCACCGGAAACAGCTGGTAGACCTGCTCCATGGTCTCGCCGATGTCGTCGCGGCGCAGGAAGGCGCCCATCTCCAGATTTTCCTCGACGCTCATCGAGGTGAACACATTGTGCGTCTGCGGCACGAAACCCATGCCCTTGGCGACGCGCGCCTGCGGGCTCAGCGCGGTGATGTCCTCGCCATCGAGTCGCACCCGCCCGGCGCGCAGATCGAGCATGCCGAAGACCGCTTTCATGGCCGTGGATTTGCCGGCGCCATTGGGGCCGACGATCACCGCGATCTCGCCGCGATCCACCGAGATATGGCAGTCGTGGAGGATATCCGCGGCGCCGTAGCCGCCGGTCATGGCGTCGCCGATCAGGAAGGGTTCTGACATTGTCTTGTGTCCGCGCCGCGCTGGAATGCCGGCCGGATGCCGCGGCGCATCACGCCTCGCCCCCGGCGGCGACCTTGTTTTTCAGGCCGGTGCCCAGGTAGGCCTCGATCACCTGTTCGTTACTGCGGATGGCATCCACCGTGCCTTCGGCCAGCACCTTGCCCTCGGCCATGCAGATCACCGGATCGCACAGCCGGGCGATGAAATCCATGTCGTGCTCGATCACGCAAAAGGTGTAACCGCGCTCGCGGTTGAGGCGCAGGATGGCGTCGCCGATGGTGCCCAGCAGGGTGCGGTTGACGCCGGCGCCGACCTCATCGAGAAACACGATGCGCGCATCGACCATCATCGTGCGGCCCAGTTCGAGCAGCTTCTTCTGGCCGCCGGAGAGGTTGCCGGCGCGCTCCTCCGCCAGATGGTCGATGGTCAGGAATTCAAGCACTTCGTCGGCCTTTTCGGCCAGCGCGCGCTCTTCGCGGGCGATCGCTGAGCGCCGCAACCAGGCCTTCCACAGGGTCTCGCCGGACTGCTGCGCGGGCACCATCATCAGGTTCTCGCGCACCGTCATCGAGGAGAATTCATGGGCGATCTGGAAGGTCCGCAGCAGGCCCTTGTGGAATAGCTCGTGGGGCGGCAGGCCGGTGATGTCCTCGCCCTCCATGCTGACCCGGCCAGAGGTCGGCGGCAGCACCCCGGCGATGACGTTGAACAGCGTCGATTTGCCGGCGCCGTTGGGGCCGATCAGGCCGGTGATCGAGCCCTTGGCGATATCCAGCGTGGCGCCATCGACGGCGCGAAAGCCGCCGAAATGACGATGCAGATCGTGTACGGAAATCATCTCTGCCGTCCCCCGCGCGCACCGACGGCCCGGGCTCGGCGCAAAGGCCGGGCCCGGGCCGCGATTGCGGCTCGGCGCGAGTCGATCAGCGGAACTTGACGGTCTTGTAGTCAGCGCCGCTGATGGTGTACTCGCGATAGGTGCCGGCGGCTTCGCCGGGGCCGATCAGCTCGACGTTGGTGGCGCCGACGTAGTCCACGTCGCCACCCGCGGCGATGATCTCCAGCGCCTTGCCCAGCTGGCCGGGGAGGATCTTTTCACCGGGCGCGTTGGCGACCTTGAGCACATTGGCGGCGATCGCCTCGGAGCTGGCTTCACCACCGGCCTGCATGGCCATGGCGATCAGCGCGGCGGCGTCGTAGGACTCGCGGGTGAAGGAGCTGTCGCCGTTGACGCCGGCTGCCTTGGTGATCGCGGTGAAGGCTTCGGTGCCCTCGCCCTCGCTCCACGGCACAGCGCCAAAGGAGCCGTCCATATCGTCGCCGAGATCGGCCAGCAGGGCATCGGCGAACATGCCGTCACCCATCATAAAAGTGTCGAAGGCGCCGGTGTCCAGCGCCGCCTGGATCACGCCCTTGCCACCCTGATCGGCGTAGCCGAGCACCACCAGCACATCGCCACCGGCCGAGGCCAGCGCACCGATCTCTGCGGAGTAGTCGGCCTTGCCGTCTTCGTGCGGCGCGTTCAGCGTGACCTTGCCGCCATTGGCCTCGAAGGAGGCGATGAAGCTGTCGGACAGGCCCTTGCCGTAGTCGTTGTTGGTGTAGGTCACCGCGACTTCTGAGATGTTTTTGTCGGCGAGGATGGCGGCCAGCACTTCGCCCTGACGGGCGTCTGAGGGCGCGGTGCGGAAGAACAGGCCGTTGTCCTCGGCGGTGGACAGCGCCGGCGAGGTGGCCGACGGGGAGATCATCGGCACGCCGTTGGCCAGCGCGACGTTGGCGAGGATGGCGCCGGTGACGCCGGAGCAGTCGGCGCCCATGATCGCCACCACGCGATCCGAAGTGACCAGCCGCTCGGCGGCGGCGGTGGCCGCCGCGGCGTCGATACAGGTGGAGTCGGCGCGCACCGGCATCAGCTTTTTGCCACCGAGCAGCTTGCCGCTGTCGTTGACTTCGGCCATCGCCAGCTCGGCGGCGTCGGCCATCTGCGGGGTGAGCGACTCGATCGGCCCGGTGAAGCCGAGAATCACGCCGACCTTGACAGCGTGGCCGTCGGCCTGGGCGCCGCCGGCCAGCATCGTGGCAGCCAGAGCCGCGGATGCGATCAGGGTTTTCTTCATGTTGGTCTCCATCAGCATTGGTGTTGTTGTCTGCCGCCCGCGCAACGAGATTTCAGCGCAACGACGGGCAATCGCCGCCATCTTCTCAAAAACCACCCTCGACTAGAAAGCGATGATTTTTCGCTGCCTCCTGGCGACTGCCGCAACGGGCGCGGCTGGAACCGATTCGATCGGAACAGGTATGGTTGTACCGCGGCTGTCGATGCTACCCCAGTGCGGCGCCGCACAACAAAGAACAAGTGGCCCAAAAACAAAGGGCTGCATCATCACCAAAGTGGAGAAGAGATCGATGGATATCACCGGATTGCTGATCTTTCTGCTCATCGGCGCGGTCGCCGGCTGGCTGGCCGGCACGCTGATGAAGGGCGGCGGCTTCGGCCTGCTCGGCAACATCGTCGTCGGCATCATCGGCGCGGTCATCGGCGGCTATCTGTTCGGCATGCTGGGCATCGCCACCAGCGGGCTGATCGGCAGCATCATCACCGCCACCATCGGCGCGGTGCTGCTGCTGTTCGTGGTGCGACTGATCAAACGCGCCTGACCCGGCCCCTCCCCCCGGCCGCACCACGGCGCCGGGCTATCGGGCGAGCGTCGCGCAGGCTCACCGATTCGCCGCGCGCGCTCGTCAGGCACGCCGGCGGTGCACTGAAAGCACTGGCGGCCGGCGAGACAGCCCCGGCGACAGCGGCCCGCGACTAAAAGCAAAGGGCAAAAAAAAGGCCGCGACGGGTGTCGCGGCCTTCGTTTTAGGTGCCGGGCGGGGAAGCCCGGCGGTGGGGGTTAGGGCTTAGCCTCTGCGGCGAGCCAGCAGACCGGACAGGCCCAGGCCGAGCAGCAGCCACAGCGAGGTGGAGCCACCGCCGCCACCGCTGCTGGACGCTTCAGCACTGCCGTTGCCTTCGCCGGCCACAGGCTCCTGGTCCTCGTCGCCTTCATTGCTGTAGGTGGTCAGCTCGAAGGTTTCCCGATCACTGCTCTTGCCATCGCTGACAGTAATAGTGATGCGGTGGGTCAGCCCGCCTTCGGCCGGGGTCCAGCGCAGCCGCGCAGTACCGTCGCCGTTGTCGTAGAGCCGGGCGTCGCCGGGCATGCCGCTGGCGCTGAAGCTCAGCTGATCGTTGTCCGCATCGCTAGCGGAGACGGTCAGCTCCAGCAGTTCGCCGGCAGTAGCCATGCGCGAACCGATGGGCGACAGGACAGGGGCCTTGTTGCCGTAGTCGACGTTGCCGTTGTCGTTGTCGTTGAGGTTGTCCTCTTCTTCCTGGACCACTTCATCATCGACACCTTCGACGTAGTCGGGATCTTCGATCACTTCGACTGCATCGATGATTTCCTCGACGATCTCCTCGACTTCCTCGTCGATGATTTCCTCTTCGACGACTTCCTCGACGACTTCCTCTTCGACGACTTCCTCGACAACTTCCTCGACGACTTCCTCTTCGACGACTTCCTCTTCGACGACTTCCTCTTCGACGACTTCCTCGACGACTTCCTCTTCGACAACCAGATCGCTGCAGCGGTATTTGGTGTCGTCGCCCTCATCGTCACAGACGTCGAGGTTCCCGATGCCACCCTGCAGCAGGTCGTTGCCGGGACCACCGATCAGCGTGTTGGCGCCGCCGGCACCATAGAGCCTGTCGTAGCCTTTCTCGCCGTACAGGACATCATCGCCGAAGCTGCCATTGATCTCATCGTCGCCATCACCGCCGCAGATGATGTCATTACCACCTTTGCCGTTGATTCTGTCGCGGCCACCGAGGCCGTGGATGACATCATCACCGTCGGTACCTTCGATGTAGTCACGGCCTTCGGTACCAAAGATGGTGGACGGCAGGCCGGCACACTTGGGTGCGAATCTCAGACCCCGGGGTTTGCCGTCGGCATCCAGCCAGGAATCCAGCACCACACCTTTCTCCGGATCTGCCAGCAGGGTCAGCAGGCGCGAGCCGAGCGGTCCCGTCATGTTCGGGTTGATCGCTCCATCACGCTTGTTGGTGCCCTCGACATCAGCCGACATCGGGTGGCCACTGGAGGCGTTGGAGACGCCGGTCGGCTCGACGATGCGGTCGGTGTTGAATGCGACTTTGTCTCCGTCGAAATTGAAGGCCGGTGCGCCGTCCTGACAGTACTGACGGTTGGCGTTCTTATCCAACGGGTTGACCGGGCAGCCGTTTTCATCGAAGGCAAACAGTCCGCTACCCAGACCGCTGACCATGTTGACCCAGAAGGGCGAGTTACGCTGGTTGCCCGTGTTCCTGCCGATGTGTCTCGCCAGCATATCGAAGTCAAGCGACTCAAAGTCGTTCTCGGCCAGAGCGGTGCGGAACGCCTCGTACTCGTCGCCCCATTCTTCCAGACCTTCGGTGGTCAGGTGGCAGGCTACGCAGTAGCGCGGACCTTCTTTGTCACTTGAGACCTTACCGCGGATGGAGTGCGGCGCCATGATGTTGTGCGCCATCGCCGGCAGTTCACCACGGCCATCCTCGCCGGGGTTGTTGCCGTTGAGATTGCGGTCAGAGAAGGCGAACACATCGGAGACTTCGCCTTTGCGGTCGTACCAGCGGAAGAAGGCCATCGAGTTGGCAGCGATATTGGCGACCTTGTTGTCTTCGTCCACACCGAGCTGGAAGGGCACCGGCGTCTGGTAGACAAAGTCAGCATTGGCCTGGAAGAACACGCTGCGCTCACCAGTGATGTTGCTGAAGAAGAAATTGTCCGGATCATCGTCGTAACCGCCCGCCAGATGGCAACCGATGCAGTTGTTGGTCCAGGACGCGTGGCAGGAAGTACAGGTCATTTCGTCACTGTGGCTGAAGCCGGGGTAGGGGACGAACTCATTGTTTTCCTGCAGCGGACCGATGCCGGTGGCGTCGTCGCCATCGTTGCGGCCCATGGCGTAGGAAGCGTGCGGGTTGTACAGCGCTTCGCCGGTCTGCGGGTTAACCACACCGGTGTCGGCGATCACGTCGACCACTTTGGGCAGGAAGTGCTCCTTGCCGGTGAGTCGGCTGACCAGCTTCATGCCGCCGGTTTCATCATCGACGGTGACGTGACGCAGGGGGTTGCCCGCTCTGTCGACCGCACATTCGGCTGCCTGACCATCGTAGGTGGTGCAGGCGGTGGTGGCCGGCGCGGCGTCGATGGTGCCGTGGCAGCTTTCGCAGGTGATCATCACCGCCTGACTCATGCGGCTCATGATGTCGCCGGAGGTCGGATCGCCAGCGGTACCGCCGTGCAGATCGCGGCTGCCGTGGCAGTCGATGCAGCCCATGCCGGCTTCGTAGTGAACGTCGGGCGGGGTGTCGTCGCGGCCATCGCCGTCGTAATCCTCTTCCAGAATGTACTGCTCTGGGACGCGACCGTTGAAGGTGTTGTTGGCCACGACCGGATCGAACAGACGCTGATCGAATTCGGTGGTTTTGAAAGACCGCGGCGCCAACGGGTACTGGACTTGGTTGACCAGATCCTGGTTCTGGTCGAGACGGATGCCCCAGAACTGCATCACCGTGCGGTTGGAGCCCTGGTGGCAGCCGGCGCAGGTGTAGTCATCCATGCCTTCGATGAGTTCACCGTCAGACGTGGTGCGTGCGATGGAGCGGATCTGGTGATCCACCGTGTGCGGGCGTTCCGGTGCGGCGATCGCATCCGGGTCAGCCGGTTCTTCATGGTTGATGTTCAGGTCAGTGCTCTGGCTGCGGCCGTCCAGCGCGTAGCGCATGTGGCAGGCAGTACAGCCGGAGGAGCGGAAATCACCGTAGCGGTTGTTCGCACCGGCGCTGCCGAGGTGGCAGTCACCGCAGGTGGTGGACACCATTTCGTGGAACAGGTTGGACAGCTGGCTGTCCGCATTGACGGTGTTATTGGCATTCAGGCCCTGGCCGATCAGCTCGGCGTCGTAGAGAGGATTCTGGAAAATCTGCTCGGGAGCCTCTTCGCCAAACTTGGCAAAGAAGGGCATTTCGACCAGCTGACCGACTTCACCGATATTATCGGCGAACCCTTCGAAGTCCGGATTCTCAACTGCGCGCCAGGCCAGATCCGCAGCCGTATCCTGATACTGACCGCGATGTTCGGCGATGGTGTTTTCGGTACCCAGGCTGTAAGTCGCCGAACCGAAGAAACCGGCCTCGGTCGCCAACAGACTGCGCGAAACCCATTCGCCGTGATCATCCGCGTGACAAACGCCACAACCGCGGTTTTCCGTGACGATGCGAAGATCACCCGGATTGATAAACTGCAGGTAATCCAGCGGGCTGTATTCAACGCCATCGACTTCGTAGTTTTCGTACTTGTCGATACCCGTCAGCGACAGGCGGTTGAAGTAGGCAACCGGGTCGTCGATCAGCTGCTGATCGTCAGCGAACTGCGGCGGCGGTGGCACGTGCGCTTCGAGCGGCGTCAAGCCGGTCGAATCACCGCCGTGACAGGTCACGCAGGTGGTGTTTGCCGCGCCCGGGAACGGGTGCGGGTTCTTCAGGCCGTCACCGGCGTAGTCGGCCTCGGCCGAGCCATTGTGGCAGCGCATACATGAGCCGCCAGCGGTCTCGTCGACGCTCGCTTGAGCCTGAGTAACGACCTCGTTGACAACGTTATCGTGGCTAAAAGATCTCACGTCCGTCGAATCTGCTGCACCCGCAGCGTTCATCGAACCGACGCCTAATAGCGTTAGTAAACAAAAAAGTGGTATCCAAACGGATAAGTATTTGCTTCGCATGATGCCTCCCTTTGGCCAAGCTCTGCACACGTCGAACTTAGAGCCCTCGCCTCTATAAGGACATTGCGCGTAAGCAAGAAGCAGCGGCGAACGCAAGGCATTAAATATGTGATCCGATTGGTGGAATGCCGCCCCGGCGCAGACAGCCACCATGATTTGCCCCCCAGTATTCAGAGGCTTGCGCATCAATTACCGCTTGGTAGAAGAAACATCATGGGCTGTGTTAATTAAGAGGACGGTAATCTGTGCATAGCTAAGATCGGGCCATTTACGGCTCACCGCCGCCATCGCATCTGTGTTCGCCGCAGCCACCGCCACCCCGGCCACACCGACCCGTTCACACTTGAGATACGCCCTGCGGCAGGGTAAAACGCCCCGACACCCGCCACTTTCGGTTCTTCGCCGTGTCCGAATCCCCCAGCGAACAGATGCGCTCCCGGCTGGCCGCTGCCGGCTACATTGCCGAGCCCCCCCTGGCCACCACCCTCGGCCTGCTGGAGCTGCTCGAACGCCCGCTGCTGCTGGAGGGCGACGCCGGCGTCGGCAAGACCGCACTGGCCAAGGCGCTGGCCGAGAGCGAGAGCCGCCAGCTGATCCGCCTGCAGTGCTACGAAGGGCTGGATGTGGACACCGCAGTCTACGAGTGGAACTACCCGCGCCAGCTGCTGGCGGTAAAGCTGCAGGAGGGCAGCGACCGCTCGCTGGCAGACAAAGAGGCGGAGATCTTCAGCGAGCGCTACCTGCTGCCGCGGCCGCTGCTGCGCGCCATCAGCGAAGAGCAATCGCCGGTGCTGCTGATCGACGAAATCGACCGCGCCGACGAAGCCTTCGAAGCCTACCTGCTGGAACTTCTCTCGGACTTTCAGGTCTCGATCCCGGAGTTCGGCACCGTCCCGGCAAAGAGCATCCCGCGCGTCATCCTCACCTCCAACGGCACCCGCGAGCTGTCCGACGCGCTGCGCCGGCGCTGCCTCTACTACTACCTCGACTACCCGGATACGGCCAAGGAGCGGGCCATCGTGCATGCGCACCTGCCGCAGATCGAAGAGCAGCTGATACGCCAGCTGGTGGCCTTCGTGCAGGGGCTGCGCGGTCTCGACATGCGCAAAAAACCCGGCGTCGCCGAGACCCTCGACTGGGCCGCGGCGCTGTGGGGCACCGGCAAGCACGGACTGCCCTCGGCGGCGCGCATGCTGCGCGAAACGCTGGCCTGCCTGGTCAAAACCCGCGAGGATCAGCAGCAGCTCGACGACGGCCAGCTCGACGAATTGCTCGACGCGGCGCGCCGGGCGTGAGCCGCCGCACAGCGCCGCACGGCGCAGGCGCACTGCCGGACATCGAACTCGGCCCGCAGATCGCCGGCTTCGTGCGCAGCCTGCGCGGCGACGGCTTCGACCTCGGTCCCGGCGCCAACCTCGACCTGCACCGCCTGCTCGCCGCACAACTGCCGGCGCGACGCGGCGCCGTGGCGCACCTGCCGCAGGTGGCTGAACTGCACGACGCGATGCGCGGCCTGTTGTGCCACGACCACGACGAGTGGCAGCGCTTCCCCGACCTGTTCGAACGCTACTGGCTGCCCATGCAATGGGCCGAGAACGCGCCGCTGAGCGCAGCGGAAAAGATCGACCCACGGCTGCGCCACGAGCGCCGCGCGGCGACCACCGGCTTCGCCGGCAGCAGCGAACACTTCGATGCCGACGGCGGCGCCGGCAGCGGCGCCGGCCGGCAGAACACCCTCAGCCGCACCGATTTCGGCTTCCTGCTCGACGCGCGCGCGCGGCGCGAGACCGAACGCCTGGCCGAGCGCCTCGCCCGCGCCCTGCCACAGCGCGTCGCGCGGCGCCGGCGGATCGCCCGCCGCGGCCGGCGCCTGCATCTGCGCCGCACCCTGCGCTCGAGCTTTCGCAGCGGCGGTCTGCCGCTGCACCCGCGCTACGCGGTGCCGCGACTGGAGACGCCGAAGCTGTTGCTGATCCAGGACATATCCCACTCGATGGCGCGCTACAGCCCGCTGTTCATGCGCTTCTCGCGCGGCCTGCTGCGAGTCGCCCGGCACGCCGAGGCGTTCGCCTTCCACACCCGCCTGTACCGGGTCACCGACCTCTACCGCGAGCGCGATTCGGTGCTGGTCAAGCAGCGCCTCGAAAGCATGAGCCACCTGTGGATGGGCGGTACGCGGATCGCCGAATCGCTGGCTGAATTCAACCGCGAACACGCCCGCAGCAGGCTCGACCGGCGCACCACGGTGGTGCTGATGAGCGATGGCTACGACGCCGACGACCCCGAACTGCTGGCCAGCCAGCTGGCGGCCATCCGCGCCCGCGCCGGACGCATCGTCTGGCTCAATCCGGCCCTCGACCGCCCCGGCGTGGTCAATCCGCAAACGCCGCCGGAGCTGGCGGCGAACATCGATCGGCTGCTGCCGGCGGGCAATCTGCAGGGGCTGTCACAGGCCGTCGATGCACTGGCGCAGACTTGAGTCCGGGAGCCGACACAGCTCACAAAAGCAGTGCGCGAGCAAGCTGAAAAATCGGTTAGATTACCCTCGGCACGCAGCCACTTAGCGGCTTGCATGCCACGGACGAACCGCTACCAACGCTTGCACAAAGGACACCGCCGATGACCACCGCCGCCGCAATCCACATGCCACTGCACCGCGCGCCACGCCGCGCCACCCACTCGCAGCGGAGCTTGTCAAAGCGACGGATCTGGCCCCTGCTGGCATGCCTTCTGCTGAGCGGCTGCGGCGGTAAATTCGGCATCGACTCCTGGTTTGAGAAGGACGAACCCTTCGCGGTCTCAGAGGACGGCACCGTGCTCGAAGTGCCGATGGCCCAGGCGGTCGCCGAGGTCAGCCACACCCTGCATCTGCGCAAGCTGGCCTACGATGCAGATCCGAAAAAGCGCCGCGATTGTTCCGGCATCTTCCACGAAGCCGTGGTGCAACTGCAGCAGCGCTGTCCCGATCTGCTCGCGCCCGGCTTTCACGAGGCACGCAGCTCGGCGAGCATCCTCGACTGGTATCGCGAACAGGACGCGCTGAAAACAGTCGATCAGCCACTGTCCAGCGCCCACTTGCTGCGCCCCGGCGCGGTGCTGTTCTACAGGGACAACGACGAAGATCGCGCCAGCCACATGGGCATAGTGGTCAACGTACAGCGCCACGCCGATGGCAGCCTGATCGGCTACCGCCTGTTTCACGGTCGCAGGCCCGGACGCCCGGCAGCGATCACCGAACACCTCGCCAAACCGCGTACCGACGAACCGCTCGGCGTCGGCGACAAGCTGTGGTTCGCCGCCAGCCACCTCTGCCCCAACGCCAGCTGCCGCTGCAGCGCGGCCAGCAATAGCGCGCGGCGCGACAGCAGTCGCCTGCAAGTGGCCAGCGGCGACTCGCAGGCAGATGCCCGCGAGCTGCTGCTGAGCATGTCCACCGCCGAGGCCGCCAGCGATGATTCGAGCGCCACCAAAGCGCCGGCCGGAAAGGCCATCGCAGGCGCCACCCGCGGCATCGCCAGCTACTACCACCCCAAGCTGGATGGCAACGTCACCGCCAGCGGCGAACGCTACGATCACGACGAGCTGACCGCCGCCCATCGCAGCCTGCCCTTCGGCACCCGCGTGCGCGTGGCGCGCGTCGATGACCAGCGCAGCGTTGTGGTCCGCATCAATGACCGCGGCCCCTTCGCCGCATCGGATCGCATCATCGACCTCTCCGGCGCCGCCGCAAAAAAGCTGGGCATGCTGACCGAAGGCCTGGTCGAAGTGCGCATCGAACACATCGAGTGAAGCCCGCCCGGTGAGCGAGCGGCCGCTGCCGCAGCCCAATTGGCGCCAGCTTTTTGGCGCCAACGTCAAAACAAGTGACTGTAATTAAAGGCATTAATACCGGGATCTGTGCGCCATTCCGCAACACCGGCGGTGCCAAGGCGTAAACTTGATCCCTAAGGAGACTTCGTCAGGGACGACACCTCCCCCCCTCCCCAGGCCGCTTCGGCACCCCAGACCCACCCGGCACCCCACCCGACTCGCCCGGCACCACCGCCTTGGCCTAGAATGCAGCGCCCGGCAATGGCGCGCCCGCGCCAGCCCCAGCGAGCAGTCTCAGCGACCGACCCCGATGAGCCAGGATTCCTCCCAGCGCGACCGCCTGTTCACCGAGCGCCAGCCGGATCTGGCCGACTTCGCCTTCGACGCGCGCGTCGCCGCAGTCTTTCCGGACATGATTCGCCGGTCGGTGCCCGGCTATGCCGACCTGATCGCCAACCTCGGGCCGATCGCCGCGCGCTTCGCACAGGCAGATTCGCGAATCTACGACCTCGGCTGCTCGCTGGGCGCCGCCAGCCTGTCGATGCGCGACCGGGTGCGCGCCGCGGGCTGTCGCATCGTCGCGGTGGACAACTCGGCGGCGATGCTCGAACGCGCCGGCGCGGCGCTGGCCGCGCAGCCGCCGCCGTCGGCCGCCGCGCCAGCCATCGATTTCCAGCTCGCCGACATCCGCCACATCGAACTGCTGCGGCCGTCGGTGGTGGTGCTCAATTTCACCCTGCAATTCCTGCCGCCGGCGGATCGCGACGCGCTGCTGGCGCGCATCCGCGGCGCGCTGCTGCCCGGCGGCGCACTGCTGCTGGCGGAAAAACTGGCCTTCGACGAGCCGCGCGAACAGGCGCTGTTCGACGCGCTGCACGCCGACTTCAAACGCGCCAACGGCTATTCGGCACTGGAGATCGCGCAAAAGCGCAATGCGCTGGAGCGGGTGATGATTCCGGAGAGCGCCGCCGCCCATCAGTCGCGCCTGCGCCGCGCCGGTTTCGAGCGCATCCACAGTTGGCAGCGCTGCCTGAATTTCGCCGCCTGGCTGGCGATCGCCGCAGAAGCGCCGGCAGACCCGCCCGAGCAATCGCGATGAACGCACCGCCCGCGAACGCGAGCACCGGCGATGCGGCGGATGACCCGCTGGCGCTCGACTGGCCGGCACTGCGCGCCGCCCTGCCCGGCGCGGTGGCGCGCGACTGGCTGGCCCGACTGCCGGCGCAGATCGACGCGGCGCTGGCCGGCCACGGCGACTGGCCGCGCTGGCGCGCGGCGCTGGATGAGCTGACGCAATTCGACAGCCGCGCCAATCGCCACGCCCGACAACTGGATGCGGACAGCGTGCAGCTGGGCGCCGCGCAGGCCGTCGATGGCGCGACGCGGGCGCGCATCGAAAGCGCCCTGCACCAACTGCACCCCTGGCGCAAGGGGCCGTTCGAGATCCACGGCATCCACATCGACTGCGAGTGGCGCTCGGACTGGAAGTGGCAGCGGCTGACGCCGCATATCGCGCCACTCGTCGGGCGGCGGGTACTGGATATCGGCTGCGGCAACGGCTACCACCTGTGGCGCATGGCCGGTGCCGGCGCCGCGCTGGCCGTCGGGCTGGATCCGACGCTGCTGTTCTACGCCCAGTTTCTCGCCCTGCGCCACTTCGCCGGCGGCGCCGCGGCGACGCCGGTTCACCTGCTGCCGCTGGGCGTCGAAACCCTGAACGACGATGCGGCCGACGAGCTGGCAGCCTTCGACACGGTGTTTTCGATGGGCGTGCTGTACCACCGTCGCTCGCCCATCGACCACCTGCTGGCGCTGCGCGGCGCGCTGCGCCCCGGCGGCGAGCTGGTGCTGGAGACGCTGGTAGTCGAAGGCGACGCCGAGCGCGTGCTGCTGCCGGCCGGGCGCTACGCGCGCATGCGCAACGTCTGGATGATCCCCTCGCCGGCGGCCTGCGAACGCTGGCTGCAGCGCGCCGGCTTCAGCCGCGTGCGCTGCGTCGATGTCACCGCGACCAGCAGCGACGAGCAGCGCAGCAGCGACTGGATGCGCTTCGAATCGCTCGCCGCAGCGCTCGACCCGGCGCAGCCGGCGCTCACCGTCGAGGGCCTGCCGGCACCGCGGCGCGGCATTTTTATCGCCGAGCGACCGCGCCGATGAGCACCGCGTTGCAGCTCTACCCGCGCCAGCGCTGCCCGGCCTGCGACGCCACTGCAGCGGCGCAACTGTGCGATCTGCCGCTGGACGCGCCGCCGCTGTGGCCGTTTCTCGATGACTTTTACCACCACCGCATCCCGCGCGCGACGCTGGTCG
>Ga0207752_1000316_pt1 | contig 22932 bp, 22 predicted proteins | sample Pon2CUnioCityCA_6_FD_187272 | JGI IMG/M metagenome (GOLD analysis project Ga0207752, IMG submission 187272) | Marine sediment microbial community from Union City, CA, USA - Pond 2C Sediment 2 (SPAdes) | ecosystem: Environmental > Aquatic > Marine > Intertidal zone > Salt pond sediment ...
GTCAAAAAAATGCCCCCAGTAGGAGCCATCTCCCGATGGCGATTGCCGGCGCAGCCGGCTTGAATTATTTAAGAAAAATCAACGGTCTGCAGGTCATGATCGCGGAAGGGATTGCGCTCCTGCGGCGGCAATCGCGGCCGGCTAACCCTGCGGCGCCCCATCCAGCGCCGCATCCAGCGCGCGGCGCAGGTCGCGCTCCAGCTGCTCCGCCTCGACGCGGCGGCCATCGACGAACAGCGTCGGCGTGGCGCGCACCCCGGCGCGCTCGCCCTGGGCCTCGGCGGCGGCGACGCGCGCCTCCGGGCGCTGCGAGGCGAGGCAGGCGTCGAAGGCTTCCATCTCCAGTTCCAGCTGTTCGGCCAGCTGGCGCGGCGATTCCGCGGTCAGCCGCGACTGGGCTTCGAAGGCGGCGTCGTGGTAATCCCAGAAGCGGTCCTGCTCGTGGGCGCAGACGCCGCCCAGTGCAACCAGCCGCGAAATGCCCGAGCGGTTGACGGGAAAATCCAGATAGACGAAGCGCACCCGCTCGCCGTATTCGTCTTCCAGCCGCTTGAGCACGGCGGCGGCGCGCTTGCAGTGCGGGCACTGGAAATCGGCGAATTCGACCAGCGTGACCTGTGCGTCATCGCTGCCGCGGTAGGGGTAGCCGGTGGTGTCGAAGGCCATCACCGGCGGCGTCGGCGCGCGCAGCAGCAGGGTGTACTGGCGCTCGGCCTGCAGCTCGCCGAGCACTTCGGCGCGGCGCGCCTGGCTGGCGCGGGCGTGCAGGAAGTCGGCGAGCTGCTCGCGCACGCCCTCGAAGGGCTGGCCGATGCGCGCTTTATTTTCCTCGTAAAACTGGCGCAGCAGCGCGTCGTCCGGGCGCGCTACATCCAGTGCGGCACGCGCCTCTTCGCCGCCCTCGGCGCGGTGCAGGTCGAGCGCCGCTTCGGCGGCGATGTCGCGCAGCCGCTGGAAGTAGGCCAGTTGCGCTTCGTAGACCGCCTGTCGCAGGTGCGGCGGCAGGTCGGCGGCGCTGTAGTCGAGGCCGCCGTAGCGGAACAGGCCGAGTTCCTCGCCGGCGGCCTGTGCGGTACCCGCGGCGGGGCCGATGAGTGGGCTCGCGAGCAGGGCTGCGAACTGCCCGGCGAAGGTGGTGGCGATGGCCAGCAGTGCGGTGGCGGCGAGGTGGGCGAGTGATTTCACGGTGGCGTTGCTCCCGGGCTGATCCGGGCGTGTGCCCGGGCAGTCAGATGGCGATCGGATGGCGATGGGTTTCGGCGGCGGTTGTCGCTCCGTCGCCGGCGGTCGCTTCCGCCAGCTTACATCAAGTCGCTGAGGCTCAGCCGCTGGCGGATCTGGTAGCTGCCGTCGGCGCGCGGGCGACCGAGCAGATTGAGGCTGTCGCGCAGCCCCGGGCTGGCGTTGTCGCGCGGTTTGAGGCTGATATCGACCATCAACCGGCCGCGCGGATCGAGATTGAGCTTGCCGCTCAGCTCCAGCTCGCCACCCTGGCTGGACAGCTCGCCGCGGTGCGCGCCGTCGTCGCTGGGGGCGATGTCGAGGAGGATTTCGCCGAGGTTCGCAGCCACCGGTGTCTGCAGCCTGGCCTCGCGCCAGCGCAGCTGGCCTTCGAGGTGTTCGAGCCCCTGTGCGGCGATCACGGCGTCGGCCAGATCCAGCTCGATGGCGCCGTCGAAACTGGCGATCGGCAGCGGCAGCCAGGGTTCGAGCTGCTTGGCCGGGAAGCGCAGATTGGCCGAATCGATGCGGGTGCTGCCGGAGAACGAGCGCGCCACTGCGGCCTCGCCACGGCCACCGAGCAGGTCGAAATCGATATCCGCGCCGAGCGCGCCGGTGAACAGCGCCAGCGGGCGGAAGCTCCAGTTGAGCGAGTCCAGCGGCGGCGCGTCCGGCGCCTGCACGCGCGCCGCGCGACCCGACCACACCGAGCCGCTGATGCCGAGCACCTGCAGCGGCTGGGTGTTGATCGAGGCCACCACCGGCGAGGCGGGGAACACCAGCAGCACGGTGAGCAGATAGGCGGCGACGCCGAGCAGGATCAGATAGCGCGTTTTCACTCGCCGGCCTCCAGGCTGATGCGCGCGCTGACCAGCCCGCTGCCACCGCTGAGCTGGAAGTTGGCGCTGCTGACGTTCAGCCCGCGGTCCTCCTGCAGCTCGCCGAGCATCGGCAGCAGCTTGTCGAAGGCGACGCTGTCGAACTGCACCCGCGCGCCCTTGCCGCCGGCCGGCTCGATGCGCTTGGGCGTGCCCAGCCCGGCGCGGCGCACGGCCTCATCGACCAGCAGATAGGGGGCTTTGCCACTGCGCTGGCGGCTCTGGCCGCCGCCGCTGCCGCCGAGGGCGCGCGCTTCGGCGGCGGCGTCGTGCATCCACTGCAGCGCGTTGCGCTGTCCTTCGAGCCGCGTGCGGCGCTCTTCGAGGCCATCGCTGACCGGCTTCCAGAGCAGCAGGTAGAGCAGGGTGAGGACGATCAGCGCACCCAGCAGCAGAACCAGCTTCTGGTCGCGGGGCGATTGGCTCAGATACCAGGCTTTCACGATTTGTTCTCCAGGCGCAGGCGTCCGCGCACCTTGCCACCTTCCTGATTGGCCGACTGGATGGTGGCGCTCATCTGGCCGGATTTTTCCAGCGCCTGCTTGAGCCGGTCGAGGCTCTGCAGGGCGTCCGCCTCAAGCTCCAGCTCCATTCGCCCGGCGCGGAAGGCGATGCTCTGCAGGCGCGTGTCGCGGGCGCCGCCCAGCGCGCTGGCGACCTCGGCCATGGCGGCGACGAAGTTGCCATCGCCACCGCCGCCCTGCTGCAGCTTGCGCAGGCGGGCGCGCATCTGTGATTCCGGGTTCACCACCCGCTGCACATCGGGGAAGGTCTCTTGCAGCAGTTCGCTCATCTGCGCTTCGATGCGCTCGGATTCGATCCCCAGCCGGCGGTATTCGAGCAGGCTCTGGGTGGCGCTGACCAGCAGCCACACCGCGGCCAGCGCGGCGGTCAGCTTCCACGGTTTCCACAGCTTGCCGACCTGCTGGCGGCGGCTGTAGTCGCCCTGCAGCAGCTCGATGGCGGGGCGGCCGAGGCCGCGGGCGAAGGCGTGCAGCGGCGACTCCAGCAGCTCTTCGTCGGTTTCGATGCGCAGCGCCGGCAGCGCGGCGCGAGCGGCATCGCTGGCGTACAGGCGCAGCGCCGGTGGCGCCTCGTCGCCGGCTTCGTCGAGGGCGATCGGCAGCAGGCTGCCGAACAGCTCGCACTCGGCGCCGAAGCCGTCCAGCGCGCCGCGGCGCAGCTCGACCCGCTGGCCGTCGCAGGTGGCCACCCAGAGTGCGCGGCCCTCTTCGTCCTCGGCCTCCGGCAGCAGCAGCGGCGCCGGCACCACCGAGTTCGGGCTCAGCCCGGCGGCCTCGCAGTGGGCCAGCAGCGCCTCGATGTGCCGGCGGGCGATCGCCGCGACCGGGAAGCCGCCATCCGCGGCGCGCGGGCCGAGGGCGAAGTGCAGGTCTTCGACGTCTTCGCCGAACTGCTCCTCCAGCGCGAAGGGCACGGCTCTGGAGGCCTTGGCGGCGTTGCTGCCGGGCACTGCGGCGCGGGTCAGCACCAGCTGGGTGGCGGAGATGGCGATGACCAGCCGCTTGCCGCTGGCCCGCGGGGCGAGCTGGGCCAGCGTGGCTTCGCCGAATTCGCTGATCTCGCCGCCGGCGCCGACCGCCGCCCAGGGCAGGCGCGGTGCGCTGTCGGTGCTGGCGTCGCTTTCGCTGCCAGTCAGATCGAGCGATGGCGCGGTGGCCTCGAGCGGCTCGTCGGGCCGCTCTGCGGCCAGCTCGGGCAGCGGCTTGGCGCAGTAGATGAGTAGTGTGTCTGTCAAGTTCTGTTCCCGAATGTTCGCGCGATCAGAGCACGCTGCGCGAGCGCCGGCGCACTACGCTGGCACCGTTTTTGGCGCGCTGCAACTGGCTGTACTGCACCAGTTGAATGTCGCCGATGGTGACTTCGATGCGTAGCAGAAAGTGGCTACTTTTCACGTCCAGCAGGCTCTGATCCACCTGATCGTCCTCGTTTTTCGTTATTTCCAGAAAGCTTTCCAGGTTCTCATAGGCAGCACGATCACCGGCATCGCCCGCCTGCGCGGTGATCAGGTCCTCCAGCGATGCCGGCGGGCAGCCGGGGTAGTGTTCCCAGCGGTTGTCCTCGTCGCGCGCCAGCTCCTCGGCCTGGGTGGCGTTGATGTGCTCGGCAATGCCTTCGAGCACCGCCGGCGTGGCGCTGTTGACGTTGATCGGCGTGCCCGGTGGCAGCGCACTGACGTGCGGCAGCAGGGTGGCCAGCGCCTCGTCGGCATCTTCGCCGCCGGACAGGCCCAGCAGCAAGCGCAGTTCGCTGGTGCTGGTGAACGGCTGGTTGGCGGCCCGGTAGGGTGGGTTCAGCCCCAGGTAGTAGTCGTCCTCGGCGCCGTCGGCGCCCTGCGGAACCTGATCCGGATCGATCCAGTCGACCACCGCGGCGGCGATTCCCGTGTCCAGCTCCAGCGCGGTCAGCAGACCCTCGAAGCGCTGCACCTGCAGGGCGTCGGTGCGGCCTTCCGCGTCGACCAGATTATTCAGGTTGAAGCGCCCCTGCAGATCGATGACGCAGCCGCTGAGCACGGCGTGCTCGATCGGCACCGGCGGCAGGCTGTTGGCCCAGACATCCTCGGGGGAATCGCTGTCGCCGCGCTCGCCGCTTTCGCGATCGCGCAGCAGCAGCGCCGCGGCGAAGCGCTCGCCGGCGACCGCCAGCGAGGCGGCGGTGGTCAGCGTGTGCTGCGCGCCGGCGCGGCGCACGGCGATGCCCTGCTCGCCGACCAGCGCGTAGAGGCCGACGCTGATCATCACCACCATCAGCATCACGGTGATGATCGCCACGCCGCGCTGGCGCGCGGGTCGGCCGGCGCCCCCGATCCGGCACTGCCGGGGCCTGTGGTGCGGGTTGCGCGCGCTCATCCGGATACCGCGAAGACGCGCCGCAGCACGCCGTAGTCTTCGGTTTCGATGTTGATCTCGACGGCCAGTGGCAGCGGGTGGGCATCCGGGGTCTGGGCGTTGGTCGGTGGCCAGCTTTCCTGCCAGTTGCGGCTGTCGTCGAGAAAGCGAAAGCTGATTTCGGTGACCCGGTCGAGCAGCAGGCGGCGGCGCTCGCCGCCCTCGTTGTAGCGGTCGAGGTGGTACCAGTAGCGGCGCAGCAGGCGGCCTTCCTCCAGCTGATAGGCGACCCGTTGCAAAGAGCTGCGCGGCGGGGTGATATCGGCCGCCGGATTGCTCCAGCCGCCGCGGGTGAATTCGATCAGGCTGTCGCCGACCTGCGAGACCAGCAGCGCGCGGCGCTCCTGTCCCAGCTCGTCGCGCACCGGGCGGTCGAGCATCTGCGGGAAGTCTTCGCCGAGCCAGTAGAAGGTGCGCTGCAGGGCGTCGAGGCGCGTCGCCTGCGCGCTGGCGCCCTCGCGCACGATGTTGAAGTTGATCCACGCCTGATAGGCGGCCAGCGCCACCACCGCGAACACCGCGGTGGCCACCAGCAGTTCGAACAGGGTGAAGCCGTGCTGGCGGACGGGGCGGGGCATCAGTTGTCGCCCTCGGGGCCGGTGTCGCGCAGGCGCGGGTCGCCGATGAAGCCGATGTGGGTGATCAGTGCGCCGTCGGCGTCGCGATCGCGGCGCACGCGCAGATCGACGCGGCGCAACATCGGGTCTTCGACTTTTTGCACTTCGCGATCCCAGTACCAGCGCTGGCCGGCGAATTCGGTGTCACCGCTGCGCTTGCCCAGACCCGGCCAGCTCTCGGCCAGTTGCCATTCGGTGAGCAGGTTTTCCGCCACCCAGAGGGCGAAGGTGCGGTCGCGCAGGTAGGTGGCGTTGCGGGTGTGCGCGACGCTGGATTGCACCAGCGCGCCGATCGCCACGGCCAGGATGGTCAGCGCGATCAGCACTTCCAGCAGGGTGAAACCACGCTGTTGACGGCGGCTGTGCGGGCGGCTGGCGGTGGTCATCAGAAGTCGTCGCGTTGCAGGTCTAGCAGGCGTTCTTCGCCGCTCTGCAGGCGCCAGCCGCCGGGCAGATCCGGGTGGCGCAGCAGCACCGCGAAGTACGGCAGGGATTCGCCGTTGGAGAGAAACATCACCTGCGGTTGGACCGGCGGGGCCTGGTCATCGTCGTTCTGCGGCTCGCGCGACTCGGCGCCGGGGGCGTCGAGCACGATCGGCTGACCTTCGATCTCCATTTCTATTTCCAGCGCTTCCGGCCAGCTGCGCTCGCGCAGGCGGGGATCTTTGTCCACCGGCTGCCAGCTCGGCTCTTCGCCGCTCTGGTCGAGCTGATAAAAGGCGTAGCCGCCGGTGGTGACGCGCAGGCCCAGCTCGCGGCGGCGCAGTACCGCGTCGTCTGCGGCCAGTTGCAGCAGTGCGGCGAGGCGTCGGGCCTCGTCCTCCACCTGCTTGTCGCCGCCGCCGAAGTTGACGCTCAGCGCGGCCACGCCGACCAGCACTGCGGCAATGGTCGCCACCACCAGCAGCTCGATCAGCGTGAAGCCGCGCTGCAATTTGCGCACCGGTGCCTACCCGTCGAGGTTCCAGTTGCCGATGTCGGCGTCTTCGCCTTCGCCGCCGGGGCTGCCGTCGCGACCGAGGGTGTAGACGTCCACCGGGCCGTACTCGCCGGGGCTCTGATAGAGGTAGTCGCGACCCCAGGGATCCTTGGGCAGCTTCTTCAGGTAGCCGCCGCTCTTCCAGTTGGCCGCGCCCTCGGGTTGCTGGGAGAGGGCGGGCAGACCCTGATCGGTGCTCGGGTAGTTGAAGTTATCGAGCTTGTACAGATCGAGCGCCGCTTCCATCGCGCGGATGTCCTGTTTGGCCTTGACGACGCGCGCCTTGCCGGGCTCGTCGGCAATATTGGGGATGACAAAAGCGGCGAGAATGGCGAGGATCGCCACCACCACCATGATTTCGATCAGGGTGAAACCGGCTTCGCGCTGGCGGCGCTGCAGGCTCGTGAGGCGAGGTGCCGGACGGCACTGGGTCATGGCTGTCACTCCGTGGAATGTGTCTGATTTGCAACGCTTCACTATAGCATGTCGGCCGCGATCCTCCGGTTTGAACGGTGTTACAGAGCCGCAAAAACAAGTATTGCCATGGGGAAAAAATTCGCGTGAAGAGCCTGTTCCTCGACAAGCCCGCCTGGCGCCGAGGCTGGGCATTTCCAGCCACACTGGGCCTGCTGTGCGCGCTGTTGCAGCTGGCCGGGCTGGTTGGCCAGCTGCGCTTTGATCGGGCCGCGCTGGAAGCCGGCCAGTGGTGGCGGCTGCTCAGCGCCAATCTGGTGCATCTGGGCTACGGGCATCTGGCGCTGAACATCGCCGGACTGCTGCTGGTGTACCTGCTGGTGTGGCCCAATCTGCGCGGCGCGCAGTGGGCGCTGGTGACGCTGCTGTCGATGCTCGGCGTCGGCGCCGGCCTGTACCTGCTCAACCCGCAGCTGGATTGGTACGTGGGTTTCTCCGGCGCCCTGCACGGCCTGCTGGTGGCCGGCTGTCTGGCCGAGCCGCGCGAGCGCCGCTGGCAGGGCGCGCTGCTGCTGCTGGCGCTGGTCGGCAAGCTGGCCTGGGAGCAGTGGCGCGGTTCGCTGCCCGGCACCGCGGCGCTGTCCGGCGGGCCGGTGGTGGTGGACGCCCACCTCTACGGCGCCATCGCCGGCGCCTGCGCCTGGCTGCTACTGGCGGTGGCGATGGCCAGCGGCGGGCGGCGATAGGCGGCGCCTCAGGCCCGCGAATAGTCCTCCGATTCCTCCCCCAGCCAGCGCGCGATGAGCGGCTCGACGGCCTCCGGATGGGCGCCGAGCAGCGCGTCGGCGGCGGTCTGCACCGCGTTCAGCAGGCCGGCGTCGCGCGACAGATCGGCGATGCGAAAACTCACCAGCCCGGTCTGCCGGGTGCCGAGCAGCTCGCCGGCGCCGCGGATCTGCAGATCTTTTTGTGCGATGGCGAAGCCGTCGTTGCTCTCGCGCAGGGTGCGCAGGCGCTCGCGGGCGTTCTGCGACAGCGGCTTGCGGTACAGCAGCACGCAAGCGCTGCTGGCACTGCCGCGGCCGACCCGGCCGCGCAGCTGGTGCAGTTGGGCGAGGCCGAGACGCTCGGCGTTTTCGATGATCATCAGCGAGGCCGCGGGCACGTCGACACCCACCTCGATCACCGTGGTGGCGACCAGCAGATCCAGCTCGCCGGCGGCGAAAGCCGCCATCACGCTATCTTTCTCGGCCGCCTTCAGTCGGCCGTGGATCAGGCCGACGCGCGCCGCGGGGATCGCCTCGGCCAGCTCCGCCGCGGTCTCGGTGGCGGCCTGCGCATCGAGGGATTCGGAATCCTCCACCAGCGTGCACACCCAGTACACCCGACGCTGTTCGGCCAGCGCCGCGGCGATGCGCTCGATCACCTCGACGCGGCGCTCGGCGGCCAGCGCCACGGTGGTCACCGGCTGGCGACCGGGTGGCAGCTCGTCGATCAGCGACAGATCGAGATCGGCGTAAGCGGTCATCGCCAGGGTGCGCGGGATCGGCGTGGCGGTCATCGTCAGCTGGTGCGGGCGCAACGCCGCATCGCCGCCGCGCGCGGTCAGTGCCAGGCGCTGATGGACGCCGAAGCGGTGTTGCTCGTCGACCATCGCCAGGCCCAGTCGGGCGAAGCTGACGTCGGCCTGAAACAGTGCGTGGGTGCCGACCACGATCTGCGCTGCGGCGCTTTCGATCTCCTCCAGCAGCGCTGCGCGGCGGCGCGCCGGCAGCCGCCCGGAGAGCCAGCGCACGCCCACCCCGAGCGGCTCGAACCAGGCCGAGAAGTTGCGCCAGTGCTGCTCGGCGAGCAGCTCGGTGGGCGCCATCAGCGCCACCTGCCAGCCGGCTTCCACGGCCTGCGCGGCGGCCGCTGCGGCGACCAGCGTCTTGCCGCAGCCGACGTCGCCCTGCAGCAGCCGCAGCATCGGTCGCTGGCGGCGCAGATCGGCGTCGATCTCGGCGATCACCCGGCGCTGCGCGGCGGTCGGTGCGAAGGGCAGTGCGGCGAGCAGGCGGGTGAACAGCTCGCCGTCGCCGGCCAGCTGCGGTGCGGGCTGTGCCTGGGCGCGACTGCGCAGGCGCAGCAGGCCGAGGCGGTGGGCGAGCAGTTCTTCGAAGGCCAGGCGCTGCACCGCCGGGTGGCTGCCGCTGCGCAGCGCACCGGCATCGGCGTCGCGTGGCGGTCTGTGCACGGTGAGCAGCGCTGTGCGCAGATCCGGCAGGCCGGCGCTGCCGGGCAGGCCCGTGGGCAGCCAGTCGCGCGGCCCGGCGCCCTCGGCGAGCAGCGCCAGCGCCTGCTCGCTGAGGCGTCTCAGGCTGGGTTGCTGCAGGCCCTCGGTGACCGGGTAGACCGGTGTCAGGCGGTCTTCCGGAGGCGCTGCGCCGGCCTCCGTGGGCTGGCATTCGGGGTGCACCATCTCCATGCCGGTGGGACCGCTGCGCGCCTCGCCGAAGCAGCGCAGCCGCGCGCCGGCGACGCACTGCTCGCGCAGCGCGCGGGAGAAGTAGAAAAATCGCAGGGTCAGCTGGCCGCTGCCGTCGGCGATCCGCACCAGTAGCGCGCGGCGTTTGCGGATCACCACTTCGGCGTGCTGCACCTCGCCTTCGACCAGGCACTCGTCGCCGTGGCGCAGCGCGCCGAGCGGGGCGATGCGGCTGCGATCCTGATAGCGCAGCGGCAGGTGGAAGAGCAGATCCTGCACGCTGTGCAGGTGCAGTCGGGCGAGCTTTTCGGCCAGCTTCGGGCCGATGCCGCGGAGCGTGCTCAGCGGCAGATCGGCGAGTTGCGGTTCGCTCGCCGGTTCTGCTGGCGGCCGCCGGGGCATGCGCCTGCGCCGGCTCAGTGCTCCAGATGCAGGATCGCGTCGATCTCGACCTGCACGCCCTTGGGCAGGGCGCTGATGCCGATCGCCGCGCGCGCCGGGAAGGGTTCGGCGAGGTACTGCGCCATGACTTCGTTGACCAGCGGGAAGTTGGCCAGGTCGGTGAGGTAGACGGTGAGTTTCACCGCGTCGTCGAGCCCGCCACCGGCGGCTTCGGCGACCGCTTTGAGGTTTTCGAAGACGCGCTCGATCTGTGCGCGCACGTCGCCTTCGACCACTTCCATGCTCTCCGGCAGCAGCGGAATCTGGCCGGAGATGTAGACGCTGTTGTCGACCCGCACCGCCTGCGAATAGGCGCCGATGGCGCTGGGCGCGCGGTCGGTACTGATGATGGTTTTTGCCACGCTGGAATCCCTCTTGGGTTGCTGTCGGGTGGCCGGGCAGGCCGCGAAGGGCGCGATTATAGGCATGTGCCGAGCGCGCTCGGCAAGTGGTGCCCGGCAAGTGATGCCCGGCAAAAGTGGCGATCAGGTGCTGCGGTGATCGGCGCTGCCTGGGATGAGGCCGGGGCGGGCGACGGCTGTCAGCCGGACTCGCGCCCGACGCGCTGCACCATGCCCTGGTTGCGCAGCCGGCGGATGATCCGCGCCAGGTGTTTGCGGTCGCGCACGCTGAGGGTGAAGATCAGCAGCAGGCAATTCTGGCCGGTGTTGTTGAAGCGCAGGTTTTCGATGTTGGCGTCCATGTTGGACAGGGTGGTGGCGACCCGTGCCAGCGCGCCGGGGCGGTTGAGCATTTCCACGCTGAGATCGCACTGAAAGCTGCCGCCGGCCTCCCCGGACCACTCGACGGGCACCCATTCCTTGGGCCGGCGGCGGTATTTCTTGATGTTGCTGCAGCCGGCGCGATGCACCACCACGCCCTTTCCCGAGGTGAGAAAGCCCTGAATGTTGTCCCCCGGCAGCGGCTTGCAGCAGCGCGCCAGCTGGATCACCGTGCCGTCGCCGCCCTCGATCACCAGCGGGCCAACGTCGTGCGGTTGCTGCGCGCTGCCGTCATCGCCACGCTCTGCGGCCGCGGCGGCGGCCTCCGGCGCCAGGCGTGCGGCGATCAGGCTGGGCAGGTGGTTACCGAGGCCGATGTCGATGTAAAGCTGGTCGAGGTCGCCAAAGTGGTAATCGTGCAGCAGGCTGTCGATGTTGGCCTGCGGCACGTCTTCGATCACCGTGTCGAGGCGCTCCAGTCCGCGCGCCAGCAGGCGTTTGCCGAAGGCGATGGCGCGCCGGCTGTCGAGGTTTTTCAGGTAGTGGCGGATCTGCGAGCGGGCCTTGGCGGTGACCACGAAGTTCAGCCACAGCGGGCTCGGCCGCGCGCTCGGCGAGGTGAGGATCTCCACCGTCTGCCCGGATTGCAGCGGCGTCGACAGCGCTGCCAGCATGCGGTTGACGCGTACCGTGACGCAGCGGTTGCCGATGTCCGAGTGCACCGCGTAGGCGAAATCCACCGGGGTGGCGTTTTGCGGCAGGCGGAAGATCTCGCCCTTGGGGGAGAACACGTAGATCTCCTCCGGGAACAGGTCGACCTTGACGTTTTCGTAGAATTCCAGCGAGCTGGCACTGCTGCGCTGCATGTCCATCAGGTTGCTCAGCCACTGGCGGGCGCGGTTTTCGGTGGCCGAGCTGGCGCCGGTTTTGTAGGCCCAGTGGGCGGCGATGCCGCGCTCGGCGAAATCGTCCATCTCCTCGGTGCGGATCTGCACCTCGATGGGCACGCCGTGGGGCGAGAACAGCACCGTGTGCAGCGACTGGTAGCCGTTTACTTTGGGGATTGCGATGTAGTCTTTGAAGAGCCCAGGCATCGGCCGGTAGAGGCTGTGCACTACGCCGAGGGCGCGATAGCAGTCGTCGTGGTTGGGCGCGACGATGCGGATCGCGAACATGTCGAAGACCTCGCGAAACGACAGCTGCCGCGAGCGCATCTTTTCGTAGAGGCTGTAAAGGTGTTTTTCGCGCCCGGTGACGCGGGCGTCGATGCCGGCTTCGCGCAGGCGCGCATCGATCAGCACCTCGATCTTCTGCACCATCTCCTTGCGGTTGCGCCGCGCCCGCTGCACGGCGGCGCCGAGCACCCGGTAGCGTGCCGGATAAAGCGCCTGCAGGCCCAGGTCCTCCAGCTCGTTCTTGATTTGGGTGATGCCCAGCCTGTGGGCGATGGGCGCGAACACCTCCAGCGTCTCGCGGGCGATGCGCCGGCGCTTGTGTGGCGGCATCGAGCCGAGGGTGCGCATATTGTGCAGGCGGTCGGCGAGCTTGATGACGATGACGCGGATATCGTCGACCATCGCCAGCAGCATCTTGCGGAAGTTGTCGGCCTGCGCCTCGACCTTGGATTTGGCGCTGAGATTGGTCAGTTTGGAGAGGCCGTCGACCAGCACGGTGACTTCTTCGCCAAACTCGGCGGCCATCTCTTCGCGGGTGGTCTCGGTGTCTTCGAGGACATCGTGCAGCACCGCGGCCATGATGCTGCGGTGATCCATGTTCAGCTCGGCCACCAGCCGAGCCACCGCCAGCGGGTGATAGATGTAGGGTTCGCCGGAGCGGCGGCGCTGATGGCGGTGGGAGAAGGCGGCGAGGCGGTAGGCGCGGTAGACCTCGTCGAGCTGCGCTTCCGTCAGGCGTGCGGCGAGGTATTCCTCCAGGCCGCTGGCCACGAAGGGGTCGGTCGGTGCCTTGTTATCCCATCGTCGAGGATCGCCTTCCGCCATCGTCGCGGCCCCATGTCTAGAGTTCCTCGCGGACCTCGTCGCTGCTGACCAGACCCTCTGTGGCATGCTCGCGCGCAAAGACCTCGTCGAGTACTTCCATGCCAACCTTCTCCTCGGCGATCTCGCGCAGTGCGAGCACCGTGGGCTTGTCGTTTTCGACCGGCAGAAATGGCTCGGCGCCCATGGCGATTTCGCGCGCCCGTTTGGAGCCGGCGAGCACCAGCTTGAAGCGATTGGGAATTTTTTCGAGGCAATCCTCTACGGTCACGCGGGCCATTAAATGCTCCTCAAGGGTTGGCTGTCGGCCGATGCGGCAAACAGCAGATTAGTTTATAGCAATTTTCAAAACTGTCGCCAGTGTCAAACAATTGCTGCTGTATGGGAATCGGGTGGTACGCTGAGTAGCGAGTCGATCAGACCGGCGTGCGCCTCTCGCTGCCGGGCGGTGGCCAGGCGCGCTGCGAGCACGATGCTGGCCAGCTCTGCGAGGGCGGTTTCGAAGTCGTCGTTGATCAGCAGATAGTCGGCCTGCGCGTAGTGGCGCATCTCGGCGACCGCCTCGGCGGTGCGTCGCGCGATAGTTGCTTCGTCGTCCTGGCCGCGGCCGCGCAGGCGCGCCAGCAGCACGTCGCGCGAGGGCGGCAGGATGAATACCGAACGCGCCGCCGGCAGCAGCTCGCGAACCTGCGCGGCGCCCTGCCAGTCGATCTCCAGCAGCACGTCGCTGCCGCTGGCGAGAGAGTGTTCGACGCTCTGCCGGCTGGTGCCGTAGCGGTTGCCGAAGACCTCGGCGTGTTCGAGAAACTCGCCGCCATCGACCATTGCAGCGAAGCGCGCCGCATCGATGAAGTGGTAGTGGCGACCGTCTTCCTCTCCGGGCCGCGGCGCGCGGGTGGTGTGCGAGACGGACACCGTGATCTCCGGGTGGCGTGCCAGCAGCGCCTTGACGAGGCTGGTCTTGCCGGCGCCGGAGGGCGCGCTGACGATGAACAGTTGGCCGCTGGACAAGGGGTGAACCTCCACAGGCTAAAACGGGCGATGCAAAATCGACCGACAAGAATAACAGAGGTCTCGCGCTGCGGTGGTTTTCAGGGGGGTGTCGAGCGGGCTCGGCAAGTAAACGGTCGGCGGCACGCCCGGTGCCGCTGCGCAACAGGGTCACAGCGAATGGCCGCGTCGTCAGTCGTCGGTTGATTCGGTGCGCTGGCGGCGGCGGTCGCGGGCGCGCAGGGCGTTTTTCAGTATTTTGCCGTTGTTGTTCTTCGGCAGCGCGTCGACGAAGACGTAATCGCGCGGGCGCTTGAAGCGCGCCAGATGGTTGAGGCAGAGCTTGTCCAGTTCCTCGGGAGGCGGCGGCGGAGGCTCGCGACAGACCAGGTAGGCGACCACGTTCTCGCCCCACTCGTCACTGTGCCGGCCGATCACCGAAGCCTCGGCGATTTGCGGATGGGTGAGCAGAACCTCCTCTACCTCGCGCGGGTAGATGTTCATGCCGCCGCTGATGATCACATCCTTGTTGCGATCTTTCAGGGTCAGGTAGCCATCTTCGCTGAACTGGCCCATATCACCGGTGTACAGCCAGCCGTCGCGCAGCGCGTTGCGCGTCGCCGGCTCGTCGCGCCAGTAGCCGCGCATCAGCGTCGGCCCGCGCACCACGACCTCGCCGATCTCACCGCGCGGCAGTGGCTGGCCGCTCTTGTCGACCACTTCCACCTCGACCACGCTGTGCGCGCGGCCCACCGAGGCGAGGCGTTCGCGCCAGTTGGGGTGGTGCAGGTCGGCGATGTCGGCGCGGCGCAGGCAGGTGATCGTCATCGGCGACTCGCCCTGGCCGTAGATCTGCACCAGCGCATCGCTGAACGCCGCCTGGGCGCGCTCGGCGTCGGCGGCGTACATCGGCCCGCCGCCGTAGATCAGCGTCTTGAGCCCGCGCGGGCGGTGGCCCAGAGAGCCGGTCAGGCGCATCACCGCAGTGGGCGCGGCGAACAGCGTGCAGTTGGGCCAGTGGCCGAGCAGTGCGGCGATCTCGTCCGGATTGAAGCCGCCGCCGTCGGGGATCACCTGCAGTGCGCCGGCGAGCACGTGCGGCACGCTGTAGATGCCGGTGCCGTGGCTCATTGGCGAGGCGTGGATGATGGCGTCGCCGGGCGCCACCGCCTCGACGTCGGCGAAGTAGCTCAGCGCCATCGCCAGCAGGTTGGCGTGGCTGAGTACCGCGCCCTTGGGGCGCCCGGTGGTGCCGCTGGTGTAGAACAGCCAGGCCGGGGTTTCGCCGGGCAGCGACTGCAGCGGTAGCTGTTCGGCGCGCAGCAGGTCGGCGTATTCGGCGCCGCCGATCTCCACCAGTCGCGCGCCGCAGGCGGTGGCGCCGGGCGCGGCGGCCTCAGCGAGGCGCTGGCTGGCGAACACAGCGCGGGCGCCGGCGTGGTTGAGGATGTAGCTGAACTCGTCTGCGTGCAGGCGCGCGTTGATCGGCACCACCAGCAGCCCCGCCCACCAGCAGGCGTAGAACAACTCCGGATAACAGGGGTTGTTCTCGGCGATCACCGCGACGCGCGCGCCGGCCGGCAGCTCCAGCCGCCCGCGCAGCGCTCCGGCGAGGCGCGCGGTGCGCTCGGCGAGGCCGGCGTAGCTGTGGATCAGCGCACCGCCGTGGGCGACGGCGGGCAGTTCGGGATTGGCGCGCGCGATGCGCTGCAGGTGTGTGGCTAGGTTCAAAGCCGCGTCCGTGGTTATCTGTCCCCGGCTAGACTACCGCCAAAAATGTGCCGAGGCCCAGATTTTGTCCCCGGCGCACCGATGGGCGCAGGTGCCCGCCCGCCGGAATGCGCTGTTGCGCAGCTGGCGCTGCGTGGTCTGCGGCACTCGGGTTAGACTGGGCGTTTCCCCGGCAGGAGCGAAATCATGGCGAGAACACCTTCGACGATGCTCGAACTGGGCACCCCGGCGCCCGACTTCGATCTGCCCGAACCCGCCAGCGGCGGCCGCGTCGCGCTCGCTGACTTCGCTGGGCGAGCGCTGCTGGTGGCCTTCATCTGCAATCACTGTCCCTTCGTGGTGCACATCCGCGATGCCTTCAACGCCTTCGCCCGCGAGTGCCGCGAGCGCGGCGTCGCGGTGGTGGCGATCAACAGCAACGACGTCGCCAGCCACCCGGACGACAGCCCCGAGCGGATGGCCGAGGACGCGCGGCGCTTCAGCTACGACTTCCCCTATCTCTTCGATGCCGAGCAGTCGGTGGCGCGCGCCTATCGCGCCGCCTGCACGCCGGATTTCTACCTCTTCGACAGCGCCGGTGAGCTGTTCTATCGCGGCCAGTTCGATGGCGCCCGCCCGGGCAATGACGTGCCGGTCACCGGCGCCGATCTGCGCGCCGCGGTGGATGCGTTGCTGGCGGGATCGCCGCCGCCCGGCGCGCAGCTGCCGAGTCTGGGCTGCAACATCAAGTGGCGCGCTGGCAACCAGCCGGATTACTTCTGAGCCGCCCGTCGCCCGCCCCTGTCCGCGCCGCGCGCGACCCTTGAGCCATGAGCGCCGCGCCGCCGATCTCCATCGTCATGCCGGTGCGCGATGGTGGCGCTTGGCTGCGCCTCGCGGTGGACAGCCTGTACGCGCAGCGCTGCGGTGATTTTGAACTGCTGCTGGTCGATGACCACAGCGCCGACAACGCCATCGCCGAGCTGCCGCGCGACCCGCGCCTGCGCGTGCTGAGCAATCGCGGGCGCGGCATCGTCGCGGCCCTCAACACCGGGCTGGCGGCGGCGCGCGGCGCGCTGGTGGCGCGCATGGACGGCGACGACATCGCCCTGCCGGAGCGCCTCGCCGTGCAGCGCGACTTTCTCGCCGCCAATCCGCAGATCGGCATCGCCGGCGCGCAGGTGGAGATCTTCGTCGAGGGCGGTGAGCCGGCCGGTGGCTACCGCCACTACCAGCGCTGGATCAACGGTCTGTGCAGTGCGCAGCAGATCGGCCGCGAAATCTTTGTCGAGAGCCCCATCCCGCATCCCACCGCGATCTGGCGCCGCAGCCTGGTGGAGGCGCTGGGCGGCTACCGCGAGACGCCCTGGGCGGAGGACTACGACCTGTGGCTGCGAGCGCACCGTGCCGGGGTGCAGATGGGCAAGCCGCAGGGGGTGCTGCTGCGCTGGCGCGACCACGATTCGCGGCTCTCTCGTCGCGACCCGCGCTGCGCCCGCGAGCGCTTCGTCGAGGCCAAGGCCGAGGCGCTGGCGGCGCAGATTGCGGCGCAGCGCCCGCTGGCGCTGTGTGGCACGGGGACGGTGGCGATCCAGCTGCACGATGCGCTGGCCGCGCGCGGTGTTGAGCTGCGCTGTTTTCTCGACGTCAACCCGCGACGGATCGGCGGGCGCAAGCGCGATCTGCCAGTGCTGGCACTGGAGGCTGCACCGGGACTGTGTGCGGAGGGCGTGCTGCTGCTCGGCGCGCTGGGCCGGCGGGGTGCCGGAGCAGGCCTGCGCAGCGTGCTGAACGGCTTGGGACTATGTGAAGTGCAGGACTTTCTGCTCTGCGCATGAGCGTATGGTAAGGATTACAATCCGGGTTGCGTTTTTGAAGCCTCTATCGAAAGTGAGATAATGATCACATTATGAGGCTGGACTTTGGATGGACAAACCCTCTTCCGGAAGGGGCGCCATCGGGTTCAAGTTCATCGATCGGGCGCCGCTAATTTCACCGTGCGGCCGCAAGGTCGTACAGTTACCGTCGCCTTGGCGCGCGAACGCTCTGCGTATCGCGCGCTCTTTTTTTGCGCGACGGAAAATGCTGCCGGCCGCGGCTGGCGGGATGAGTGACTGCGGCGCAGCCCGTGGTCTGATTGGGGGCGCGCCACCCGCCGGGCGCGGCCGCCTCAGCCGGCGTCGCCACCGGCGTTGCGGTTGTTGGCGCTGTCGCTATCGGCCCGGTCGCGATCACTTGCGGCGCCGTCCGGCGCTGGCTCGGTGCGCTCACGGTCGGCGGCGAAGTGCAGCGCCATTTCGAAGGCGCCGCGGGTGAATTTGAGCACTTCGGCGAAGCCGGCGTCGGAGAGCTGGCGGGCTTCGTCGTGGCTGCGGAAGATGTTGATGAATTCGCGTTCGCGCTCGTATTGCAGCGGGATGCGCGCTAGCCCCCATTGATCGAACAGCTGCCACAGCGCCGGGTTGTGCACGCGCAGCAGGCGCATCACGAAGGGGATCGGGTCGTGCCGCGCGAGCAGCGATGAGAGTCGCAGCACCAGCTCGAAGGGCAGGGCCGCACGACCGTCCTCGGCCGCTTCCAGCGCGTCGGTATCCTTCAAATCCAGCGCGTCGCGCAGCTCCTCGGTGGTCAGGCCGGCCAATTCGCGCATGTCGCGCAGATACAGGCCGGTGTCGCGCATCAGCTGCAGGCGGTCGGGGTCCATCGGATCACCCGCGCCGCCGCTGAATGGCAGGCTGATACCGCTGCTACTGACCGCTCGGCTCCACTGCCCGGCCAGTTCGGCGAACTGGCCGAAGAACGGGGTTCCGGTGGGATCGAGCAGGCCGTTGAAGGAGGCAGGCTGCGTTCCACTGGCCTTGTTTTTGTTGCGCAGCAAATCGCTCATCCGCGCTCTACCCCCGGATCGTGGCGCCGCCCGGGCAGGCGGCGCCGGTTTCGATTTACCAACCAGTGGCCGCGGTGACGCCGGCGCCCAGCTCGGCCGGTGAGCGCACGGTGTACACGCCGGCCTTTTCCAGCGCGGCGAACTTGTCCGCCGCGGTGCCCTTGCCGCCGGCGATGATCGCCCCGGCGTGGCCCATGCGCTTGCCCTTGGGCGCGGTCACCCCGGCGATGTAGGACACCACCGGCTTGGTCACGTTGGACTGGATAAACTCGGCCGCCTCTTCTTCCGCCGAGCCGCCGATCTCGCCGACCATCAGGATCGCCTCGGTCTGCGGGTCGTTCTGGAACAGGCTCAGCGCGTCGATGAAGCTGGTGCCCGGAATCGGGTCGCCGCCGATGCCGATGCAGGTCGACTGGCCGTAGCCCGGATCGGAGGTCTGCTTGACGCACTCGTAGGTCAGGGTGCCGGAGCGCGAGACGATGCCGACCTTGCCGGGCTGGTGAATGTGGCCGGGCATGATGCCGATCTTGCACTCGTCGGGGGTGATGATCCCCGGGCAGTTGGGGCCGATCAGGCGCGCGCCGTTGGCTTCGACCACCAGCTTGGCCTGCAGCATGTCCAGCGTCGGGATGCCTTCGGTGATGCAGACGATCAGCTCGATGCCGGACTCGGCGGCCTCGATGATCGAATCCTTGCAGAAGGGCGCCGGCACGTAGATCACCGAGGCGTTGGCGGCGGTGCTTTCGACCGCGTCGCGCACGGTGTTGAACACCGGCAGGCCGAGGTGCTCGCTGCCGCCTTTTCCGGGAGTCACGCCGCCGACCATCTGCGTGCCGTAGGCAATCGCCTGCTCGGAGTGGAAAGTGCCCTGCTTGCCGGTGAAGCCCTGGCAGATGACCTTGGTATCTTTGTTGACGAGAACGCTCATTGATTACTCTCCCACGGCGGCGACGATCTTGTTCGCCGCATCGGTCAGGTCATTGGCGGCGATCAGATTCAGGCCGCTGTTGTTGAGCAGCTCGGCGCCCTTGTCGGCATTGTTGCCCTCCAGTCGCACCACTACCGGCACTTCGATGCCGACTTCGCCGACCGCGGCGATGATGCCCTCGGCGATCAGATCGCAGCGCACGATGCCGCCGAAGATGTTGACCAGAATGCCTTTCACGTTGCCGTCGGAGAGGATGATTTTCAGCGCCTCGGCGACGCGTTCCTTGGTGGCGGTGCCGCCGACGTCGAGGAAGTTGGCCGGCGAGCTGCCGTGCAGCTTGACGATATCCATGGTCGCCATCGCCAGGCCGGCGCCGTTGACCATGCAGCCGATGGTGCCGTCGAGGGCGACGTAGTTCAGATCCCACTCGGAGGCGCGCAGCTCGCGCTCGTCTTCCTGGGTGGTATCGCGCATCTCGACCAGATCCGGGTGGCGGTAGAGGGCGTTGCCGTCGATGTTGATCTTGCCGTCGAGGCAGAGCAGGTCACCGGCGCCGGTGATTACCAGCGGGTTGATTTCGACCAGCGCAAGGTCCTCGGCCACGAACAGCTTGCCCAGGCCGGTGAGCAGCTTGCTGAACTGTTTGATCTGATCGCCCTTGAGGCCGAGGCCGAAGGCCAGCTCGCGGCACTGGTAGGGCATCACGCCGACCAGCGGGTTGACGGCGGCCTTGAGGATTTTCTCCGGGGTTTCCTCGGCGACCTTTTCGATTTCCATGCCGCCCTCGGTAGAGGCCATGATCACCACCCGCTGGCTGGCGCGGTCGATCACCGCGCCGAGGTACAGCTCGCTGGCGATTTCGCAGGTCTCTTCGACCAGCACCTTGTGCACCGGCTGGCCGTTGGCGTCGGTCTGGAAGGTAACCAGATTCTTGCCGATCAGCTCGCCGGCGAACTGGCGGACCTCCTCCGGCGTGTCGACCAGTTTCACCCCGCCGGCCTTGCCGCGGCCGCCGGCGTGCACCTGGGCCTTGACGACCAGCTTGCTGCCATTCAGCGAATCGCAGGCGGCCTTGGCTTCGGCGGCGGTGGTCGCAACCACGCTGTTGGGCACCGGCATGCCGTAGCGGCGGAACAGTTCTTTCGCCTGATACTCGTGCAGGTTCATGCTGTTGTTCTCATTGCTGTAGTTCTGTGGAGCCACCCCGCGGACGCGCCGCGAGGCGAGCGAGTATAACCGCTATGTTGCAGTGCAGCAAACGGCCTGCCGCCAGCGCGCAATGCACCGCGCTGACGGCGGCGGTCGATCAGCGGCGCTTGCGGTTGGCGATGTGGATCGCGCGGCCATCGGCGCCGAGTGCGGCCTCGTGGAGGGCTTCGGAGAGCGTCGGGTGGGCGAACACGGTGCGCGCGATGTCCTCGCTGGTGCCCTCGAACTCGATCGCCAGCACCGCCTGGCCGATCAGCTCTGAGGCCGACGGGCCGCAAATATGCACGCCGACAACGCGGTCGCTCTGCGCTTCGGTGATCACCTTGACCATGCCCGCCGCGTCGTCCATCGCCTTGGCCCGGCCGCTGGCGGCGAAGGGGAATACGCCGGCGTTGCAGGCGATACCCTCGGCCTTCATCTCCTCCTCCGTCTTGCCTACCCAGGCGATTTCCGGGTGGGTATAGATGACGTTGGGAATGGCATCGTAGTTGATGTGAGCCGGCTGGCCGGCGATCCGCTCGGCGACCGCCACGCCCTCCTCGGAGCCCTTGTGCGCCAGCATCGGCCCACGCACGACGTCGCCGATGGCGTAGACGTTGGGCACGTTGGTTTCGCAGGTGTCGTCGACGTGCACCAGACCGCGTTCGTCGAGCAGCAGCTCGACCTCGGGTGCGGCCAGGTTTTCGGTGTTGGGCCGGCGGCCCACCGCCACCACCAGGCGATCGACCTCCAGCGTCTGTTCGCCGTCCTTGTCCTGATAGGAGATGGTCACGCCTTTCCTGGTGGCGTGGGTGCTGGTGACGCGCGTGCCGAGGCGGATATCCAGCCCCTGCTTGTCGAACTGGCGCAGCGCGTCCTTGGCGACCTGCTGGTCGGCCATCGGCAGGAAGGCATCCATGGCTTCGAGGATCACCACCTCGGCGCCGAGTCGGCGCCACACCGAGCCGAGCTCCAGGCCGATCACGCCGGCGCCGATCACGCCGAGGCGCTTGGGCACCGTCTCCCAGTCCAGCGCGCCGGTGGAGTCGACCACGATGTCGTCCTTCATCGGCGCGGCGCCGATCTCGATCGGTCGCGAGCCGGCGGCGAGGATCACGTGCCCGGCCTGGTAAACGCTCGCTTCACCCGCGTGGTCGGTGACTTCAACACGGCACTCCGGCAGCAGCTTGCCGCTGCCCTGCAGCCAGCTGATCTTGTTGGCCTGGAACAGCCCGGCGATGCCGCCGGTGAGTTCGCGCACGATCTGGTCCTTGCGCGCGATCATCTGCGGCACATCGGCCTTCACCGATTTGGCGATCACGCCGTGCTGCGCGCCGTGCTGGATGATCTCCTCGTATTTTTCGGAGCTTTCCAGCAGCGCCTTGGAGGGGATGCAGCCCACATTCAGGCAGGTGCCGCCGAGCGCCGGCTTGCCATCCTTGTTGATCCACTTTTCCACGCAGGCGGTGTTCAGGCCGAGCTGGGCGCAGCGGATCGCCGCGACGTAGCCCGCCGGACCGCCGCCGATAACGATGACATCGAATTGGTCGGACATGGTTGTCTCCTGTGGCGGCGCGGCTCAGACGTCCAGCAGCATGCGCGCCGGATCTTCGAGCAGTTCCTTGATGGTCTTGAGGAAGGTCACGGCGCCGGAGCCGTCGACGATGCGGTGGTCGTAGGACAGCGCCAGATACATCACCGGGCGGATCACGATCTGGCCGTTCTCCACCACCGGGCGCTCCTTGGTGGCGTGCATGCCGAGGATCGCGCTCTGCGGCGGGTTGAGGATCGGCGTCGATAGCATCGAGCCGAACACGCCGCCGTTGGTGATGGTGAAGGTGCCGCCGGTCATGTCCTCGATGGCCAGCTTGCCCTCGCGCGCCTGCGCGGCGTATTCGCCGATCTGCTTTTCGATCTGCGCCAGCGACATGTTTTCGGCGTTGCGCAGGATCGGCACCACCAGCCCGCGATCCGAGGAGACCGCGATACCGACGTCGCAGAAGCCGTGGTAGACGATGTCGTTGCCGTCGATGGAGGCGTTGACTTCCGGGAAGCGCTTGAGCGCTTCGGCGGCTGCCTTGACGAAGAACGACATGAAGCCCAGACGCACATCGTGCGACTTTTCAAACTGATCCTTGTAGCGCTTGCGCAGCTCCATCACCGGCTGCATGTTCAGCTCGTTGAAGGTGGTCAGCATCGCCGTGCTGTTCTTGGCGTGCAGCAGGCGCTCGGCGATGCGCGCGCGCAGGCGGGTCATCGGCACGCGCTTTTGCGGGCGCTCTTCATCGCTCAGCGGGATGGCGCCGCCGGTGGGTGCCGCCGCGGGTGTCGGCGCCGCCGCCGGAGCGGGCGCCGGGGCGGCTGCGGGAGCCGCCGCAGCGGGGCTGGCGGCCGCGGCCGGGGCAGCGCCGGGCCTGGCCAGGTGTGCCTGCACGTCCTCTTTGGTGATGCGACCATTCTTGCCGCTACCGGCGACATCCGCCGCGCTGAGACCGTGTTCCTCCAGCAGCTTGCGCACCGCCGGGCTGGTCTGGCGGGTGCCGTCGGCGGCTTCTGCGGCCGCGGCTTCTGTGGCCGGTGC
>Ga0207752_1000318_pt1 | contig 22895 bp, 19 predicted proteins | sample Pon2CUnioCityCA_6_FD_187272 | JGI IMG/M metagenome (GOLD analysis project Ga0207752, IMG submission 187272) | Marine sediment microbial community from Union City, CA, USA - Pond 2C Sediment 2 (SPAdes) | ecosystem: Environmental > Aquatic > Marine > Intertidal zone > Salt pond sediment ...
CTGTCCTGAAAATCGATACTTATTCTGTCGCTTGCATAAGGTCTAAATAGCTTATCGGCAAAAGCAAGGTGCGTTGGATTTTCACGATAACTTTCAATAACCGCTTTATCGGTAAAGCGTACTAACCAACAAAATTTATACTTGCTGCCTTCCTGCACCGCCTGACCGGTAAAGACTTCACGTACACCGGGAATTTTAGATAAAACCCGGCGACCTTCTGACATCATGGCCTGTGCCTGCTCATCACTCATGCGCTCTACATTGTAGATAATCATGTGTTCTACCGAGGCCCATGGCGCACACTGGGTTAAAACTTCAGCGGCACGACCTGCGCTGCCCCATTGACGCATACAGCGCTCGACTTCTTCACCAATGGCTTCCTTTACCCCCTGTTTAAGGTCGGTAAAACTGCCGGTGCGCTCTGTTTTTGCCCGATCACGCATGGTTTTCGCGGCGATGTCAGAAAGACCGGTAAAATAATTAATTTTTGCCACGCCCAGCGAGGTCAGGCGGCGGAACTGGTCACCATTGAGGCCGGTGCCACCGTGAATCACCAGTGGAATATTGATGGTCTGGTTAAGTTGTTTCAGGCGGGTAAAATCAAGTTTGGCCTTTCCTTTCATACGGCCCTGCACCGTTCCGATAGAGACCGCGAGGAAATCCACGCCGGTGCGCTCTACGTAGGCTTTTGCTTGAGAAGGAATGGTCAGTTCAGTTTGACCGGGGTGTTGTTCAGCCCCTTCGCCCTCGATGCCGGCAACATAACCCAGTTCACCTACAACCGGGACACCACAGGCATGTGCCATATCAACGACATCTTTTGTTACGCTAATATTGTCTGGCAGGCTCATATCACTGGCATCGAGCATGACACCGTTACAGCCAAGGTTAATCGCTTTGACAGTTGAATCAAGGCTACTGCCATGATCGAGTTGAATGGCGACAGGAATTGAGGCTTTTTTTGCTGCCGCTTCAACAGCAGGCATCATCAGTTCAAAGTCGTAATGAGCAAAGTGAGGCTCAGCAATACTGAGAATAACAGGTGCACGGCATTTTTCGGCAGCACCGATTACGGCCTCGAGAAAATCCAGGCTAACCAGGTCAAATGCACCAACCGCGTAACTGTTTTCATAAGCGTGATAAAGCATATCGCGCATATTCACTAATGGCATTGCATTTCCTCCGCTCTTGTTTTATTGCTGATAACTAATAAAAAAGTTATTCAGTACTATTTAATAACTTTTGCTCAAGTGCTTCTTCCATTAACTCAAGTGAATGGGCGCGCACTTTAGATGCTGCAAAATGGTAAAAATTGAGTTTACACTTTACCGGAACATGCAGCGCATCACGTCCCTGGTCTTCAAACTCCACCCATGCAATGACAGGTAGATCATTTTGTCGTTCGTTAACAATTACCCATACATGTTCTTCAAGTACCATGACTAAACCACGGTAACCTTCAAGTGTAATGCGCATAGGTAAATCAAAATGTAACTTTGCGCGCCGCCATAAATTATAGAGCTTGGCAGTTACCTCATCATCCCTTTGCTGGTATACAGGTACGTCTCCTACCCGGCTCACAAGATGTCCCTCTAACTCGTCAGACTCGCAAATAATGTTGGAAGTTTTTCTGGTAAACGATCAACGTTATCAATAATCGTATAATTGTTTTCACCAAAAATACGTTTAACGTAGTTATCCGCATTGGGATCTAATGTCAGGCAATATGTTAAGACACCCGTGCTATAAAGTTCTTCAACTGCCTTTTTAGTATCATGGCGTAAATGTTGCGGATCACGTTCATCAATATCCGCAGGTTCACCATCAGTTACTAACAGGATTAACTTACGTTTTTCAGGCTGCTTATGCAGGTGGCTGGCTGCATGACGTAAGGCACCACCCATGCGCGTTGATAAACCACCTTTCATTCCCGCTAAACGTGACTTTGCTTCATCATCAAAGTGTTGATTAAAGTCTTTAAAGCGGTAGTACTGCACATCGTGTCGACCATCAGAAGCAAAACCATGTAAGGCAAACGGATCACCGATACCATTAATGGCCGTTGAAACAAGTGTTGCAGCTTCACGGGTTAATTCCAGTACGGTTTTATCTGAACCGCCCATAGGTTCGTTTGTTGATTCCGAGAGATCCATTAAAACAACAACGGATAAGTCTCGGTTCTTTAATACATTACGCATGGTAATACGCGGGTTAGGTTGCTCACCCATACGAATTGATATCATGGCATCAACGGCCGCGTTGATATCAACTTCATCACCATCTTCCAAACCACGTTGACGTTGAACACCTTCCGGCGTTAACAAGTCGATAATCTGTTTAATCCGGTGAGCAACAGGTTTGTACTCGTCAAGAATAAGCTTAATATCCTCAGGATCACCTTTAGGCTGACGACGTTCATACACTGTTGTCCAGTCCGGTCGATGTAACTGGATCTGGTAATCCCATTCCTGGTAGTGGAATGGATCGGAAACAGGTTCCTTACCCCACATTTCATTAAAGCTAACTTGCTCATCCGTTAAGTCATCTTCATAAGGGCGCATATTCGTTGAGCAGGTCCAGATTTCCTGGGCATCATCACCGGCTAACTCACAATCCACTTCGTTGGCCATTTCAATAACACTAACCTGTTTACGCACCTGGCGTTGACTTGCTGCAACGTATTCAAACTCGACATCTGAAGCAAACTCTTCAAATTCCCAGACATAACGGTTGTCATCACGGTAAGGAATACGAATACGTTCAAGGATACGCAAGCTTGGTACTTCTTTGCGCGCGGTAAAGATATTGAATAACTCCATCCCCATGTGCCATGAGTAGCTATTGTCATCCTGTTTATCTGCTATCTCGCTATGGAAACGTGAAACAAATTCATTAATCTGTTCATCATCTGAAGTCGCAGTATTATCAATCAACATTAATGCAATATGTTCTAACACATGCATTGTCGGATGTTCGAGTTCTTCATCATCATCCGCAATTTTTAACAGTGCTATCCAGAGTTTCTTTAAGCCTGGAAAATCAGTAGTCGCTTTATATTCAACGCGGGCATCTTCCATAAAGCCAATAAAGAACATTTGCGCAGGACTAAGTTGCTCTGCAGAAATCGCTGAATCGGAATAACACATATGAGCGGCCATGTGTGCAGCCGTTGCACGGTAAAGTTCAAGTCCTGCAATTTTATTATCATCGGGACCGATATCATCAAGCGCATCAGGCATGTGCAAGATGCGATGCTCAATATAAGGTCGGAAGTCGGTGTAATCCGCACCGGTTGGGCGCAGGAAGAAATCACGTCCCCATAATGCACGCAAATAAAAGTTTAATTTACGTTGGACTTTAATAAACAGAACACCACGACGTTCTTTTTGTAACATCGCCTGTGAATCAGCTGATTCCAGGTTAAAATATTTTGTCAGGTTATCAAAATCACGACGGTAGGCTTGCGCCCCAAAGTTGGCCCAGCGACGTAAGCCACTTAAGGTCAATTTATCCAGCAGCTGATCCACATGATTTAACATTGGGCGTAAACCGCGTGCTGCAGTGGATGCAAACTGGTGGATAAACGTAAGGTAACCACGTACCAGTTCACCATCACCAAGGTGACGTGATGCAGAAGGTAAGCTACTAAAGAGTAAGGTGATCACTTCACCGGATGTCATGGAAGACAGTTTCATGGCTGCAGTAATACAGTCATCAATAATGTCTTCACCACATTCCTTGGCAACCAGCGGCATTTCCTGCAGGTATGTAATAACCAGGTCAGAACCACGGCCAAGGTTACACATGGCTTTAGCACCACTTAAGTAGGCTTCCAATCCGGTCGGCGACATAATACGTGCGGCTTCCTGGAAAGTACCATTGAGAACATCACGTACTTCTGGCGCGACGTCCTGTAACTGTTCTTCGTAATCTTCTAGATTGATCGACATATGTTAGCCTCGAATTAAACGCAGAGTTCGCAGAGGCGCAGAGTTCGCAGAGAAATAATTTGAAAAACCTTTGCGAACCTTGTGCCTCAGTGCCTTTGCATTAAATATCGTTTTATCTAAAAAGGGTCAGAGCTAATAAATGTTTTAGATTTATTTAAACTTATCTGGCTCTGAGCCTTTTTGGTAGTTAGTATCGAAATAAACGTAGATAGTGCAAGGCATAATGATTACAGAAAAATAAAGTAAAAACTTTGCGTTCTCTGTGCCTCTGCGTCCTCTGCGTTAAATTACGTTTTATCTATTACCACTTAACCAAAGAATGTCTGTACTGCAGCATCCAGAGTATCACGCATATCAGGATCATCTGTTAAAGGCGTGACCATGGTCATGCTACAAGCTGCCATCGGCTTAACGCCTTTGCTGATTAACTGACCTGCATAAACCAGTAAACGCGTTGAAATACCTTCATCTAAACCGTGACCTTTGAGGTTACGAGCACGGTGAGCAATTTGTACCAGTTTCTTAGCTGTTTCTTTATCAACACCCGATTCTTTTGCAACAATCTCAACTTCTGTGTCTTCAACCGGGTAATCAAAATCAAGCGCACCAAAACGCTGTTTAGTTGATTGCTTAAGATCTTTCATTAAGCTTTGGTAACCCGGGTTATATGAAATAACCAGCTGGAAATCAGGATGCGCTTCGATCAACTCACCTTTTTTATCTAAAGGAAGTGTGCGACGGTGATCGGTTAGTGGATGGATAACAACCGTTGTATCCTGGCGTGCTTCAACAACTTCATCGAGGTAACAAATTGCACCGATACGTGCCGCTGTTGCTAAAGGACCATCTTGCCACTTGGTTCCGTCTTTATCTAATAAGAAACGACCGACTAAATCAGATGCAGTCATATCTTCGTTACAGGCAACCGTGATTAAAGGTTTGCCCAGCTTGTATGCCATATGTTCAACAAAGCGTGATTTACCACAACCGGTTGGACCTTTAAGCATCATTGGCATACGTGCATTATAGGCAGCTTCATAAAGTTCTATTTCATCTGCAACAGGCTCGAAATAAGGTTCATCTTTAATGATGTACTGTTTTGGATCTACTGTTATATCTGACATGACACACCTTCAAATTTAATTGTATTGTGTTAATTAATTTTATTGTTACTTTAGTTACTACTATTTTTTAACCTTCATCGTCGGTTTCAAACTCACCGCTCCAGCCCTTCTCACGGGCTTTTTTAATCGCATCACCATGAATACGTTCATGGCGTTCTAATAATTCTGGTGGTAAGTGGCTAACCAGGCAGCCGTACTTATCCCACTCGTTATTTACTTTTTGTAATAACGCATCAATACCCTGCCCATTCCAGCCTTCACAGGTTTGATCTTCGTCTAATAAACCAAAGACCCAGGCATCGCGAATAATTTTGCCAATAGTGGTCATGCCACCAAACATATCGTTTTCAATACCTACATATACACCGGGCTTTGCCATTATTTTTCTCTCATTAAATAGTTAGATTCAGTATTGCTTAAATTAAGTTATCAGAACCTATTTGTATAATGGTTTTATTATAAAAATAGACTCGGAAGTAAAAAAAAAGCCCCTGTCTGCGATGGCAGGGCAGGGGCTTCTTATTAGCTATGCCCCGGGTGATTAAACAGCTTCACCGCGGAAAATAACCATTGATGCACCCGCACATTGTGCAAAGTTATCAAGACCTAACAGACGTACGTGGTTGCCTGGGTGAGCTTTTTTACATGCTTCACATTCAGCAAGGATAGCGTCAACGTCAGTTTCACCGAACATTGGAAGCTTCCACATATACCAGTAAGAACCAGCAGCGTTTTGAGGCTCAGTGTGCTCAATTGATGGGTTCCAACCTTTAGATACGATGTACTCAATTTGAGCACGGATCTGGTCAGCGTCCATAGATGGTAAGTAAGAAAAAGTTTCAAACTTACGGCTGTTAGCATCGCCTAGGCTTGATGCGTAATCTTGCATATCACTCATTGTGATTTACTCCTAAAATTAAGTTATTGACCTATCTGTTTGTACTGTTGCCAGTACAAACAAACGGTGTTGATTAACTGTTGTATCGATTACTTGTGCGATACGTCTAATTTATCAACTGTGTCAAATTCAAACTTGATTTCTTTCCAAGTTTCCATTGCAGCTTTAAGCTCTGGGCTAGATTTAGCAGCTGAAGTAAGGATGTCCTTACCTTCTTTTTCGAGCTCGCGACCCATGTTACGTGCTTCAACACAAGCTTCTACAGCAACACGGTTAGCAGCAGCACCTGCAGCATTACCCCAAGGATGGCCAAGAGTACCGCCACCGAATTGTAATACTGAGTCATCACCAAAGATGTTAACCAGTGCTGGCATGTGCCATACGTGGATACCACCAGAAGCTACTGGGATAACGCCAGGCATTGAACCCCAGTCCTGGTCGAAGAAGATACCGCGTGAACGATCTTCTTTGATGTATGAATCACGCATGATGTCGATCCAGCCCAGAGTTGCTTCACGGTCGCCTTCAAGCTTACCAACAACAGTACCTGAGTGAAGGTGATCACCACCAGACAGACGTAATACTTTAGTTAATACACGGAAGTGGATACCGTGGTGCGGGTTACGATCAAGTACAGCATGCATTGCACGGTGAATGTGTAACAACATACCGTTGTCCTGACACCATTGTGCTAATTGAGTGTTAGCTGATAAACCACCAGTTAAGTAATCGTGCATGATGATAGGTGCGCCGATTTCTTTAGCGTATTCAGCACGCTTCATCATTTCGTCAGAAGTAGGAGCAGTTACGTTTAAGTAGTGACCTTTCTTCTCGCCAGTTTCAGCTTCAGCTTTGTTGATAGCTTCCATTACGAAATCGAAACGGTGCTTCCAACGCATGAATGGTTGTGAGTTAACGTTCTCGTCATCTTTTGTGAAATCAAGACCGCCACGTAAACCTTCGTAACAAGCACGACCGTAGTTTTTAGCAGAAAGACCTAATTTAGGCTTGATAGTACAACCTAACATTGGACGACCGTATTTGTTCATGATGTCACGTTCAACCTGGATACCTTGTGGTGGTCCATTACAAGTCATAACGTAAGCAACTGGGAAACGGATATCTTCTAAACGAAGTGCACGTAAAGCTTTAAAGCCGAATACGTTACCAACTAAAGAAGTTAATACGTTAACAACTGAACCTTCTTCGAAAAGGTCAATTGGGTATGCGATGAAAGCGTAGAAACAAGTGTCATCACCTGGTACGTCTTCGATTGCGTATGCACGACCTTTATAGTGGTCAAGGTCAGTTAATAAGTCAGTCCATACAGTAGTCCATGTACCTGTTGAAGATTCAGCGGCAACAGCTGCTGCAACTTCTTCACGTGGAACACCATCTTGTGGAGTAACTTTAAAACATGCCAGAAGATCAGTCTCCAGAGGAGTGTACTCAGGCATCCAGTACGTTTCGCGGTATTCTTTTACACCCGCATCATATTTCTTAGCCATATTTTTGGCCTCCTAGTGCTTTTAAAATGACCGAAGGAATTATTTCCTTCGTCCCTAAAACTTTTATCCTTTCCAGTCGATATTTCTGGAAAACGTTAATTACTTAACGGACGTGCACTATAGCGACGGAAAACCATTTATAATAATTAATTATTGTTATAAAATTCATTTACTTTTGTTTATGGATGAAATATATGCATTTTACACTCCAGCAATTAAAGCTCTTTGAGGCAGTCTCTCGCCACAGTAGCTACACTCGTGCAGCAGAAGAGCTGTTTCTGACGCAACCTGCTGTTTCTATTCAGATTAAGCGCCTCGAGGAGCAGGTCGGATTACCGCTTTTTGAGCTGGTAGGAAAGAAAATTTTCCCCACTGCAGCGGGAATTGCCATGTACGAGGCCAGCAAAGATATCCTTAACCGGATTGATGAGCTCAAAGAATCTGTTGTGGAACTTAAGGGTGAGGTTAAAGGGCCCTTGAAATTATCGGTGGTAACGACCTCAAAATATTTCATGCCGCATTTACTCGGTGCATTTTTACAAAGATACCCGGAAGTTGAACCTAAACTACGTTTTACTAACCGTGCGAATGTTATAGACCGCCTGATTAATAATGAAGATGATTTCGTGGTGATGGGCCAGATCCCAGACGATAAAAATCTTAAAACCTACCCTTTCCTGGAAAATATTTTGTGCGTGGTTGCCCCCCCTGATCACCCTTTAGCCAGGAAAAAAAATATCGATTTACAAACATTAGAGAAAGAACGCTTTCTCGAGCGGGAAGTGGGTTCAGGTACACGACTGGTGTTTGACTCCATGATGGAAAAAGAAGGGCTCAGGGTTGAGCCTTATATGGAATTAGGCAGTAGTGAAGCGATAAAGCAAGGTGTCATGGCAGGGCTGGGTATCGCGGTATTATCCCTTTATAGCGTCGGCCTTGAACGGGATGCGGGTAAGTTAGTTTTGCTGGATGTGCAGGGATTCCCGGTCAGGCGCCGTTGGTATGCTGTTCATCTTAAAGGCAAGAAGCTTTCACTTGCAGCACAAACCTATCTTGATTTCATTCTTAATGAAAGTGAAAGCGTGGTGAACCTGGATTACCTGGTTCATGAATAGCTTCAGCCAGTAACTGAGGGATCCCAACTAAATTTGACGTTACAGGTCATTGCGAGGAAACACTTAAAAACACGTGTTTTTAAGTGTTGACGCGGCAATCTACAAAAAAGTACAACTCAACATAAGATTGCCGCGGTCATTTTATTTCCTCGCAATGACGTGCATTTTACTTTTTATTAATGTCTTTTTTTCCGGAGTTATAGGCTTCGAGTAAAGCCGCTTTTAGTTCTGGATGCTGTGAGAAATCATTAACGCCCATATGCTGCTCAGCAATTTGCAGCAGTTTTTCAAGGGCTCGATGTTCATGCCATGCTGCTTCAAATGCATCTGAATTCAGTTGCCCATCAACAATATGGTTTTCGATAAGACCTTGTGCATCGCTAAACATGATCGGTTCAGCCTGCATCATTTCATACTCATAAGAGTACATATCAAAATTATTTTCTTTTGCAATTAAAGGATAGAGGTTGGGTATTTTGCCGGTAGACAAAAGGTACTTGTCTAACTCAATGGTAATGGCTGGAGAATGCCTTTCTCCCTTAAAAGAAAAATGAATTGATGCCGTGACTATATTTTTCATCAATAAATAATCATTCTTAAGATGTTAATGAAGCAAATAACATCGGTAATTTTTCCGGAAGTTTTTCAACATGATCAATAACGGTATACCCGTTTGAACCGAAAATGTCTTCGATATAATTATCCGCTTTTTTATCCAGGCTAATACAGTGAGTATAGATACCTTTGGCCGACAATTCTTCAACGGCTTTATGCGTATCATTAATTAACATCTTATCATCGGTAACATCAATATCAGCAGGCTCACCATCGGTTAAGATAAGCAATAACTTTTTATCGGCCTTTTGTCCTTCAAGATAATGCGATGCATGGCGAACAGCTGCGCCCATACGCGTAGAGAAACCGGCTTCAATATTTGCTAACCGTGCTTTTACCGAGTCATCCCAATGTTCAGAAAAACCTTTTAAGTGATGATAACGTACATTGTGACGGGTATCTGAATGGAATCCGGCAATAGCAAATTTATCGCCAAGTTGTTCAATTGACCAACCGAGTAAGGTTACAGCTTCCTGGCTGAGTTCCAGAATAGATTGTGTGCAACCATCAGGGATTTCATCAAGTGAAGCAGATAAATCCATTAATAATAAAACAGCAAAGTCACGCCCATCATGTCGATGGCTCATGTTTATACGTGGATCAGGTTGCGAACCACTTTTAAAATCAATGATTGAGCGAATGGCAACATCCAAATCTAATTCACTACCTTCTTCCTGGTACCGTTGGCGAACGTAGTGTTGTGGTTTAAGTAAATCCAGAATACGTTTTAAGTAATTTGCCAGGGCAGAATGTTTTTCTAATATCTTATCAATGTCAGAAGCGTTACCCGGTGCATGTAAAGATTCGTATAAGGTTACCCAGTCTGGTTTATAACTGCTCGTGCCATAATCCCACTCATGATAATGACGTGGTGGTAAACCTTCAGGCTCAATGGTTTCTGAACTTTGTGGCTCACTGGTGTCATCATCAGGTTCATCATGTTCTTCAATAAAGATCCACATGTGGCGATTATCATCGCGGTAATCAACTTCAGTATTTTCAAAACGCACCTTCGGTGCAAGATCACTTTGGCGACGTGTTAAAGCTGTAAAAGAAACCGCAAGGCTGAGCATTTCTTTAGTGCTGGATTCTTTGCCATCTTTTAACGCATTCCAGAATTTTTCTACATACTGGAGAATATCTGGGTTTTGATAACCATGATTACTATCCAGGATTGCACGTGAGAGCATTGCTAGGCGATGACGTACACAGGATTCTTTTTCAGAATCACATGCCCCTTCAATCGGGGCAGGGTGCAAGGCACAAAAATATTTTCTTAAGCCGGGGTATTCACGCAGAATGAGCTGTTCAACACGAGAGTCTTCAAATGCTTCTACGGCAACACGTTGAAATGGCGATAAGTTATCGGCAACCTGTCGTTCAGTCCAGCGCTTATGCGCAGCCATGTGTGCAAGAACCATTCGATAACGGTTAATTCCTGATACATCATTTAGATCATCATAGACATCGGGTACACGCATACCGAGATCATCATAGTAAGGTTGAGGTTTACGCAACTCATCAAAGCCTAATGAATAGGGGACGAAGTATTCTTCTGTTTGCCACATACTGCGCATGTACATATCGAGAGTACGTTCGTTATCCATATAAAGTGTGCCATGACGTTCACGTTGAAGCATCGCTTTAGCATCAGCCGACTGTAAAGAGAAATAATCTTTTTGACGTTCAGGATGGTTATGGTAATTACGCACACCGTATTCAATCCAGTTTTTTAAACCTTCAAGTGATAGCTGGCTTAATAAAAATGGAATTTGATCAAGCAGTACAAGGAAGCCCTGGCTTGAATGTGTTTTATGATGACCATGAACTGATGTGGTAGTTTCATCTACCATTGCAAACAAAATATCGAAAAAATGATGCATGTGGTCAAGCGTACCGAGACGACGTGAAGCCTCAGGTAAACATTGCATAAACGGTTGTATGGCTTTGCCGTTAGGAGAACGTGACATATCCCAAACATGCTGAGCCACCATTTCTAAAATAGTTTCATCGCCTAAGCGCTTTACCATTTGTGGCATTTCTTCGAGGTATATTGAAACAGGCTCCCAACCGCGGCCAATCATACAAACGCGCGTTGCACCTTCAAGGTATAGCGCGACACCATCATTGCTCAGGTTACGTAATGCATCTTTCATGTAGTCATCAAAGCAATCTTCAATTTGCTCAAAGCTACATTTAAGTAGTTTACGGTGGTGCGGGTATTCTGTTGTTACTTCAGTCGTCATAATTTATTTTGCCAGGAGAAAACCTTGGTTAAAGTAAAGCATGTCATTGCGAAGGAACAAAGTGACTGCGGCAATCTCTAAGTAAGTGTTCAGTAATATGAGATTGCCACGTCAATACTGAAAATAAATTTTTCAGTATTTCCTCGCAATGACGTGGGCTCTGTTACGCAAAAATACTATCAATAGAATGAACTAAGGTATCGCGAATATCTTTATCATCTGTAATCGGTGTAACTAATGCCATGTGGCAGGCTTCTTTAGCTTCAATGCCTTTGTTCATGAGTGTTGCTGCATAAACGAGTAAACGCGTTGAGATACCTTCATCTAAGCCGTGGCCTTTTAAGTGACGGGCAGTATGTGCAACTTTAACTAACTTGCCTGCAACTTCTTCATCAATACCTGCTTCTTTAGCTACGATTGCTGCTTCAACTTTAGTGTCAGGGTATTCAAAATCTAAACCAGTGAAACGTTGCTTGGTTGATTGCTTAAGATCTTTCATCATGCTTTGATAACCCGGGTTATAAGAAATAACCAGCTGGAAATCAGGGTGCGCTTCAATCAGTTCACCTTTTTTATCTAGCGGTAAAGTACGACGGTGATCAGTTAATGGGTGAATAACAACCGTAGTATCCTGGCGAGCTTCAACAATTTCATCGAGGTAACAAATTGCGCCAATCCGTGCTGCAGTGGTTAATGGACCATCTAACCAACGCGTACCATTGGCATCAAGTAAGTAACGACCGACTAAATCAGAAGCCGTCATATCTTCATTACAGGCAACCGTGATTAATGGCTTACCAAGTTTATAAGCCATGTGTTCTACAAAGCGTGATTTACCACAGCCCGTTGGGCCTTTTACCATAACAGGCATGCGTGCATCATAAGCCGCTTCATATAACTTAACTTCATTACCCTGTGCTTCGTAATAAGGTTCTTCAGTAATTTTATATTGTTCTATATCAATGTTTTGATCTTTATTGCTCATGTGTTTCATCCTGTGTGGTAATAACTATTCTGAAATTACTTATGTATAAACTAAATTAGTTTTTAAATAACTTTAGAATAACCATTATGGTTTTTAAAAAGTACTTTAGTGAAAATTAAGATAAGTATAGAAAGCCGCTCTCGCACTTCCTTGTGCTTCGCGACATAAGACCATCCCTGGTCAAAAAAAACCCCCACCGAAGTGGTGAGGGTTCTTTTCATACCGAAACGTTCGCTTACTTGTGAACGCCCAGTTTGTCTCTCCAACCTGGGAAGAGTGCATCTGCATCGTGCTCGAAAGATTCGAATGCGCGAGCAAATTCTTTGTGCTCTTTCGCGTATTCGATTGGATCTGCACCTTGCTTCCAGCAATCGTAAGCCTGGCGTAATGAAGTTGCACCAGCTGCTGGAGAATCGATATGACCGTATGAACCACCACCTGAAGTGTTGATTACGTTACCGTGACCCAGGTTCTCGAAGAAGCCAGGTAGACGTAATGCATTCATACCACCAGAGATGATTGGTGTAGTTGGTTTCATGCCGTACCATTTTTGGAAGTACTCAGGTCCCTGGCACTCATCACGTTCGATCATGTATGCAATGATTTTATCAGTTGCATCACCTTCCATCTTACCGTAACCCATAGTACCTACGTGGATACCAGAAGCACCTTGTAAACGTGACATCTTAGCAAGTACGAATGCAGTGTAACCACGCTTAGAAGAAGGTGAAGTTACAGCACCGTGGCCTGCACGATGGTAGTGTAAGTATTGACCTGGGTATTGACGACGTGCAGTAGTTACCATACCTGGGCCACCAACATAACCGTCAACCAGGAATGCAACTTTGTCTGCATCTGGGCCAAACGTTTCGAGGATAAAGTCAGCACGAGCACACATTTCGTGATGATCGTCAGCAGTGATGTTTGCAGAGAATAACTTAGCTTCGCCAGTTTCATCTTGTGCACGTTTCATTGCATCATAAACTAATGGGTAAACTTTCTTAGCAGGACAGAAAACCTGGTTACCTTGAGGTTCATCATTCTTGATGAAGTCACCACCTAACCAGAACTGGTATGCCGCTTCTGCGAAAGGCTCTGGACGTAAACCAAGCTTAGGCTTGATGATAGTACCCGCGATGTAACCACCGTCTTCAACAGGACGACCAAGGATACGCCACATGTCGCTGATGTCTTTTTGAGGACCATCGAATAATTGAAGCATGCGTGGTGGCATATAGAAGTCATACATTTGAGCATTCTTGATATCGCCCATGCCCTGGTTGTTACCAATAACAAGTGTTAAGAAAGAGACCAGCATAGTGCGGCCGTCTGTGATGTTGCGATCGAAAAGATCCATTGGGTAGGCAATCTTCATTTTGCCTTTAGCTTCATCGATGAAGTAAACAAGCGCGTCTACGCCCTTAGTGAAATCATCTGTCGTTGAAACTTCAACGTTAGTACCAGTAGAAGATTCTGCAGCAAAGTGAGCAGCAGCTTCCAGGTAACCGTAACCTTCAGCAGGTTCCATGGTGTAGGCAACCAGTACGTGTTTACCATCAGCAATTAAGTTGTCTTCGTTTAAGCTCAGGTCAGAATAACGACCTGTTTGATCTAATAAAGCCATTTAATGGACTCCTTATTATTTAAAAATTCGGTCTGACCTTTTTCGTGTTGCCCCTCAGGATTTGGGGGAGAAAGCTTATTTTTTGTGTGAGCTCTCTGTCAGAAAGTTTTGCGACTATACGTATGATCATACATAATTAATACTCAATTATTTTGATAGAACCTATAAGCTATTACTTATGAATATAACGTTTCGTCAGTTAGAGGTTTTTGAGGTGGTAGCGCGTCTTTTGAGCTATACCAAGGCTTCTAAGGAGCTTCATCTCACTCAGCCAGCAGTTTCCATGCAAATCAAGCAGTTAGAAGATCAGGCCGGGATGCCGTTATTTGAAAAAATTGGTCGGGATATCTATTTAACCGAGGCGGGACGGGAGATGTACCATTACAGCCGCCTGATTGCATACCAGCTTGAAGAAGCAGAAGAAGTACTCGAGCAGCTAAAAGGGACACACACCGGGCAGTTAGAAATCACCGTCGCCACTACCGCAAATGCCTTTGCAACAAGAATGCTGTCGATGTTTAACAAGAAATTTGCGGGCTCAACAGTCAGCCTGGAAGTAACTAACCGTGAGCGCTTATTAAAACAACTCGAAGACAATGAAAAAGACATTGCCATTATGGGGCGCCCGCCGCTGGATGCTGATCTCGAGATTGAGCCCTTTGCGGACAACCCGTTAGTTATGGTGGCAGCACCCGATCATCCCCTGGTGGCTCATCAACCTATACCTTTAAATATGTTACAGGATCAAACTTTCGTGGTGCGTGAGCAGGGATCCGGTACCCGTACCGCGATGCAGCGCTTTTTTGATGAGCATAACCTGAGCATAACTTCGAGCATGGAAATGAATGAAAACGAGGCCATTAAACAGGCAGTACAGGCAGGTATGGGGCTGGGAATAGTATCTATTCACACCATTGAACTTGAGCTTGAGACCAATCGCCTGGTTATTCTGGATGTAGAAGACTTTCCCATAATGCGGCACTGGTACCTGGTTCATCGAAAAGAAAAACGCTTATCCCCGATAACACAAGCGTTTAAAGATTTCGTATTAAATGAAGGTCGAAACTTAATTCCACATATTTAGAATGTTAACTATTTTAAACTGTTTCGATTGCGTGGTTAAGAAAGTTCATGGTTTGACGATAATACGCGAATAGCCTTTTACTTGGTGAGTTTGTATTACCGTATGAATAATGAAGTTTTGAATCTAAAAGTACTAATTTGTGATGATTCCATTACAAACGTCATGATCCTGGAAAAGTTATTAGAGTCTGAGGGCTTTACTGATGTAACCAAGTTAACCGACCCTACAAAAATATTACCTGTCATGCTGGAAGAGAATTTTGATTTATTGCTTCTTGATATTGAAATGCCGGGTATGAACGGTTTTGAGGTGATGCAACAAATCAGTGAGTCGCCGGTAGCAAAACAATTAGTCCCAATATTGATTTTAACCGGTAAACAGGGAGCAGAAATTCGTAATAAGGCATTAGAGTCCGGGGCACAGGATTTTGTTAATAAACCCTTTGACCAAACGGAAGTGGTATTACGTGTTAATAATTTATTAAAAGTTCGTTTGGCTTATTTGTCGCAAAGCAGGCTGGCGCAGGAGCTTGAACAAAAAGTAAAAGAAAGAACCGCTGAGCTTGATGCGGCAACGAATTCTCTTTTAAAAAGCATGGCCCAGGCTGGTGAAATGCGCGATACCGAAACGGGTATGCATGTTTTACGTGTTGGCCAGTATGCCCGTGTACTTTCAGATGCTTTTGGATTGCCAGCGGATATCAGCTATTTAATTGAAAAAGCAGCCCCATTGCATGACCTGGGTAAAATCGGAATACCTGACAGCATTTTACTTAAACAAGGCAAATTAGAGCCGGATGAACGTGAAACTATGAATACCCATGCTGAGTTAGGTGCCAACCTGCTCTCTGAGCATCAGTCAATGTTAATGCAACTGGCGGCCAGTATTGCCCTGACTCATCATGAACGCTGGGATGGGGAAGGGTATCCAAAGGGGCTTTCGGGTGAATCAATTCCTGTGGAAGGGCGAATTACAGCAATTAGTGATGTATTTGATGCCCTGACAACCGTCAGACCCTATAAAGATGCATGGCCGATAGAAAAAGCTGTTGAACTGATAAAAAGTGAGGCAGGTAAACAGTTTGATCCTAACCTGGTCGAATTATTTATTGAGAATATTGACGATATCATCAAAATAAGAAAGCAATATGATGACTAATGTTGAATCAATAGGTTTTATTTTTAAAGCCTGGTGTACTTCAGGAGTACTTAGCCATATTTAATTTTTCTAGAAGATGGCGCGCCTGACAGGAGTCGAACCTGTGACCTTCGCCTTCGGAGGGCGACACTCTATCCAACTGAGCTACAGGCGCTAAAGCAAGGGGATTATATCTGATTTATTTGCTGACATGATCCTTATCTTCGAATCAACATTTGGCCATTTTGGTTTTACTGGCTAGTTGCTTGCTGCAAACTGTCTTTGCGAGGCGAGAGTACTCTATTATATATGTGAAGGCGGATCAGGTGTAATTTGTGCAATTTCGGTGCTTGTCCGCTGATAACGGCGGTATTGTGCTGGCTCAGAGAGGGCTTTCTCGCTATACTCTCGCCCAAATTTTTGGATGCGAAGCGTGGATGATTTGCTTGGCATAGTGTTTATTTTTTACCGGGCTTTAGATCGGCAGGTAAAAACAGAGAGGTGATATTGTGACCCAACAAGAAGATCGTAATGTTTTAAAAATGCTGATGGTAGTCATCGGCGCTTTGGTTGGCTTCTTTGTCGTTATTGTCATTCTTGCCCAAATTGTAGCTGGCATGAAAACGACTGACGAAGGTGTTGATCAAATGGTTGAAAAAGCGATCATTGATCGTATCAAGCCATACGGTGCAGTAAATGTAGGTTCAGCGCCAGTTGCTGTTGCTTCTGCAGGTGCGGATGGTAAAGGTACTTACACGGCATCATGTGCAGCATGTCATGCGACAGGCGCAGCGGGTGCACCTAAATTTGGTGATAAGGGTGCGTGGAAAGCACGTATCGCGCAAGGTAATGACACTTTATTTGATCATGCAATCAATGGCTTTAAAGGCATGCCAGCAAAAGGTGGTAATGCAAGCTTGAGTGATGATGCGGTTAAAGCTGCTGTTAAGTATATGGTAGATGGTAGTAAATAATTTTGTAGGTCGGGGTCATAGTACCCCTCAATTAAGATATGTTTAGAGGATATTAGCCCGACATGTCGGCATAAATACCGACCTACAAATAAAAAGCCGGTTCTAAACCGGCTTTTTTGTGTCTGGAGATAAAGAATTTTTAACTATTCGCCAACATACTTTTTAACCCGGCAAGGCTGGCATTACCACGTGCCTTCTTTTCTTCTTCGGGCATCTCAACCCCTGCCCCGCTCCATTGTAATAACTCCTCTGGCAGCTCATCAAGGAACCGACTGGGTTCACAGTCAATCACTTCACCGTAACGTTTGCGTTTCGTGGCAAAACTTATGGTTAAGGTTTTACGTGCGCGGGTGATACCAACATAAGCGAGGCGACGTTCTTCCTCGATATTATCTTCTTCAATGCTCGCACGGTGTGGTAAACATTCTTCTTCAACGCCCACAAGATAAACGTGCGGGAACTCGAGTCCTTTCGATGCGTGCAAGGTCATAAGGTGAACCTTGTTTTCATCTTTATCTTCGTTATCTTTGTCCAGGGTATCGAGCAAGGTCAGCTTGGCAACCAGCGTGGCAAGATCGGCTTCATTGTCTTTCGCGGCTAAACGCTCAAGCCAGTTAACCAGTTCATTGACGTTATCCATGCGGCGAATGGCATCGGCTTCATCTTTACTGGTGTCGGTTAACCAGCGTTCATAATCTATATCCGCGATGAGTTCTTTTACCACTGTTACCGGGTTTTCTGATTCGCAACGTAAAGCGTAATCTTTAATCCAGTTGGCAAATTCAGACAGGTTTGAGCTGGCACGGTTACCAATACTTTCACGTAAGAATTGATCAAAGCAGGCAGAAAATAAACTGTGACCGTACTTGTTAGAAAAGTTACTGAGTTTTTCCAGGCTTGAAGGTCCAATTTCACGCCGTGGTACGTTTGCGATACGCAAGAAGGCATTATCATCATCCGGGTTAGCAATCAGTCTGAGGTAAGACATGATGTCTTTAATTTCACTGTAAGCAAAAAACGACATACCACCGCTGAGGTAATAAGGAATATTGTTCTCGCGTAACATGCGTTCAAAAACGCGTGACTGGTGATTACCACGATAAAGAATGGCGTATTCTTTATGCGGTGTGCGATGCACAAACTGGTGGTGATTGAGTTCAGCCACAACCTGTTCGGCTTCATCTTCTTCGTGCCGGGTACGTAAGATACGAATCGGTTGACCAAAGCCGAGGTCACTCCAGAGATTTTTTTCAAACAGGTGGGGGTTATTAGCAATCAGGCTATTCGCAGCTTTTAATATGCAGCCCGTGGAGCGGTAGTTCTGCTCAAGCTTGATGACATTCAGCATGGGAAAATCATCTTTTAGCAAGGCCAGGTTTTCCGGTTGCGCCCCGCGCCAGGAATAAACCGATTGATCATCATCACCTACCACGGTGAGGTTCGCCTTTTGACCGACAATAAGTTTAACTAACTCGTATTGCGTGGCATTAGTATCCTGGTACTCATCCACAAGTAGATAACGAATGGTGTTTTGCCAGCGATCTTTTACATCAGGGTGATCACGGAACAGTAATACCGGGATCATGATCAGGTCATCAAAATCAACCGCGTTATAGGTTTGTAAATGATGGTTATATTGTTCATAAACACTGGCCGCAACAGTTAAGAAGGCATCACCATTGGCTTCATTTTGAGCTTGCTCGGGTAAGACAAAGGCATTTTTCCAGCGCGATATCTGCCACAGGATACGATCGGTTTGTCCGTCGGGATCCGAGAAGGCGCGTTTCATCAATTCTTTAATTAAAGCTAAAGAATCCTGGTTATCGTAAATGGAAAAGCCTTTCTTGTACGGCAGGTTATCGAGCTCTTTACGAATGATATCAAGCCCAAGAGTATGAAAAGTCGAGATACGCAGGCCTTTGCTTTTATCTTTGCCCAGGATCTTTGCAACACGTGATTGCATTTCACGCGCAGCCTTATTGGTAAATGTTACCGCCGCAATATTGTGAGGCCTGATTTCGCACTGCTCGATCAGGTAAGCTATTTTTTGCGTGATTACACCAGTCTTGCCACTGCCAGCACCGGCTAAAACAAGACAAGGACCATCAATGTATCGTACTGCGTTGTGTTGCTGCGGATTTAATTTCACGAAAGAAAAATGGCCTGTTATTAAGCGAGTAAAACGAGCAGCTATTCTAAGCTGAACTCAGTCTAAGGTCGATGTTGACATTTTTAATAAATAGGGGGTGAAAGAGCCAGGCAAAGGTATGGTAGAAATTCATAACCGCTATAGCGTGATTGCCCCTGAAATGATGGCACGCCTGTTATGGATGTTCTTTGATGGTTGGCCGGACTTAGGTGGTGGTAAAGCGGGTGGTTATTAGGCGTTAAAACCACGATCGAGTCGGCGATAGCCAATCGCTTCGCTGATATGAAGTTGTGAAATCGCTTCTTCATTATTTAAATCAGCAATGGTGCGTGCCACTTTTAAAATACGGTTATGCGAACGGGCAGATAAGCCTAATCGCGTCACCGCCTGTTCCAGCAGTGAAGCGGCTTTTTTATCCAGCTGGCAGTATTGCTTTATATCTCGCGTATTCATCAAGGCATTGGTGTAATGATTTCTTTGTAGTTGAAGCTGGTGAGCTTTCATCACCCGCTCGCGTACCACGGAACTGCTTTCTTCTTCTTTACTGGCTGATTGAATTTCTTTTAAAGGTACTGGCGGTACTTCAATATGCATATCAATGCGATCAAGTAAGGGGCCGGAGATACGTGAACGATAACGTTGTATTTGATCAGGGGTGCAGTGACATCGTCCATTGGGATGACTGAGGTAGCCACAGGGACAGGGATTCATCGCCGCAATCAACTGGAAACGTGCAGGGAACTCGGCCTGGCGTGTTGCGCGTGAAATCACGATACGTCCGGACTCAAGCGGTTCGCGCAAGACTTCCAGTACGCGGCGATCAAACTCGGGAAGTTCATCCAGAAATAAAACACCGTTATGCGCTAATGAAATTTCACCCGGTTGTGGATGGCTGCCGCCACCCACCAGTGCAACACCGGAAGCTGTGTGATGCGGGGAACGAAAAATCCGTTTTTTCCAGTTAATGAGTTTAAAGCCCTGCATGCTGATTGATTGAATCGCGGCGCTCTCAAGGGCTTCCTGTTCAGTCATTGAAGGGAGGATGCCGGGTAAACGTGTGGCCAGCATGGTTTTGCCCGTACCGGGTGGACCGAGTAAGATCAGGTTGTGCCCACCGGCGGCGGCAATTTCAATGGCGCGCTTGGCATGGGACTGGCCGACGACATCGGCAAGATCATCAATCGCAGTATCTATTTCATTATCGTTAGTTTTCGCTGAAGTTGTGGTGCTGAAACCATCGGCCGGCAATTCCTGTTGACCGCCTAGCCGGGCACAGACTTCGAGTAAATGAGAACACGGCATGACTTCAAGCTCACTGACCAGTTCTGCTTCTTCGGCATTGCGATTAGCTAAAACTAGTTTACGTTTTTGATCCCGGCACTGAACTGCGGCAGGTAAAACACCGCGCACTTCACGCAGCTCACCGCTTAAGGCGAGCTCACCGATGAACTCAAACTGATCAAGTCGTTCAACCGGGATTTGGCCAGATGCGGCGAGAATGCCAATGGCTATAGGTAAATCAAAGCGACTACCTTCTTTAGGTAAGTCAGCCGGGGCAAGGTTAATGGTGATGCGGCGGGCAGGAAAATCAAAACGACTATTAATTAATGCTGCACGTACCCGGTCTTTACTTTCTTTAACTTCCGTTTCGGCAAGCCCAACAATGGATAAACCGGGTAAGCCATTTGATAAATGAACTTCAATGGTAACAGGCGGTGCGTTGATTCCAACCTGGGCGCGGGAGTGCACAGTGGCAAGTGACATGGCTTCCTTTCCTTACTTGTAAAGACTCAATCCTCTGAGTCACTGATGCTGCTAACTTTACTCCTTCTGATGATTTCTCACAATATGGCGTAATAAATTAAAGATTGTAGATGTTATATCCGATATACTTTTTTCAGGGTAAATAATAATTATACTAGGGAGAAATAAATGAAACATATTGTTATTAGTGCACTTTTAGCAGTATTTGTTATGGGGTGTGGAGTTGGCGACCCAAAGCGAGCAACTATTAAAGTTAATCCGGCAACAGCTATTAAGGTCAAATTTGCGATACCGTATGCAAAAAATGCCAGAGTTGAGCCAAGAGTAATTAAAACAGAATGTAGGCTTCCAAATAAACTTTCAAAATATATTCGTGACTATTCAGTTGGTGAAGGTATTGGTGTAATTCGTAAAAACAAAGTTAGAACAAAATCTAAGGGTAAAGTACTTTCGGTTCAAATAACAGAAGCTGTAAGTATTAGAGTAGGATTAGGTCACGCAAAATATACTGTTATAAAAGGTACACTATATAACAATGGAAGAAAAAAGGCTGGCTTCACTGCTGCACGTAGATCAGGAGGTGGTGCGTTCGGGTTTGTTAAATCATCATGTGATGTATTAGGGCGTACTGTGAAGGCATTAGGTAGTGATGTATCAAATTGGTTATTACATCCTGTCGATGGCGCGCATTTAGGTGACGCTGTTTAAGTTCTTTAGTTGTCCAGGCATGTTTAACATGCCTGGATAATTATCCTTGTAATATCTTTTCTTCTAATTCTTTTACCAGTTTTTCCATTTCATCAACTTTAGACCGGGTACGCTGAAGTACCGAAGTCTGCACATCAAATTCATGACGGCTAACGAGGTCCATTTTTTTCAATGAAGAAGATAGGGCTTGCTGTAAATAGTTTTGCAACTCATCTCCAATTGGTCCAGCTTTTGAGGGTAAATTTTCTACCACGGACTGGATGAGTTTATCGATTTCTGGGATTTGCATAAGAGTCTTTTGCCTTTTATTTCAAGATAGCGTTATTTTACATAAATTAGGCAAATTTGTGACGGTTTGTGTATTTTCTTTAGCATTAGTTGCTAAAATCTCAGGAAATAATTAAGTACCAATTCTATTGGGGTGAGTGAAATGATTAAAAAACAACTTGCAGTAATGGCGCTCGCAGCAGCGTTTATTTTACCTGTGACAAGCTCAAATGCTGTAGAAAGCTCGGCGAATGTTGCGCTAACCAGCAACTATATTTTTCGCGGGCAAACAATGTCTAATGACAACATGGCTATACAGGGCGGCTATGATATAGCGCAATCAAAAGACAGTGGCTGGTATGCAGGTGTCTTTGCTTCGATGTTTGATACTGGTGTTGAGGATGGTGTTGAAACAGACATCTTCGGTGGCTGGAAAGGCAGTTTCGGTGCACAAAGTAGTTTTGGCTGGGATGCAGGCCTGATCAAGTATGAATACCAGGGTGCAAATAATGTTGAAGGTCAGCTAGAGATATTTGGTGGTGTTACTTATGAAACGGCTTATTTAAAGCTCTATATTGGTGAGTATGATAACCAACCAAATAGTGATTACACATATCTGGATGCTGGTGCCAGCTTTGTAGTATTGACTGATATTGACCTGGATCTCCATGTTGGCCACATGTCACGAGATTTCGCCAAGGACTATTTTGATGCCAGCGCAACGCTAAAGAAAAAAGTGAATGGCTT
>Ga0207752_1000319_pt1 | contig 22878 bp, 13 predicted proteins | sample Pon2CUnioCityCA_6_FD_187272 | JGI IMG/M metagenome (GOLD analysis project Ga0207752, IMG submission 187272) | Marine sediment microbial community from Union City, CA, USA - Pond 2C Sediment 2 (SPAdes) | ecosystem: Environmental > Aquatic > Marine > Intertidal zone > Salt pond sediment ...
CTAACACGACACAACGGGAACAGAAGCAGTTTCTGAGTAAGAAAGCGATGGCCGATGCCTTATTCCTACCGGCCCAGGGCGATAATGTCGATGCGCTTTGTGTCTTCGGCTTTTAGCGTCCCGGCACTCTCTACCAGGAAAACCATCCCCTCCTCCAGACCGTGCTCGCGCAGCCACTCGGCAGCCCAACGGCGACGGAGATAAGGTTCAGAGAGTAATCCTTCCTCCGTGTGGATCGGGTAAACGCCGTAGGAGAATTGGAGCCGCTGGCAGGTGGCCTCGTGCTGGCTGGGCGCGACCAGCCACTGGTCCAGCCGGAAGCGGCTGAGCCGGCGGGCGGTGCCGCCGGTGCGGGAGGGAACGAAGAGAATGGTGGGGTCCAGTGTCTCGGCCATCAGGAAGACGGTGAGGGAGAGCAGGTCGTTGCGGTCAATCTCCCCTGCTTCTTCCTGCGCCTGCAAGATGTCGGCCACGGCGCCGTTCTCCATGGCCGCCTCGGTCTGCTGGGCAATGCGAGTCATCACCGACACGGTCTCGATGGGGAAGTTGCCCACGGCGGTTTCGCCGGAGAGCATGACGCAGTCGGTGCCGTCGAGGATGGCGTTGGCCACGTCGGTGGCCTCCGCCCGGGTGGGCCGGCGATACTCCGTCATCGACTCCAGCATCTGGGTTGCCGTAATCACCGGCCGGCCGGCCAGGTTGGAGAGGCGGATAAGGTGCTTCTGCACGGCCGGGATCTCCTCAATGGGGATCTCCACGCCAAGATCTCCCCGGGCGACCATGATGGCGTCGGTCACCTCCAGGATCTCCTCGATGCGCTCCAGGGCACCGGCCCGCTCTATCTTGGCAATCATGAAGGGGTGGAAATTTAGCTCGGCGGCTGCCTCGCGCACGGCCGTGATATCCTTCGGGCCGATGACGAAACTCTGGCTGATTCCGTCGATCTGCTGTTCTGCGGCAAAGGCGAGGTACTCCCGGTCCTCGTCGGTAAAAGCGCTGATGCCCAGATCGATGCCGGGAAAGTTCACACCTTTGTTAGAACGCAACTCTCCCCCGACCTCAACCACCGTGTGAACCTCACCCTCCTTTACTGCTTCCACGCGGAGCTGTACATATCCATCGTTGACATAAATATTGTCGCCAGGCTTGACCACCTCCGGCAGGCCGGGGAAGTCGAGAGAGACCCGCTTGCGGTTGCCCACGATTTCGTCTGTTTGCAGGATGAAGGGCTGCCCTCGCTCCAGCTCCACCGGTTCCTCGGCCAGGGCACCCATGCGCATCTTCGGTCCGGGCAGGTCGCCGAAGATCGCCACCCGCTTACCGACTTCCTGGGCGGCGGCGCGCACGTTGGCAATTGTCTCCCGGTGTGCGTCGAGATTGCCGTGGGCGAAGTTGACGCGGGCAATATTCATACCATTGGCCATCATCTGGGCCAGGACTTCCTTGCTGCGGGAAGCGGGGCCGATGGTGCAGATAATTTTCGTTTTTTTGGTGGGTAATCTGGATGTGGACATCGTATCCCTCCGGGTAGGATTGGAGATTGGTGGCTGGTAAAGTTCAGTGGTTGCTTGCCAGCGGGTGGTTCTGGTGGCTGGCGGCGAAAAACGCGTTGCGACGAGTTACCGGATTCTATAGTAAAGGAGCGGCTGCGGCACGTTAACTCGCCAATTTCCATCGTCACCCAGGAAAATGGCAAAGAAGGTGAAGGGGGGTTGCCGCTGCCGGGGACCAGCGTCCTGAAAAGCCCTATGAAAAACTTGTTCTGTTAAATAGTTTACTGCAAACAGGTTGCCTGTTCATCATACTAGTAACTGTGGCTATCGCTATCCAGTGTGTAGCCTGCAGAGTGCCAGTGGAACATCGACTTCCACATCCTATTCTACCACCACCGTTCGCATTCTCTCCTCCTCCCCAGTAGTGGAACCGTAACGCATAGTAATCCAACAGAATTAACGGGCTGCAATTACTTTTGTGGAAGAGGTCGCTTTTTCCACCGGGGACGTTGCGGTTGAGTTTCCCAAGGAGTGTGCAATGGGCCTGAACCGACAGTGCCGAACCAAACAACTGCCACCCACTGCGGCAGTCTCGGATTAGGATGCAAATCTGTTGAAGCGCGCGGAGCATCAATGGGCAGCATCCCGGATCCAAATCTTCCAGGCAGCGAGCGAAAAAGAAAAGAGATAGGCAGCGGCGACCATGGTCGCCCCTCCCACGCCTAGAGACAACGCGTCATGTGAGGCGCTGAGTCGCAGCCTTTCTGTCATTCCCCTCAGGGTGATTCCCCAATCATCCGGAGGCCATGGCTTTCGCATCGGGCCACGACGGCTTCGTATTATCACAATTCATATCGCAGTTCTTAAGTGACAATTGCCCCCATCGGCGGTTCTCAGTTGTGCGCAAGAGGGGGTTAGCCGTCAATTTCGGGAGATGCGATGGGGTGGCACGTTAAGGGCGACCCGGAAGGAGAACGCGGATCTTCTCTCGGGCCAAACGAGGATTGGCCGAAAATCCTCGAGTTGCTGGCTGCCGGACACTACCGGCAGGCAGCTTCCCTGATCCAGGAAAAACACGAGGAGGGAGAAGATGATTCTGTTCTCCGCAACAGTCTGGCCGCAGCGCGCCAACTGTGCCTGACGTGCCACGAGTACCGTAAAGAAATCGAGACACACCGGCGCTCCCTGGCGGATGCCAGCGAGCGCGAGGAAGCACTGCGGAAACGGATTCTCTCCTTGCTCTCCCTGGCGTTTGGCGAGGAGATGGTGGAGGCACAGGAAGCGCTCTCGGGTTCTCCCGAGCCGGTTGGCGGTCAGGAGGAAGAAGGAGCGGGGTTGTGGCAGCGAATACGCCGCCTGTTTGCGGGCGGGGTAGAGGTGCCCGCTTCCAGGGAGACCAGGGAGAGGGAGAGGGACAGAGACAGGCCAGAGCAATCTTCCCCCCTCGCCGATGGAATGGACACACCACCTAAGCCGGTGGCCAAAGAGGAAGGCGAGACGCCCACACCGGAGCGCAAGCGCCCGGCCTACCGGCGGATTGAACCTACACACCGCCTGGGCAAAAGACAGGAACAAAGATCTGATATTGTACCTGAGCCCTCTGCACCGCGGGCGGAAATGGAGGGGGCGACGGAGCCGGAGGAGGAAGTATCCCCGGCAAGGGAGAGGGTAATAGTACCGATTGAAGGCGCAAAGCCCGAGCAGCCATCATTGGTGGTCTATTGTCTGGGCCAATTCCAGGTGTATCTGGATGAAGAACCAATCGAAGAATGGCCCAGCGGCAAGGGCAGGTCCATTCTCAAATATCTGGTTACGCATCGGGAACACCCGGTCGCCAAAGAGATTCTGATGGAACTGTTCTGGCCGGAGGTCGATCCGGACGCTGCCCGCAATAGCCTGAACGTTGCCATCTACGGCCTGCGCCAGGCGCTGCGGGCCGTCGACTCTGATTTCTCGCACGTCTTATTCGAGGAGGATCGTTACCTGCTCAACCCACGGCTGCACGTCTGGGTGGACGTGGAGGTGTTCGAGGTACGCTTTGAAGCGGGCCAGAGGCTTGAGCAGCGAGGCGAGGAAGCACTGGCCATGAAACACTTTCGTGCGGCCGAGGTGTTGTACCGGGGCGAGTTCCTGGCCGAGGATCGCTATGAGGAATGGCTGCTTCCCCGGCGCCGGCAGTTGCAGGATGATTACCTTTACCTGCTCAATCGTCTCAGCGACACCTGCCTGGCGCAGGATAAGTATGATAGATGTATCACCCTGTGCGACAAGATCCTGGCGGTCGATCCTTGCTGGGAGGATGCCCACTACCGTTTGATGCTATGCTATCGCGGCCAGGGCCAACGTTACCTGGCGCTGCGCCAGTATCACCAATGCGTCAGGGCTCTGGCCGAAGAGCTGGGGGACGTAGAACCGCACGCTGCCATCCAGGCGCTTTACCAGGAACTCCAGAGGCAATAGGCGGACGTTGGCAGCGCCAGCGGCTACCCGACAAGCAGGTGGTAGCTAGAGAATCTCAAAGAAGGGCACTTCCAGGTGTCTGGCTGCTGGCGGTTGGGTGCGTAGCATTACCTGCACGCCCAAATGGTATCTACCCGGTGGCAGGGTAATTTCGGGCAGCCGGAGTTTATGAACGGTTTCCTCTGGAGACAACTCATTGACTTCTGTGTCGCCCAGGGAAATGCTGGCGCCGGTGGCCATGTTGCGCACGTAGAAATTGGCCCAGCACGCAGTTCTGCCGCTGCCGTTATTGGCCGCAGGCGTTCCCGCCAGGGCAAAGGTTGCTTCGACGGCAAAGGGTTCGCCACCAGTAATGAAACCGGTCAAGGGCCGGCCGGGCAGACCGACGATGGCCGGCGCATCTGTTTGAAGGGGTTGAAAGACTGTGATCTGCTTAACCTCTATGGTAGGGGCTACACGCGGCGGCATTTCTGCCGCGGGCGCCTGTGCGCGGGAGGTTTCAGCAGGAGGGGTCTCAATCTGCTGCGGTGGCTCTGCTTCCGGCTCCTGCCAGGCCGGCTCATTTAGCTGCTCCACCATCCAGGGATAGAGTCGCGTACCACGCTCGAAGGTGACGGGGCTTCTCCTGGTTTCGCCATTATCCAGCCAATCACCCTTCCGGCTTACCTTCAACGGGTAAACCCTTAACTCGCGCTGTTGGATCTGCTCTTCGGTCCTGCGTATACAAAACTCGACCACAAACGCTTTCAGCCACTCCCATTCTCCCTCTGCTGCTGGCGTCTGCCCGGCCGCTTCCGCTAATTCTCCGGCCTGGACAAGCCACTGCTCGATTTCACTGGGCGAGGCTATCTGCCCTTCAGCTTTCAGCCGGGATTCGATTTCGGCGACAGTCAGGGTCGAAAGATCGTGAAAGGTGCGCACGTTCAGGGCATCTTGTAACCATTGCTGTCGCGCCGGTCCGATACCTTTGATCGCTGTCAAATCATCATTTTCTCGTTCTTTTACATTCATTGGCTATCTTCCTGCTGCGGTTAGTGTCAGGGGGAAAACAGTTACCGGTGAAGGATTGGCTGCCACCTGTAACGAGATGGTCTATGGGCGGTCAGGTTGATTGAATTGGACGGCTGAAGCCATTACTACATACCTGGGACGGCTTAAGCCATTACTACAAACCGCTGACGGAGCACTTGTTACAGGTGACAGCCGGAAGCCTGGGTTTAGTGGGAGGGGCCAGGAACGAAGTGCAACTCTTCGCCCGTGCAGTAGGCATAGATGTGGCCGGGTCGATCGCAGGGATCGGTAGAACCGAGGGTCACACTGACGATGTACAGCGTGCCGTCGGGATCTCTGGCCGCAACTTCGCCGGCTTTGACTTCAATCCGGTACTTGTACTTGCCGTCGCCACAAGGGTCCATTTTGACCGCGGCGGACGGGTCTGGGAAATGATACTCTTTTCCGGGACCGATCGATTCAAGCTGAACGGCGACGCGCCAGTTGCCACAGAAGTGACGGACGAGATTACCGCTTATGCTCCATTCGACGTCAACGTACCAATCCTGGTCGGTGTGGATGATGTTCGTCGGCGTTGACCCACCCACTTCGAAGACGGTAGCGCTCAGATTGATCTTCGTGGCCGCGGCCAGGGGCGTGAACTCGTGCTCACAATCCAACAATTTTAATCCGTGTGCCATCATAACCTCCACTGCTAAGACTGTTTCATTCGGCGGCTCTCTGGGAGCCAACTCCAGCTAGTTGCGGGCCCTGAGCTAGCTAGCGTGACCCCATGGTAAGAACGTGCACTTAAGCGAGAGTGTCTAATCGCTTAATCAGGCGCGACATGAGATTAAGTTGGCACTCTCCGGAGTAAGAGGCAGAGCAAAGCAAGTCGAACGCCGTGGATGCGGGATCGGATCCGGTGACGGCAGCATCTGTTAAGCAGGTTACATTATGGTTGCCTTCGATTTTCTTGACAGAGGAGGGGAGTTTCTCTATCCTTTCCCTACAGTGTACGTGCCGTCCAGTAGGCCGTACCCTGACCACTTATCCACAATTTGCTGCATTCTGCTTGCATAATCGCCAGGGCAACAAAGCGTCTTCAGCGATTCTAAGTGTCGTTCGCCGTCGTGCGTGCGGGTGACCCAAGATAGCCTCATGGGCCACAAGCCATACGCGCGAGCGCCACCATGAGAATTGCTGGACCGTCCTCAGGAGGCTTGTTCGATGGCTCACCTTTCTTCACCTATCCAGGATATGCGGAATCATTACGAGGTCGTCGTCATCGGCTCGGGCTATGGAGGGAGTATTACCGCTTCCCGGCTGGCCCGCGCCGGGCGCCAGGTGTGCGTGCTCGAACGGGGCAAGGAGATCCGCCCCGGCGAATATCCGGATACTGAATTGGAGACGACGCGGGAGACGCAGCTCAACCTGCCCCAGGCGCACGTGGGGCGGCGCACGGCGCTCTACGATTATCACATCAACGACGATATGACGGTGCTGGTGGGGTGCGGGCTGGGCGGGACGAGCCTGATAAATGCCAACGTGGCCCTCCGGCCGGACGAAAGGGTTTTCGACGACGAGCGCTGGCCAAAAGCGTTCCGGCAGGATGTGGGTGGTCGCCTGGAAGAAGGATACCGCCGGGCGGAAGAGATGTTGCGACCGACCCCCTACCCGCAAGATTTCCCGGAGCTGCCGAAGCTGGAAGCGCTGCGCAAATCGGCCGAGGCGATGGATGCGACGTTCTACCGGCTGCCGATCAACGTCACCTTTGAGGATGGCGTCAACCACGTTGGCGTGGAGCAGCGGGCGTGTAAACTGTGTGGCGACTGCGCCGCCGGCTGCAACCACCGCGCGAAGAACACCACGCTGATGAATTACCTGCCGGATGCCCATAATCACGGCGCGGAAATCTACACCTGCGTCTCTGTGCGGACCCTCGAGCGGAAAGACGGGCGTTGGCTGGTGCACTACCAGGTGCTGGATGCGGGACAGGAAACGTTTGACGCGCCCCTGGCAACGGTCAGCGCCGATTTGCTGATTGTGGCTGCGGGCTGCCTGGGGTCCACCGAGATCCTGCTGCGCTCCAAGGCGGAGGGGCTGAGCCTTTCCGGCCGGGTCGGCGATTTCTTTTCGGGGAACGGCGACGTCGGCGGCGGGGCTTACAATGCCGACGTCGAGATCCGCTCCATCGGCTTCGGGGTGCGCAACCCGGACCATATGAAGCCGGTGGGTCCGACGATCACAGGCGTGATCGACATCCGCGATACGGAAGAAGTGGACGAGGGGATGGTGATCGAAGAGGGCGCTATCTCGGGCTCTATGGGCCGATCGCTGCCGAAGTTGCTGGCCAACGCCGGCCGGCTGGTCGGGGTAGACACGGATCGCAGCCTGGCCGACGACGTGCGCGAGCGCAAGCGGGAACTGGAGAGCCTGATCCGGGGCCCCTATCACGGTGCGGTCAATAACAGCCAGGTGTTTCTGGTGATGATCCATGACAATGCCCAAGGACGTCTCAAATTGAAGAAAGACCGGATCCGCATTATCTGGCCGGACATGGGCAAGGGCCCCTACGTCGAGCGGGTGAACCAGCGCCTGATCCAGGCGACGCGGGCCATCGGCGGCACCTTTATTGAAAACCCGATGTGGAGCCACCTGCCGCGCAAAGGGCTGGTCAGCGCCCACCCCCTGGGTGGTTGTGTGATGGCGGAAGAGGCCACGCGCGGGGTCGTCAATCACAAGGGGCAGGTCTTTGCCGGCGACCGGGGGGACGAGGTTTACGAGAACTTCTACGTCTGCGATGGGGCGGTGATCCCCCGCTCTATCGGGGCCAACCCGCTGCTGACGATTTCGGCGATTGCCGAGCGGACGGCGGCGCTGATCGCGACCGACCGGAACTGGGAGATCGATTACGAACTGGGCGAGGTTGAAGAGGTCGGGGAGCCGGACCCGGACCGGCTGGGATTGGAATTCACGGAGACGATGGGCGGGTACATCACCGTAGGGGCAGAGGATTACGAAAGCGGCTACCGGCAGGGCGAGCAAGCGGATTCACCCTTCCGCTTCATCGTGACCATCCTGTGCGACGACCTGGAGCAGATGTTGAGCGATTCGAATTACACGGCGCGCCTGGCAGGAACAGTGACGGCGCCGGCCCTTTCCTCCAAGCCGCTGACGATCAGTAACGGCCGGTTCAATCTTTTCCTGGTGGATCCCTCGCAGGCCGGCACCCGGCGCATGAAGTACCGGATGAACCTGACGGATGAGGCGGGCCGGGCGTATTATATGGAAGGGTTCAAGCGCATTCGCGACGAAGCCGGCGCCGATCTATGGAAAGATACGACCACCCTCTACACTACCGTCTACGATGGCGAGAGCGCCGAGGAGCCGGTGCTGGCGCAGGGCATCCTGCGCATCTATCCCGACGACTTCCGGCGGCAGATTACGACGGTCGACGTCAAGAACGCATCCGGCCGGCGGGAGCGGCTGGAGGCGATGGTCCGTTTCGGCCGTTTCTTTGCCGGCGAGCTGTTCGACGTCTATGGGGGTGTCTTTGCCCGGCCGAATCTGTTCGATCCCGAGGCGCCACCAAGAAAGAAGCGGGAGCTGCGGACCTCGGCACCGGAGGTGCACTACTTTAACACGGCGGACGGCGTGCGCCTGCGCCTCACCCGCTACCGGGGCGGTGACAAGGGGCCGGTGATGCTGGTGCACGGCCTGGGAGTAAGCAGCCTCGCTTTCGCCACCGATACGATCGAGACGAATATGACGGAGTACCTGTACGCCAACGGGTACGACGTCTGGTTGCTCGATTACCGGTCCAGTATCGAGATGCCCGTGGTGACCACACAGCACACGGCCGACGACATCGCCCGCTACGACTGGCCGGCGGCGGTGGACACGGTGCGCCAGATAACGGGCGCCGATTCGATCCAGGTGGTCGTCCACTGCTACGGGGCCATTACCTTCCACATGGCGATGTTGGGCGGATACGTAGAGGGGGTGCGCTCGGCGGTGGCCTCGCAGGTGGGCGCGCACGTGCGGGTAATCCCCGCCAACCGGGTCAAATCCGGCATTTACCTGGACGCCTTGCTGGACAAGATCGGGGTGGATGCGCTGACGATGTATACCGACGGCGAAGAGGGTTGGCTCGACCGCCTTTACAACCGGGCGATCAGCTTTAACCCGGTGATTGCCAGGGAAGAGCGGTGTAACAGCCCGGTTTGCCACCGGGTGACCTTCCTCTACGCGCCCCTTTACGAGCATGACCAGTTGAACACGGCTACCCATGACAACCTCCACGAGTTGTTCGGGGTGGCTTCGATGAGCAATTTCGAGCACGTGGGCGAACTGACCCGTAAGGGCCAACTGGTGACGGCCGAAGGGGACGAGGCCTTTTACCTGGAACACCCGGAGCGGCTGGCGATTCCCATTACCTACATCCACGGGGCGGAAAATGAGACCTGGCTGCCGGAGAGTACCGCGCTGACGGAGGAGTGGTTGCGGGCGCATAACGGGAAGGACCTTTACCGCCGCCATCTGATTCCTGATTACGGGCATATTGACTGCATCTTTGGCAAGAATGCGGTGAATGATGTTTATCCGCTGATTCTGGACCATCTGGAAGCAACGCAGTAAGGGAACTATGTTTGGAACGGTAGCTTACAACGCGCAAACGCTGGCACAGTCGACGGATATGGCGCCGGTCCAGGGGACGGTGGAGGTGGCGATCCCGGCGGACGTCCTGTGGCGTTGCTTTACGCGGGCGGACCAATGGCCGCGCTGGAATCGCTGCATGTTCTGGGCGGCAAACCGGGATCTGAAGCAGGGCGACCGGCTGCTCTGGGCCTTTGAGCCATTGCGCCGGTGGCTGCCGTACAAGCTGCCGGGCATTGCGGAGCTCGTGGAGGTGGAACCGGGACGGCAGGTCACGTGGGAAGTGACGGCGGTACCCGGCTTTTTCGCCCGTCACAGCTATACGGTCGAGGACCTGGGGGACGGGCGCAGCCGCTTTGGTTCGTGGGAAAAGGCGATGGGCCCCTCGTTCCGCCTGCTGGAGCGCTTCTGGGTGGCCCACTTCGAGTTCGTCAAAGACCGGTCGCTGCAGGGGGCGCGGCTGCTGGAACAGATTTACCGCACGCAGGGAGATCTGGACACGATTCCCCGGCGGAATTTGCTGCAGCCGGTGCGCGAGGTGGTGCGGGCGGCGGGCCTGCTGCGGCTGCAGGTTGAGCAAATTGCCGGGGGTGTGTACGCCGTCCTCGGTGGCGGGGGTAATTCGCTGGTGGTACACGATGGCGGCGAGGTGCTGGTGGTCGATCCGAAGATGCCGCCCTTTGCCGGGCGGCTGAAGGGGTGGATTGAGGAGACGTTCGACGCGCCGGTGACGACGGTGGTCAATACCCATTTCCATTATGACCACACCCAGGGCAACGACCTTTATCCCGGCGCGCGCATCATCGCCCATGCCGATGCGCCGGGGTTGATGGCCCGGCGGGATGCGGATTGGTGGCAGGAACACCCGGCCGGGATGCCGGCGGCCGGCGAGCTGGTCGCGGCTGAGCGGCGGCTGGCGGTCGGGAACCAGGAGGTGCGCCTGATGGTAGGCGGCCGGGGGCACACGACCACGGACCTCTGGCTTTACCTGGAACGAGATGGGCAGCAGATCGTGGCCACGGGGGATGTGGCCAGCCTGAGCGTGTATCCCTTCTTCGATCTGGGGGAAGGCGGCGCCGACGTACCGAACATGATCCGGCGGCTGCGACAATGGGCGGAGGATTATCCGGAGGCGGTGTTCGTGCCGGGCCATGGGCCGGTGGCAACGGCAGACGATCTACTGGCGCACGCCAGCTTCCAGGCGTTTCTCTACGATTCGGTGGCCGGGTGCCGGGCGGCCGGGTTGTCGGAGGCGGAGACGGTGCGCAATATCGACCTGGCGCTGTTTGACCTGTTCATCGTGCCCATGTTCCATTACGATCACCTGGCGCTGAGCAGCCGGAGCAATATCCGGGCGATGTACCGGCTGCAGGAGCGAGGGATGTAGGGACAACGGCAGCCAACAAAGCAATAGTTTCCGGGCTTCCTCATCCCGACAATACCCGGGCGGCCAGCGCCCGGGCGATGGTTTCGTAGGCGCCGGGGGTGAGATTGGTCGTGTCTACCTCCACGCGCTCTCCCGGCAGCGCAACCCAGCCCGGCGGCCCCTGCCGGATCTTTGCCAGGAATTCAGGATTCTCGCTGTCGTCCACATGCCCGGGGTGTCTTTCGCCGGCGGCGATGCGCGCCCGATAGCGGGCAAGCAGTGTTTCCGGTTCAGTTGCACAACGCACCTGGACCAGACGAAAGGCGTAGGTATGATTGAGGGCCTGCCAGCGTGAATTGGCATATGCTGGATCGAAGTTGCTCTCTGCGACGTGGGCAACGCCGGCCTCGAGCAACGTCTCGACCTGCTGGTAGAACAGGGTCCAGCTGACGGCGCCCAGGCGGCGCGACCAGGTGGTGCCGGACTCGCCGGGCGCTGGCGCCAACAGATCGAGGAGCAGCTCTTTGATCCGGTCTCGCCAGAGGAAGGGCAGGCCCAGCTCGCGGGCAAGGTGATGGGCCAGGGTTGTCTTGCCGGTTGCCGGGTGGCCGGTGACCAGTATTACCAGAGTAGACGGCGTGGTTCTTGCGCTTTGCGTTTCTGCCATCGAAAGCAGTATAACAGATCCGCTACGGCGTTCCCGGCTGGAGGGCGAAGGGGAAACGGCCGACGGTGTTGATGCTGGGCACGTTGCCGATCCAGACTTGGTAGTAGTCGGGGGCGGCCGCGGGAGCGGCAGTGGTGACCGGGTAGATTACTTCCATGGTGTCCCCGACGAAGGTGAAGGGGCCGTAGGGCAGGGTACTGCTGTAGACCGCGTAGGTCACGGGGCCGGCGGAGGGCCAGGTGAGGTCCAGTTGGGACGGCAGGGTGGATGTGCCGGCGATGGTCAGGGCGGGGAAGTTGTCGTCCACGACCAGGGCAAAGGGCTGGGGCCCATCGGGCACGTTGTAGCCGCTGACGGTGACGGTCCAGGTGCCGGTCTCGGGGACGGCGACGAAGACGTTCTCCACGTTGTTGGTGCGGTCGGCGGTGCCGCCGGTCTGGGACCAGCCGCCGCTGAAGACGTTGCCGCGGTAGACGACGTTGCCGGGAGAGGTGACGGCCAGATCGAGATCGTTGACCAGGTTCTGCGCAGCGGCCTCGGTGGAGGGATAATCGCTCCAGACCAGGGTGACTTTAAAGGGCATGTCGGCGGCGAGCACGTCAAAGGTGTAGACAGGGTCTTCGCCGGTGCCGATGCCGGTGGCCTCGTCCACGTAGGAGTGGCTGCCATCGGTGGCGGCGGCGAGGTTGACCAGCCCCCACCCTTCGTGGATGTTAGGGATGGGATAATCGTTATCGTCGGCGCCGTCGTTGTTTTCGTCGAGAAGGTCGGTGGCGGAGTTGATCAGGGTCGCCTTGGTGAGGGCGGCGCTGGCCGCGTGGCCGTACCCTTTCTGGTAGAAGTCGCGGACGACGGCGGCGGCCCCGGCCGTGAGCGGATTAGACATCGAGGTGCCGCTCATATACTTGTAAAGCTGGCTGTACGGGTAGCCGTACCCGTCGGACTGGTAGGCGCCGGTCTGGGGGTTGGGGCTGCCGTCATACTCCCGCTGGTACATATCCGAGTAACCGGAGAGGATCCAGGAACCGGGGGCGACGACGTCCGGCTTGAGGCGACCGTCGTCGGTGGGGCCGCGGCTGGAAAAGGCGGCCATCTGTTGGGCATTGCCGGCCGACACGTCGCTAAAGAGCGGCTCTGCGGGATAATCGGCGGGCCAGGCAGCACCCCAGGTGAAGATGTGGTTCTGGCCACCCTGGGCGGCACAGTTGGTGTAGCTGAGAGCGGTGTCGCAGGCCCAGTCGCCCTGGCGGTCATTCTCGCTGGCGCCCACGGTCAGGACATTCTTGGCCGTGGCCGGGGAGCCGGTGGAACCGGCATCGACCAGGCCATCGCCGTTGGCATCGATGCCTGCGTTGCCGGCGGAGAAGGTGATTAACATATCCGGGTTATCCCAGGTGAACTGGTCGGCCGTGGCACTGTCCACCGTGTAGTCGCCGGCGGCCGCACTACCCCAGGAGTTAGAGTGGATACGAGCACCGGCACTGTATGCTTGCTGGAAAATGTTAGTAAGACCATTCAATAGCCCGATTAGAGTATAACCATCTGTCCGGTTAGAGGAGCTGCAAGCGGGTTGCCAGGTCACCCAATCCTCAATCGCCTGAAACAACAGGCTGGCAGCGGGCGCCGTGCCAAGGCCTACGCCGCCGTTCCCATCGCCGAGCACGGAGGTCGCCACGTGCGTGCCGTGCCCACTATTCACATCTACAGACCCATCACTAATGGTCTGGAAACAATTTGGAATATCAGCCATAGCCCAATCATAGATGGCCGTGATTCGCCCGGCCGGGATGTCAGCGTGAGCCGTAGCGGCGGTTCCCCCACCAAGGCCGGTGTCGGCGACGGCCACAATCTGGGTGGAACCGTCGTAGCCGTTATTGTTGGCGAGGCCGGCGTTCATGATGACGCCGGCACCATATTCGTTGTGTTTCTCGGGCAGGCGGAAGGGCTCGATCCAGGCCACGTCCGGCACCCGGGCAATGGTCTCCAGTTGGGCAGACTCGGCGGCGACGGTGAGGAGCCGGCCATCGTGGGTGAGGATCTCAATGCCGGCGCGGGCCATGGCCGCCCTGGCCTGGGCAGCATCCGCCCCCTGCTCGACGCGCACCCGGTAAAGACCGATTTCCGCTCCAGCCAGATCAGGGCTGAGCTTATAGGCGGGATGGAAAGGGCCGACCCAGATGACCTGGGCGATGCGCTCGACCTGCCGGGCCTGGGTAGGGGTCATGCGCACCTTGAAGGCGAAATCGGGGATGTAGTGAAGCAGTTCCGCGCCGGTAGCGACCACGCTGGCTTTCCAGGCAGCGGTTACGGGTCCCTGGAACTGGATCAGGTAGTAGCCCTCCTGGCCCGGGGCATAGCCGGCGATTTCAAGGCCGGGAGGCAGGGCGGGTCGTTCGCCGGCGGCCGGGGTAAAGGTGGCCGCCTGAAGGCGCACGGCCGGAAGGGTGTCGAGGGTGGCGCCGGGCTCTGCCACCGGCGCTGCCTCCAGCCCGGCCGGGGGATAGGAGACGACCAGGGCCAGCAAGAGGGTCAGGGCAAACAGGAACAGGGTACGCACGGAGATATTTCGCATTTGACTTCTTCCCGAATGAGATGTAGGGCGGATAAGATAAAAGCGGACTTTAGTATAGCCGAGGGTCGCACCAATGAAAAATGATCGGCTGGAGCCGCGGCTCCGAGGCAAGTTGGAAGGTAGCGCCATGGCAGGAAAGCGCTAAACTAAAGGGGCTAAGAGCATCCTACTTTACACAGTTTCTACGATGGAGGATCCTGATGACATCCCACACACCCCAAACGATGGGCCAGCAGTTCGGCCGCCGCTCCTGGGCCGAGCCCTGGAAGATCAAGATGGTGGAGCCGATTCGCCTCATCCCACGCGAGGCGCGGCAAACGGCCCTGGACGAAGCGGGTTACAACACCTTCCTGCTGGCCTCGGAAGACGTCTACATCGACCTGCTGACGGACAGCGGGACCAGCGCCATGAGCGACCGGCAGTGGGCGGGGCTGATGCTGGGCGACGAGGCGTATGCCGGCAGCCGTAACTTTTACCACCTGGAAGAGGCGGTGCGCAGCCATTACGGTTACAAACACGTCGTGCCCACCCACCAGGGACGGGGCGCCGAGCACCTGATCAGCAAGGCGCTGATCGAAAAGGGCGATTACATTCCGGGCAATATGTACTTCACGACCACCCGCCTGCACCAGGAACTGGCCGGCGGCACCTTCGTGGACGTGATTATCGACGAAGCGCACGATCCGGCAAGCACCCATCCCTTCAAAGGGAACGTGGACCTGGAAAAACTACAGGCGCTGATTGACCGGGTGGGCGCCGAGAATATCCCCTATGTCAGCCTGGCAGGCACGGTGAATATGGCCGGAGGCCAGCCGGTGAGCATAGGCAACCTCAAAGCGCTGCGCGAATTGTGCAACCGGCACGATATTCGCATTTACCTGGACGCCACGCGCATGGCGGAAAACGCGTTCTTCATCAAGGAACGGGAAGAGGGGTATGCCGACGTGCCGATTGCCGAGATTCTGAAAGAGTTTTGCAGCTACACCGACGGGGCCTGGATGAGCGCCAAGAAGGACAACCTGGTGAATATCGGCGGCTGGCTGGCGGTGAACCACGAGGACGTATTTGAAAAAGCGCGCAACATGGTCGTGATCTACGAAGGGCTGCACACCTACGGCGGGATGTCCGGGCGCGACATGGAAGCGCTGGCCATCGGCATCGAAGAATCGGTAGACGACGACCATATGTTTGCGCGGGTGGGCCAGGTGCGCTACCTGGGCGAATTGCTGGTGGATTGGGGCATCCCCATTGTGGAGCCGGTGGGCGGCCACGCCATCTTCCTGGACGCCAGGCGCTTTTACCCGCACATTCCCCAGGAACATTTCCCGGCGCAGATGCTGGCGGCTCAGCTCTACCTCGACTCGGGCGTGCGCTCGATGGAGCGGGGTAATGTCAGCGCCGGCCGGAACCCGGAGACGGGCGACCACCGCTATCCGGCCCTGGAACTGACCCGGCTGACGATCCCGCGGCGGGTCTATACGCAGGCGCACATGGACGTGGTGGCGGAGGCGGTGAAGGCGGCCTTTGACCGGCGCGAGGAGACCAGAGGGCTGAAGATGGTGTACGAGCCGGAATATCTGCGCTTCTTCCAGGCGCGGTTTGAGCCGATTGAGTAGAGATTGGAGATTAGAGATTGGAGATTGGCGCCGGCGAGCGTAGCCAATCTCCAGAACAAGGAGTGGATAGTTGAAGGAGTTTCCGGTGGAAGTTTGTTTCAATTGTGAACGCACAGATGACGAGGTGCCCCTTACAATCTGGCAGTATCAGGGGAATGAATTATGGGTTTGCTCGCAATGTATGCCGTTGCTGATTCATAAGCTGGATCAGGTTAAGGCTGCCTGGGAGGCGGAGGGGTAAGTCGTTTCGCCATGGTGATGTGGGGCTGTGTCCATGGCGTGGGTGGGTAAGGATAGAGCGCTACGGGGGCCAGCCCAGGACGGCCGGCCCGGCCGGGTCGCCTGAGAGCGGATGGGTGGCGAGCCGGGTGAGGCCGGTGCCGTCGCGGTGGACCAGATAGAGGTGCAGTTCCTCGCCGGTATTGTCGGCGAAGGCCACATATTGGCCGTCCGGGGACCAGACCGGCGATTGGACCAGGCCGCTACCGGTGGCCAGGACCTGAACCTGGTTGCTCCGGGTGGTGTCCAGCACCCAGATTTCGCCGGCGAAGGTGCGCACGTAGGCAATGCGCAAACCATCCGGCGACCAGCGGAGCGAGGAAGCGGTGCCCGGCGTTAACCGGCGTGGGGTTGACCCGGCCGGATCGAGGGCATAGAGGGCGGTGGTGTCTTCAAACCCGGCGCCATAGACAATCTCCCGGCCGGGGGCCCAGGCCACATCGCCGGCACCATCCGTTAGCGCCAGCAGGTCGCGCGCGTTCCCTTCCAGATCGACCAGGAAAAGCGTGTCGTCGAACGGCCCGCGGCGGGCCAGGTAGAGGATCTGGGAGCCGTCAGGCGCCCAGCGGGGGCGCTGGTGGCGGGTGGTCTCATCGCCCTGGGTCAAGACGGTCAGGCTGGGGTCAGCACTATTCACGTCGACGACCCCAATCCGGGGCTGGCAACTGCCGGGGCAGAGGCCGGTAAAGGTCACTTCCAGGGCCACCATCGTGCCGTCAGGCGACCAGCGCGGATTGGCCATCACGTAATCGCTGTTGGGTAGCAACTGCAGCACATTGCTGCCGCCGGGCTGCATGGTGTGCAGCGAATTGTTGCGGATAAAGGCCAGACGGGAGCCGTCAGGAGACCACTCGCCGGCTTCCACGTTGCGCTGCAGGCGCTCGCTCTCTCCGCCTTGGATGGGAATGCGATAGAGGTCCGAGCCGGCGATAAAGGTCAGAAAGCCGCGCCCGCTGCCGAGCGGGGTCGGTTGCGGCGTCGCCGTGGGCGTGGCCGTGGGACCCGGCGTGGCCAGTGGCTCCCGGTCCAGACCATCGGGCGTGCCGTCGCCGTCGCTATCGGGATTGGTAGGCAAGGTGCCGGCCGCCACCTCCTGGCCATCGGCGAGTCCGTCGTCGTCGGTGTCGGCTTTCAGCGGACGGGTATCGTAGCGGCGCACCTCGTCGTAATCGGTCAGGCCGTCACCGTCGGTGTCGGCGTTGTCCGGTTCGGTGCCCAACCGGCGCTCCTCGCTATTGGAGAGACCGTCCCCGTCGTCATCGCCCCTGGCCTGCGCCGTGAGGAAATCGGCTGTGGCCCGGACATCTGCCGCCTGGCGGGTGAGGGTGGCCGACTCGCCGGCCAAGGCCGCCAGGGCCACAGCGGTGCCGGTGGCATTCTGGGCCACCCGCGTCTGCGCGGCGAAACGGTCGTTGACGGTACTCAGGCCAAAAGCAGCCCCGGCCAGGCAGAGGAGGAGGAGCACGCCGGCAAGGGGCAGGAGCCAGGCGGGCAGGAAGGGCTTCACCTCTAGCTGGCCGGCGCGGGTTTCGGCGGCCCCGGCCGGGCTCTCCATCTGCAGGCTAAAGGGCAGTTGCTGCCGGCGGCCCAACAGGGGCCGCCGCGCTGCGCGCACCTGCACGGCCAGCGTTGCCCGTTCGCCGGGAGCCACGTCCATCTGGCGGCTCGGGCTGGCAAAGCGGATCGTGCCGGCCGGATCCCGGCCGGAGAAGGTATAGGTCGCCGGGGCGTTGCCCTGGTTGTGCACCAGCAGGCGCGTCTTTTCCCCATTCTGGAGCCGAGAGGGTTGCATGTCGAGGGCAAACGCCTCATAAGCGTCGACCTGAATCTGGCCGGTGGCCGCCAGCTCTTCATCCGGGTTGGCCGTGGAGCGGACCAGGAGCCGGTAGCGGTGACGCCCGGCGGGGGTCTCGCTGCTGCGGGGGGGATGGACGGCAAGGGTAAGGGTGCGGCGGTCGCCGGGCATCAGGTTGGCGGTGGCCGGGGAGAGGGAAATCCAGTCCGGCGGCACCCCCTCGACGCGGAGGGTGTATTCGTCGACGGTCACGCTCTGGTTCAACAGCGTCACCTCGACCTCAGCCCGGCTGCCCGGGGCAACCTGTATCACGGCCGGGTTAAAGAGGAGGCCGACCTCACCCGAGGCGCTCGCGGCCGGACCGGCTGCAGTGCCACCAAAGTGAGGGGTGGCAGTGGTTCCGGCCACGGCGCTGCCCGCTTCCGGTAACCAGCGCAGGTGGAAAGGGCCGACCTGGAGAGTTTTTCCCGGCTCCCAGGATTCGGCCACGCCGGGCAGGAGACGGTTACCCTCAAGATAGGTACCGTTAGTACTATCCAGGTCTACGACCTGCCAGCCCTGGCCCTGCCGGTCGAGGCGAACATGGCGGCGGGAGACGCCACTCGCAGGCAGCGTCACGTCGTTCTCCTCCGTCCGGCCCAGGGTCACCTGCGCCTGTGGCAGGGGATAGGTGAGAGGCGTGGCGCCCTGGCGGGCCACTATCAACTGGTCTACTGCCGCCGGCTCAATCTCCGCGCCCGGCCGGCTGGGAGGGGCAGCCGGGTCTCCCTGCAATTGCGTCACCAGGCTGATGGCCTTCTCCGGAGGCACCAGACGGGTGACGGCGTCGCGGTCGAGGCCGGTGGCTGCCTGCCGCAACGCCTCCGCCAGCGCAGCCGCGCTCTGGTAGCGGGCTTCCGGCTCCCGGGCCAGGGCGCGCTCGATGACGGTAGCCACGCTGCCGGGCAGGCCGGGCCGCACCGCCTGCGGCAGCGGGGGCGTTTCCTGTGTATGTTTGACCACGGCGTCGGTCGGGGTGCGAATGTCGAAGGGCAACCGCCCGGTGGCTAACTGGTAAAGAAGGACACCCAGGGAGTAAATGTCGGAACGGCCGTCCAGCGGTTGGGACAGTGCCTGTTCCGGCGACATGTAAGCCAGGGTGCCCATGACGGTACCGGTGGCGGTCTCCATGCCCCCTTCCAGCATTTTCGCCAGCCCGAAGTCGGTTACGACGGCGCGCAGGGGAGGCTCACCCTCGCGTTCCGGTCGGGTCAACTGCTTGAGCATGACGTTGTCGGGCTTAATGTCGCGGTGGATAACGCCCTGGCTGTGGGCGTAGTCGAGGGCATCGGCCACCTGGGCGAGGACGAATAAGGTTTCGTCGAGCCGCACCAGCCCTTCCCGGGCCTGCATCTGGCGAATGTAGGTGCCGAGGCTACCGCCGCCGACAAATTCCATCACCATGTAGAGCACGCCATCGCTCCGGCCGAAGTCGAAAATCTTGACAATGGAAGGATGGTCCAGCCGGGCAGCCGCCTGCGCCTCCTGCAAGAAGCGACGGCGAAAGGCCGGCCGGGAGGCCAGGTGAGGGTGGGTGACTTTGAAGGCGACGGGACGGTTCAATTGGACGTCGTGGGCGCGATATACCGCGCCCATGCCACCCTCGCCTAATTTTTGCGCTACGCGATACTGGTTAATCTGCCGGCCGGTTAAATCTGCCATCACAAACCTTTTCCCCGCTCGGGGTGATTGAGAGAGTCGGGAGCCGCACGTTCTCGCGCCCGCTCGCTATGCCACTGTTATCAGGGCCACTTACTGGAAGGGTCACACACTGGTACCCAGTGTAAAGTCTTTTGGGCAGTAAATCAACCACTGGCTGGCGCCGGATGGCACCGTCAGGAGACGGGCCACAGTGAGGGAAAGCGAGCGAAGCGACAGAGGGAAGAAGCGACTGGCCTTGACATCCAGTTACATACATGTTAGTATGTATGTATGCGACGGACGAAAGAGGAAGCAGACGCTACCCGGCGCGCGATCATGCGCGCTGCACTGGCGCAGTTCAGCGAGCAAGGGTACACGGCTACCCGCCTCAGCGACATTGCAGAGGCGGCCGGGGTAACGCGCGGCGCCATTTACCACCACTTTGAGAACAAGGCCAGCCTCTATAGCGCCCTGTTAGAAGCGTTCGCCGGCACCTTCAGCGCAGAGGTAATGGAGGCGATCGACAAAGGAGGCACCTTTCTGGAGATTTGCCGGCGCGTCTTCGTCCGGCCCCTGGCTGCCCTGGAAAAGGATCCCGGGTTTGCCGCTTTTTATGAGCTGGTCCAGTTCCACACCGTATCGATCCCCGAACTGGAGGCAGCACACCAGCAGCGGATGGCGGCGGACGAGGCGATGCTGCAACAGGTTGCCCATTATTTTCAGATGGGTGTCAACGAGGGGGCGGTCCGGCCGGAGTTGGCGCCGGACGACCTGGCCCAGAGCTTCGTCGCCTTGCAGAACGGCCTCATCCATCTCTGGTTGCTCCGGGAACGGGTCTTTTCGCTGACCGAGGCAGCGGAGGCGGCCGCCGGCATCTTTGTCGCAGGGATCGCCGCAGGAACTTAAAATTTTTTTTGCCAAATATACATACATATGTGTATGTAAAGGAGAAAGTGATGGCTACGATTACGATCCAGAAACAACGAGTGGAGCAGCTAGGGGTGTGGAAGACAGTGGCAGCGTTCGGGATTCCGGCGGTGCTGCTACTCGGGGGGGTTCATGGTGTGATGCGCTGGTTCAACAATCTCACGGGGTTACCGCCCTTCTACGGCTATTTCCTGGCACTGGCGCCACCCCTGGCGCTGCTGTTGGCGACCGCCCTCTACGCCGCGCGCAGAGAGGGGACGGTTGGCGCGCGACCCAGCCTGAGAGAGCGGCTACGGCTGCAGCGGATGGACCGTCACGCCTGGCTGTGGACGGCGGCCGTCCTGATCGCCGCCTTCGGGCTCACAGGCGTGATGACGGCCGTTACCGGATTGCTGGTCGAGCGGGGGATGATCCCGGTGCCCAGCTGGCTGCCCGCCTTCATGGCACCCCTCGGCGCACAGATGGCGGGTAGTGGTGATGCCTTTGCCGTCTACGATGCCGCTTTCGGCGGCTTGCGCGGCAACTGGGGCGTGCTCAGCCTCTATCTTCTGCTTTTCTTCTTCAACATTGCCGGCGAGGAACTGTGGTGGCGTGGTTACCTGCTGCCCAGGCAGGAAGCGGCCCTAGGTAGGCGGGCCTGGCTGGTTCACGGGCTACTCTGGTGGGGGTTCCACGCTTTCAAGTGGTGGGACCTGCTGACAATTCTACCGCTGACGCTGCTGATCAGCTTTCTCGCCCAGCGCACGAAGAACACGACACCGGCCATTGTGGTTCACGCGCTATTCAACGGGCTGGGCATTGTTCCGGTACTATTGGGCGTGATTGGGATGGTATGAGAAGAAGATGGATGAGATAGGGAATGGTTTTTCGCCAAATCGCGCGTCTGCCATACAATTGGGGCGAAAGTGACGGAGACGGCTACCCGGCCGGGCAGGTCCCCAGGAGGGAAATCATGGCAGAAACTTATGACGTAATCATCATCGGCGCAGGCATCATGGGTTGCAGTACCGCGTTCCAACTGGCACAACGGGGAATGCGGGTGGCGGTTCTGGAAAAGGACATTATCGGCGCCGGCTCTACCGGGGAATCCTCGGCGATCATCCGCCAGCACTACTCCAACGAACTGACGGCGCGGATGGCACTCTATAGCCTACGCGTTTTCCAGAACTTCCGGGAGCAGGTGGGCGGGGCCAGTGGCTTTACCCGCACGGGCTTCCTGGCGCTGACCGACGCGGATGACCGGGAAGGGCTGGAGGCCAACGTGGCCCTGCAACGGCGGGTGGGGATCCAGACAGAGATTCTATCCCCTGAAGCATTGAAGGAGCTGATGCCGGGCCTGGACACGGCCGGTCTGGTGGCGGCAGCCTACGAGCCGGAGAGCGGGTATGCGGACCCGAACCTGACGGTAAACAGCTACGCGCGCGCGGCCCGCGACCTGGGGGTAGATATTTACACCGATACGCCGGTGACGGGAGTGCGTTTCCAGGGAGAACGGGTGGTGGGGGTAGACAGCAGCAAAGGGGCATTCGACGCGCCGCGGGTGCTGAACAGCGCGGGCCCGTGGGGCGCGCAGGTGGCGAAGATGGCGGGGGTGGAGGTGCCGATTAATGCCTGCCGGGTGCAGGTGGGCTTCTTCCGCCGGCCGGTAACGGAGCCGGAAGAGCACCCGGTAGTGGCGGACTTCATCAACGCCACCTACTTCCGCAGCGAGACGGGCAACCTGACGCTGGTGGGATTGATCGACCCGGGCGAAGCGGAGTCGATTGTGGATCCGGACAGGTACAAGAAAGGGGTGGACGACGAATTTATCATGGATGCCGGCAGCCGGCTGGTTGAGCGGTACCCATCCCTGGAGCAGAGCCAGGTGACAGGCGGTTATGCCAGCCTCTATGCGATTACGCCGGACTGGCACCCGATTGTGGACGAGTTGATCCCCGGCAGCGGCTTCTATATCTGCGCCGGCTTCAGCGGGCACGGCTTCAAGCTGGGCCCGGCGGTGGGGGTGATGGCTGCGGAGATGCTGCTGGGGGTGCAGGATTACCAGTTCGACCCACAGCTATTCCGCCTGGGCCGTTACGAGGAGGGGAAGCCTGTGCAGGGGTTGTATGAGTATAGTATTGTGGGGTAGAGGGGCGGGCGCTGGGCGACCCTGCCCCTACGAGGGGCGGTCTATATCTGCGAATGTGACCTGATCTATGACTTCTACCTATTGACAAAACTCCGCGCGTGTGTTGAAGATGAATATAACGCACACCAGTAGTACGGAGGTATGGCTAATGGTAGGGCAAAATGAGCAGACTCGGGACAGTTACTTGAAAGACGTCCACGACCGGTTGGATGCGTGGGAGGATAGGGTGAAAGCGTTGCGGCGGGA
>Ga0207752_1000320_pt1 | contig 22871 bp, 21 predicted proteins | sample Pon2CUnioCityCA_6_FD_187272 | JGI IMG/M metagenome (GOLD analysis project Ga0207752, IMG submission 187272) | Marine sediment microbial community from Union City, CA, USA - Pond 2C Sediment 2 (SPAdes) | ecosystem: Environmental > Aquatic > Marine > Intertidal zone > Salt pond sediment ...
CTATCAACTGATGTTTGCCACTACGAATATTCCCTGTATAAACACGCTGAACGCCACCACGTTGCAACGCATCAACTTCCTTAAAGCTATATATGTGATGCATTACTTTTTTACCATTAATTTTCAGCTGGATCGCATCCGGGCTATAACTCGTACCTTTAGTCACGGATACGAAAATAGAAACCTGGGTGGTTGAAGGATAGAGTAATTTTTCTTCTAATAGTTGCAGTTCTGCTGAGATGGCTAAAACATCCTTTTTTATATCCTGTACCTGTTCATCCAGGCCTTTAATTTGTTCACGGGTCATATTAGCTGACCAGCTGGACAAAGATATACTGGTTAAAAAAAGTACAGTAATGACTGTTTTAATCATATTCATAGTATTATCCGGTTTTAGATTAAAAACATCCCCCCTTTACTAAAACTAGGGTTAAGCTAATAACATCATCTTATCCGAAATATCGCTCTAAAATGGTATCCATATCATTCAAAAAACTGAGCTTTATTCATTAATTAACGAGAATGTAGACTAGCATTTTCTAGCCTTTGTTAGTTTGAACTTATCGACAAATTTTAACAATACTCGAGTAATCACGTATCAAAATCACTGAAAGATCTAAGGGTAATTTAATAACTGTGGACCAGTTCACTATTTGAAATATATGAATAATTTAAACACTAAAAAGACGCTCAAAGGGCGCCTTTTTAGTGTCAAATGAAGGATGAAAATCAGGAAATTTTTACTGAAGATCCTCCTTTACCACCCTGGTTATCGAGCCACGAAATTGTCACCTCATCCCCTTTTTTAGCCCCGTGAAAATCAAACGCGAGAAACGGGTTTTTGGAGACACCGGGCCCCCATAAACAGCTAAGGATGTTCTTACCATTGTGTTCACAATTCACTTCGGTAATGTAATGCCCCGGGATTTTTTTACCTGTTTTTTTATCTTTGCGTAAGCCTGTTTCCATAGGGTGAAAAATAATGGCTTTTATAGATGTATTTTTACCATTATCCCACGCCCGAATTTTCATTTTTCTTGCCATGATGCTGTCCTTAAAATAATACTTCAAATTAAAAATTAAACACTCAACCCACGTTATCCACCACACCCACCCAGGGTGACTTTCACCCCTTTTTTAGCGGTATAAAGCTTGCCATTTGATTTAACAACCGCAACGACATCAGCAGTCTTAGCCATTTTTATACGACCCGAAATTGAAGGTTCCATTTGCGCTGAAAGAATATAACTTGCTGAAAGTGGAAACGCGTTTACTGGAACGTAAATGGATATGCTTTCTACGTTTGGAAGTGTGGTTTTTACCTTAACTGTAACCACAGCTCCATTTTCTGCGATATCAGGTGCAACTACCTTAATTTCTTTACTTGAAACAGGACGTTCTTTTCCTGTAATCAGATTCATTGCCGCATCCATTTTATTTGCAGCAAATGCTTTAGCTGGCCAGGCGGCTAGAACCTTTCCCGGTGTGAGTAAATTTGCTCCTGCAGCTATCGCAAGCGTTCCCCCTGCCATGCTGGCTTTGAGAATAATTCTGCGCTTGTTATCCATAAACAACTCCTTCATACCATCACCACTTAATGCTGGCGTGATTATTAATGTTATTGCCGAGTTACAAAATAACACTTAAAAAACAACAAGATACAGTCGCATTTCATCTTTCCCGGCGTATTATTTTTTGCATAATGCAATTTATTTTCTGTATCTGAAAATATTGTAGCTGGGGTTTTATTAATTTCGTGAAATTAAACCTGTTATTTAATTTATTAGGAATTTTGCAATACAAGGGGGTGCAATTTACCCCTACAATTTAGATTTTCTTCACATTAATGCTTGCTAATACTAAGGCGAATGCCGTAGAATGCGCCCATCGATTGCGGGGTGGAGCAGCTCGGTAGCTCGTCGGGCTCATAACCCGAAGGTCGTTGGTTCAAATCCAGCCCCCGCTACCAAATTTAAAAAAGCCTAACTTATTCAATAAGTTAGGCTTTTTTATTGCTTCTTACTTTTTTGCATAAAAAAACGGATGCCGAAGCATCCGTGTAAACACAAAAGTAATAAATTATCTTAAGGTTTTACGTACATGTAACCTTTTTGCTGCAGGAAAGCGACTTCTGCAACACCTGAAGGAATGACTTCAACATTTTCATTAATCAGGTTTTTATTGATTTTCTTGCCGCGTATCGTATTTGCGCAGATTGTGAATTTAACTCCACGGTTTGCAAGTGAAGCGATGGTATCGTTGAAGTTATAAACTTTACCCGTCTTCTTGTTTTTCTTACCCATTGAACCATCGACCATGGCAAACGCACCTGAACTATGTGTTACAACAATCAGCTCAATATTTTCATCACCTACTGCATTTAAATGATTTTTTACATTACGTAAAGCACCGGTTGCAGTGTGAATATTATTGATATGGTAAACAACTTTTGATTTAAGATAACCGTTTTTTGCAGTTCCATCTTTCGCTGGACCAACAGCAAACGCAGATGATGCAACCATACTTAATAATGTTGCAGCTAAAACTATACTTTTATTCATTGCGGACTCCTCCTGACATTTATAAATCCTTCACTTGATGGAAGGCTTTGATGAATTAGAAACATCAACCTTACTGTCCCCGTAAGTGTTTATAATGTTTCGTCATATTCATTTTTTAACTATATGTCGATCCTGGTTTCACGCAACAAAAAAAAATAAAGTGCTGCAATATGCAGTCATGACAAACTGCAAAGGCTGCATTTTACCCTAACTTTCGGCTTCATTAATGTCATAGCGACGAAGTTTACGCCATAAAGTTGTTTTGTCTATACCGAGTGTTTTTGCAGCCTTTGTTTTTTTACCCTTATAGCAATTTAATACATGGTTAATATATTTTTCTTCTAACTGCTCTAAAGACATAAACTGTTCATCAGAAAAATTTATTGTTGAACTGATGTTATTATTTTCAATGTCTTCTACCCCATCCCAGTGAAGCAGTTTTTCATCGGAAAGAATAATTTCACGCTCAATAACGTTTCGTAATTCACGAACATTCCCTGCCCAGGGTGCATTACATAAAAGTTTCAAAGATGCACTGTCAAAGCCTTTAATCTCCCGGTTATATTGATCAGCAAACTCCTGGACAAAATGATTAATCAACAAAGGGATATCATCTCGACGTTCTGCAAGGGTAGGAACATAGATATTGACTACGTTTAAACGGTGATAAAAATCATGTCGTAACTCTTCATTTTCAACCGCCTGTTCCAGGTTTCGGTTACTTGCTGCAATTATTCGTACATCAACTTTGATTTCATCGGAGCTACCTATACGGGTAATCTTATTTGACTCAATCGTACGCATTAATTTTATTTGCATTGCATCTGAAATATTACATATCTCGTCCAGGAATAAGGTGCCGCCATTTGCCTGTTCCATTAAGCCTTGCTGTCTTGTTTCAGCACCCGAAAAAGCATTTTTTTCATGACCAAATAACTCACTCTCAAGCATATTCTCATTAAGTGCACCACAATCAACAGTAACAAAAGGCGCCTCTTTACGTGCGCTATAATCATGTAAGGCACGGGCAACCAGTTCTTTTCCACTACCTGATTCACCAGTAATAATGATATTGCAATTTACATTCGTGACCTTATCAACAGTATTAAACAAGGTACGCATAATGTCACTATCACCAATCATACCAAAGCGATTGCGACTCTCATCCAGGCGACGTTTGAGTAACTTGTTTTCTGTTTTTAAACGAACACCAGCCATAGTTCGATCTAACATCAATTTGAGCTCAGTAAAGTCAAACGGTTTTTTAATAAAATCTGTAGCACCACGTTTCATTGCTTCAACCGCATTTTCGACCGATGAATAGCCAGTCATTACCAGTACCGGAACATCTTCATCTATTTCACGTAACTCAGATAAAAGCTCAAAACCATTCATGCCCGGCATACGCAGATCCGTTATAACAATATCTGCATTCGACTTTTTAAAAGCCTTGAGACAATCATCACCGTTTTGATACACCGTGCAGGCATAGTTAGCATTATCACAATTTCGTTTCATTACCCGACCTGTTACCAGGTCATCGTCAACGAACATAATCCTGATTTGCTTATCCGACATACTTTTCCTCCAGATAATCCAGCTCTTTATTTACTATTTCACACTTTTCAGGCAATGTAATAGTGACCTTAACGCCCTTTGTTTCCATATTTGAGATAGTAATTGATCCGCCATGATGCTTGATAATTCCATAACTAATCGATAAGCCCAGGCCAGTACCCTCACCTTCAGATTTCGTGGTGAAAAAAGGATCAAATATTTTTGAAAAGTCATTACCTTTAATCCCTTCTCCCTGGTCAGTAATTTCAATAACTAAATTGGTATTTTTCTTTTTAGCATTAATCCTGATAACAGCATCTGCTGATGACGCCTGGATTGCATTTAAAAGTATATTTACCAGGACCTGCTGTATCATCCCTGCATCACCTTCCATTATTAAATTATCATCAACCTGTGTTACTACATCTATTTCTGATGATTCAATACGATGTGATAAAAGCTCAAGTGTTTCCGTGATTAACTTTGCCAGATCAAACGGAACATAACTGGGTTCGTTCTCACGGGCAAAATTTAATATTCCCTGGATAATACGGGCACAACGTTGCCCTTCTTTTCTCAACATCAGGAGGTCATTTTTTGTATCATCATGCCCGTCACCTAGCGCATCTTCGACCAATGTTGCCAGGGACATAATATTTAATAAGGGGTTATTTATTTCATGGCCAATACCTGCAGCCATTTGCCCCAGCGCTGCAAGACGTTCAGACTGGCATGCTGCGCGCACAGCTTCTTCTTTTTCTTTTTCTGTACGTTCAAGTGTTGTGGTTAGATAGTTAAACGCTCTTCCTGCGAGCCCGACTTCATCATTAACCTTACCTTCATAGCGAACACCTCGCTCACCATCTGCAAACCTTCTAATGATTTCCGCAAGATTATGTACAGGTTGTGTTAAACGTCCTGATGCCCACACGGCCAGTAACAAGCTGATAACGACTAAACTCGCGACAAGTAACCATATTGAACGGCGCATATTATTGACTGATTCAAATATTTTTTCACTTGAAGCTTCAATAAGAAGTAACCATTTTGTATCACGGTTTTTAAAGGGTGAAATTGTTTTATAAAAAAACATACGGCCATCGTCATGGAAACTTGTACCAAAAGATTTAACGATCTGCATTTTTTTCCATTCTTCTGGCGAAACTTCATTTGAAAAGCGAAAATCTGATTTTAGCTGGTTGGCAAAACGCTTCTTGCTATCCCGATGATAAAGATAGATACCATCCCGAAATTTATTTTTATTTACTTCAACGATATAACTGTTAACTGGATAAGCACTCATCGTTGAGTTCACAGCTGAGTCTAATCGTGTTCCCCACATATTAACCACCAGCAAACCCTGTAACTTATCAACTTCGTCTCTGACTGGCACTGAGTAGCGAACCATTGAAGGGCAAAAATCAGCACCAAAGGTCACCTGTCCCAGTTCAAAATCTGAAATAGTCACTCTCCCCTGTTGAGCTGACTTAATGGCATCTTTAAAAAACTGTTTAGGGGATTGATCAGCAACATAAAAGCGGTCATTTTTTGCATCATAATTTTTCGCATCGATAGGCTTACCTTCTTTGACTTTGACCAGTGTCTTTCCGGAAGGATCGATAAAGCGTAAAGCCTGGATACTGGGAACCGAGTGCTGGTAATTTAAGAAGAAACTTTCCAGGTTGGTGGCAAGCAGTGAATAAACATTAGGATCCTGTTTCGGGGCAACATTATTAGCAAATTGACTTACTGCAGGTACACGCGATAAGCCATTGGCGATCGATTTCTGATTATTAAGAATGAGTTTCAGCTCACCGGCCATTTTATCCAGTGAGGCATTAAGTTCATGTTCTGTTCGTAAGTAAACTTCTTTTTCCATACGCTCGACCACACTGAACTGCAACAGAAGCAGTGGTAACGTAGTGAGCAAGGAAATTGCGATGAAAAACTTGTGACGCAGTTGCATTAAGCAAGCCCCGAAGTGTTGCAAGATGCAAATAATTCTAGAGTAGTAAATGAGCTATAACAATGAAAGACCAGTATATAAGTTAATGTTTATATACTGAATTATGCAAAATAGAACGTTTTTATTTTATTTTGCAATGACATGCGTTACTTATTGGCTGGCTTTGCCCGTTCTAATAAGTGCTTGAGATCAAAGCGATAAATAAATCCAGGCAAGGCAAAAACCAGGAATAAACAAAAGGTTGAGGCGTAGAACTCCCAGTCCTGTGAATACACGTCTGAAGTGAATTTTTTTTCAATACCCAGCGCAACCAGGCCAATGAGCAGGTATAAAACAAACCACTCCAGCAGGCATAACCAGATTGATTTCTTTTCTGATTTAACTGAAACCACGCCAAACAGGCGTTCACTGATCCAGGGAAGATTTGCCGCAATAAATGCCACAACGAGGAAGATAATAATGACTGTAGCTAACATGAAAATGCCCTGTCTTTAACTCTTATAAAGCGAGGGCAATATTCTATCTTAATTAACTGACAGCCGGAACTGACAATTCAAATTAAGACATCACAACTTGTTTACATAATTCTAACAAGCTGTCTGGCATTAGGCCGATTAACAGGATTAACGAAGCATTTACGGTAAATACCCAGCGTAAATCTGTAGCGCATTCAATATCTTGAGATTCTTCGGCCTTATCAAAGTACATCAGCTTGATAATACGCAGGTAGTAGAAGGCACCAATAATCGAGAAGAGCACGGCAACGGCCGCTAACCAGAGCAAGTCTGCTGAAACCACGGCTTTAAGAACCGATAACTTAGCCCAGAACCCGACAAACGGGGGAACACCGGCCATTGAGAACATGATAAATAACATCATTACGGCCAACCACGGGCTGCGTTGATTGAGGCCTTTATAGTCATCCAGCTTATCCGCTTCAAAGCCCTGGCGACTCATAATGATAATCACGCCAAAACTTGCCATTGCCATCAGCACATAGGTAATCGTGTAGAACATCGAGGCGGCAAAACCCTCGGCGGTACCCGAAAGCACACCCAGCATTAAGAAACCAATATGCGAGATGGTTGAGTACGCCAGCATGCGTTTAATATTCGTCTGTGCAATTGCAACGATATTACCAATCGCCATCGATGAAACTGCGAGGATAATCAGGATACCCTGCCACTGTGCATGAATTTCTAACAGGCCACCAACCAGTAAGCGCATCATCATGGCAAACGCTGCAATCTTGGGGGCGGTAGCAATATAAATCGTAACGGCCGTCGGTGAACCCTGGTAAACATCTGGCACCCACATATGAAATGGAACAGCACCGAGCTTAAAGGCAATACCCACAATCACGAAAACCAGGCCAAAAGCTAAAATCGTTTTATCTGTTACAGAACTGAGTTGCTGACTAACAACCTGAAGATCAAGGCTCCCTGTAGCGCCGTAGAGCATCGACATACCGTAGAGCAACATACCCGAGGCAATCGCACCAAGTACAAAGTATTTCATGGCTGATTCTGAAGCAATGCTGGAATCACGTTGCAGCGCAACCATGGCATATAAACACAACGATAAGAGTTCCAGACCCAGATACAGGGTTAGGAAACTACTCGCTGAAATCATGATCATCATACCCAGCACACCGAACAGGCCGAGTACGTAGTATTCACCGGAGAAAATATTGCGTTGAATCAAATAGTCTTTTGAATAAAGGAAAGTAATAAACGTTGCAAAATAAACACCCAGCTTGAGTATTGAACTCATGGGATCAGCAACAAAGGTCTGGCTGAACAGGTAAAAAGTATCACCACTGAACAGGTTAAGCGTTAATACAAAAGCCACGACCAAAGTAAATTGAGACAGGAGATAAGTAATCTGGCGATTTTTATCTGTCAGAAATAAATCAACCACCAGGATAATACTCGCCATGGTGAGTATAAATATTTCAGGTGTTGCCAAATTCAAATGTGTTAATAATGTAGCAGTCATTATGTTGCTCTCAATCCACTCTTATAATTTACTTTGCATAACATGTTGCAACAAGTTCTCAACAGTCGCGCCCATTACTTCAACTAATGGTGCTGGCCATACCCCGAATAACAGGACGGCAAAGGCTAGTACTGCAAGAAAGAAAAATTCACGTTTATTAATATCCTGCATGGTTGTCACCGCTTCGTTAACCACTTTACCGAAGATCACGCGTTTAACCATCCACAATGTATAAGCGGCACCAATAATCAGTGTTGTTGCCGCAAGGAAGGCATACCAGAAGTTTGCTTTAAAGCTGCTTAAGATAACCATGAACTCACCCACGAAACCCGAGGTGCCCGGTAGTCCCGCATTTGCCATGGCAAAGAAAACCATGAATGCGGCAAATTTCGGCATGTGGTTAACAACGCCACCGTAGTCTTTTATCTGGCGACTGTGCAGACGGTCATACATCACACCAACACAAAGGAACATGGCGCCTGAAATAAAGCCATGTGAAATCATTTGCACCATGCCACCTTCCATACCAAGAGCAGCCCCAGACAGGTTACCGCTGTTTGACAGTATCTGGAATGAAACAAAGAAACCTAAAGTGACAAAGCCCATGTGTGAGATTGATGAATAAGCAATCAGCTTTTTCATATCTTTTTGTACCAGCGCAACAAAACCAATATAAACAACGGCTATCAATGACAAGCTAATCATTAACCAGTCCAGTTCCTTACTTGCATCCGGTGTAATCGGTAAAGAAAAACGCAGGAAGCCATAACCACCCAGTTTCAGCATGATTGCCGCCAGTATGACTGAACCACCGGTAGGTGCTTCAACGTGTGCATCAGGTAACCAGGTATGGACTGGCCACATAGGCACCTTAACCGCAAATGCGAGCAAGAACGCGATAAAGATAAGAATTTGCGGTGTCATACCCAGTTGTAACTGGTGGTATGTCAAAATTTCAAAACTGTTACTTTGTGTATACATGTACAACAAGGCAATCAGCATAAAGACTGAACCAAAGAAGGTATAAAGGAAGAACTTAATAGTGGCATAGACACGGTTTGGACCGCCCCATACACCAATCACGATAAACATCGGGATAAGAAGCGCTTCCCAGAAAACATAAAATAGCGCGGCATCAAGCGCAGAAAATACACCTACCATTAAACCTTCCATAATCAGGAAAGCGGCCATGTATTGTTCCACTTTGTCTTTAATCACTTCCCAGCCAGCAATCACTACAATCACTGTCATAAAGGTTGTTAAGACAATAAGCGGCATCGAGATACCATCAACACCTAAATGATAGTTAATATTAAAGGCTTCGATCCAGGGTTTCAGTTCTGCAAACTGCATAACCGCAGTTGTAGTATCAAAATTCGTATAAAGAGGAATAGATAGTACAAAAGTAATAATGGAAATTAACAAGGAAATAATTCGTGTATTTGCTGCACTTCCTTTTTTTGCAAAAGCAAGCAACAACAGGCCGCCGATAATCGGTGTCCAAATAACCAGACTTAATAATGGCCAATCTGAAAACATGTTTTATAACCTTCTATTCCTGAAACTCTTTCAGAGCCTCATTATTATTTTAAATTTAGAGTACAAAAATACCCATCAATACAATTAAACCAATAATCATCGCAAACGCGTAATGATAGAGATAACCCGTCTGTATGTGGCGCACTACGCTACTGAAATAACCCACAGCTTTAGCCGAACCATTTACAACCAGGCCATCAATTAATTTCTCATCACCAAACTTCCAGAGTGCTTTACCAATCCCGACACTACCGGCAGCAAAAACAATTTCATTCAATTTGTCAGCATAGTATTTATTCACGAGCACTTTGTGTACAAATGAAAGTTTCTGTTCAAACATTTCCGGAATATCCGGACGTTTCATATAAAGGAACCAGGCTACACCAACACCCGAAGCGGCTAACACAAATGGCCACGTTGCAAATGCATGCATACCCATACCAAACCAGCCATGTATATCTTTGCCGACCGCAGCTAACACATCATGTTCTGGTAGAACGAAAATGGCTTTACCAAAGAAGTCACCAAATACCATATCCATTACGAAAATGGCACCAATCACAACCGAAGGAATAGCAAGGAACACAAGTGGCACCCAGACAACTTTATCGGTTTCATGTAAATGCTCGCGGGTATGATCATCCATACGTTCTTCGCCATGGAAAACCAGGAAGTACATGCGGAAACTGTATAAGGCGGTAATAAAGACACCGGCCATGACAGCAAAGTAAGCAAAGCTCGAACCGGCAATTTGTGACTGTTGTACCGCCAGGATAATGGAATCTTTAGAATAGAACCCTGCAAAGAACGGTGTTCCGATCAAGGCAAGAGAACCGATTAACGAGGTTATCCAGGTAAACGGCATATACTTACGCAAGCCACCCATTTTACGCATATCCTGTTCATGATGCATCGCGATAATAACAGAACCTGCACCCAAGAAGAGTAACGCTTTAAAGAAGGCATGTGTCATTAAATGGAATACGCCAGCCGCGTAAGCTGATGCACCTAAAGCCACGGTCATATAACCAAGTTGCGATAATGTAGAATAAGCAACAACACGCTTGATATCATTTTGTACTAATCCTAAGAACCCCATAAACAGTGCAGTAATCGCACCAATAACCAGAACAAAGCTTAATGCTGTTTCAGAGAATTCAAACAATGGCGACATGCGCGTTACCATGAAGATACCCGCTGTTACCATGGTCGCCGCATGGATTAATGCCGAGATAGGTGTTGGGCCTTCCATTGAATCTGGTAGCCATACATGTAAAGGCACCTGCGCAGACTTACCCATTGCACCAATAAACAATGAAATACAGATCACGGTCATTACTGACCATTCACTACCCGGAATAATTTCCATGGTCTGACCATTCACTTTATCGACGCCAGCAAAAACAGTAGCGTAATCCAGTGAACCGAAATACATTAATACCGCGGCGATCCCCAGTAAGAAACCAAAGTCACCAACACGGTTAACCAGGAAAGCTTTCATGTTTGCATATATCGCGGTATCGCGCGTATACCAGAAACCAATAAGTAAGTATGAAACTAAACCTACCGCTTCCCAGCCAAAGAATAACTGCATAAAGTTATTCGCCATGATCAGCATAAGCATTGAGAAGGTAAATAACGAAATGTAACTAAAGAAGCGTTGGTAACCAGGATCTTCTTTCATATAGCCAATGGTATAAATATGAACCATAAGCGAAACGAAAGTTACCACAACCATCATCATTGAAGTGAGCTCATCAACCAGGAAGCCGACTTCCAGGTTTAATCCATCAACTGCCATCCATTGATAAATCGTGCCATTGAAAATTGCACCACCATCAATATTAATATGTTTGAATACTAAAATTGATAATACACATGAAATCGCCACACCGATAATAGTTACCCAGTGTGCCCCACTTCGGCCAATCTGTTTCCCAAAGAACCCGGCAATAATCGCACCGATCAGAGGCGCTAATACAATCCAGATATAAATGTTTTGCATGTTATCCGCCATGCCCTACCCCTTCATGGTATCCAGTTCTTCGACATCAATAGTGCGTTTATTACGGAACAACACCACCAAGATAGCCAAACCTATCGCAGCTTCGGCAGCAGCAACAGTAAGAATAAAGAAAACAAAAACCTGTCCAGATAAATCACCGAGGAAATGTGAAAAGGCAATAAAGTTGATATTGACCGATAGCAACATCAGCTCAATCGACATCAAGATAATAATGATATTTTTTCGATTAAGAAAAATGCCTGCGACACTCAAGCTAAATAAAATAGCAGCCAGTGTTAGATAGTCAGTTAATGCAATCATAGTTAAACCTATTTCTTTTCTTCAGCATCCATGGAAACCACACGAAGACGGTCATTACGTTTAACCGCAATTTGATCATCAGGGTTTTGATGTTTTGTATTCGGACGACGACGTAGTGTTAATGCAATTGCCGCAATAATGGCTACCAATAAGATGACAGCCGCAATTTCAAACGGGTAAACATACACGGTATATAAAACAAGGCCGAGCTCACGGGTATTATTATAATCAGCGGCCGCACGTGCGGGTGCATCAATATGGACCTGGCTTACAACCATATACATCATCACAGCCATGGTAACTAAAACAGCGATACCAATCGGTAGATACTGCATAAACGCGGCACGCATTCTTGCGACGTTAATATCAAGCATCATGACGACGAATATAAATAAAACCATGACCGCACCAACATAAACCAGTACCAATGTAATCGCGAGGAATTCGGCTTCGAGTAACATCCAGATAGCGGCGCATGAGAAAAACGTCAACACTAAAAATAACGATGCCTGAACCGGATTTTTTACCGTGATCACCATAAAGGCACTAAAGACCATAATGCCAGCAAACACATAAAAAACGATATTTTCAAATCCCATTATTTTGAATCCTGTTTTTAATTCTGATCAAGCTTAACGATATTCTGAATCAAGGCTACGTGCAGCAGCGATTTCTTTTTCATACTTGTCTCCTACCGCGAGCAAGCGTTCTTTAGTCATATAAAGATCACCTTTTTTCTCACCGTAGTATTCAAAAATATGTGTTTCAACAATTGAATCAACCGGGCATGATTCTTCACAGTAACCACAGAAGATGCACTTAGTTAAATCAATGTCATAACGTGTTGTCCGACGTGAACCATCTTCACGTTGCTCTGACTCAATAGTAATCGCCAATGCCGGGCAGACAGCTTCACAAAGCTTGCAGGCAATGCAACGTTCTTCACCATTTGGGTAACGACGCAAAGCATGTAGCCCACGAAAACGTGGAGACAACGGTGTCTTATCATCCGGGTATTGCAAGGTAAACTTACGGGCAAAAAAGTAGCGCCCGGTTACATTCAACCCTTTGAAGAGTTCTCCAAGAGTAAGACTTTTAATAAAACGTATAAATCCTGACATAATTATTTCTCCCTAGCCCCTATTTCCCAAACCAGGGTCCAAAACCCGTCAGAACCATAACACCAACAACTAACAACCAGACGATAGTAATCGGTATAAATACTTTCCAGCCCAGGCGCATAATCTGGTCATAGCGATAACGTGGGAATGTCGCACGGAACCACAAGAACAGGAACATGAAGATAGCCATCTTGCTAAAGAACCAGTGGATACCATCATTAAAGAACCAGCCAAAATAAGGAATAGTGGTTAACGATTCATTAAATGCAAAACCCGTCAACGGTGATAACCAGCCACCCATAAACATCAGTGCGGTTAACGCGGAAATTAAGATCATATTGGCATATTCAGCAAGGAAGAATACTGCGAAAGCCATACCAGAATAATCTACATGGAAACCCGCAACAATCTCTGACTCACCTTCGGCCACATCGAAAGGTGCACGGTTGGTTTCAGCCACACCCGAAATAAAGTAAATCACAAACAATGGCAGTAAAGGCCACATAAACCAGTTTACAAAACCCCAGTCACCCTTTTGCGAATTAACAATTTCACCCAGGTTTAAACTACCTGCCGCAATTAAGACGCCTACTAAAGCGAAGCCCATTGCGATTTCATAAGAAACAATTTGTGCCGCGGAACGCATCGTACCTAACAGTGCATACTTTGAGTTTGATGACCAACCCGCAATGATAACGCCATAAACACCAACGGAGGTTAATGCCAGTACATATAATAAAGCCGCGTTAATTTCGGCCAGCACCATACCATCGCCAAACGGTAATACTGCCCATGCAGCAAGTGCAGGTCCAAGCGACAATAACGGTGCGGTTAAGAACAGGTATTTATTCGCCCCTGTTGGAATGATAATTTCCTTGAACATGAGCTTAACGGCATCGGCTATCGGTTGACCCAAGCCCCACAGGCTATAGCCAAAGAAACCAACCTTGGTAGGTCCCATTCGGATCTGCATCGAACCAATAATTTTACGTTCAAAATACGTAAAGTAAGCAACTGTAAGCATTAACGGAACCATGATGGCGACAATCTTTACCACGATCCAGATTGTGTCCTGCAACCACAGAGGTAATGCAAGATACAACGAGGTGAACCATTCAATGCCTATATTTAACCATTCCATCTATCGTTCCAACTCTCTCATTAGCCTTTCGTACTTAACGTTATTTCAGAATAAGCTGCGCCCAGTCTTCCTACACCCTCAACACCTTGAGGAATCATCACACAGTTATCCGGTACAGAATCTTCTATATATGCTCGTAAAGTCACTTTGTTGTCAGCTTGAGCAATAATCACGTCATCTTCATCTTGTATATTATTTTGTTTAGCAAGTTCAGCATTCATTATTACGCACGCAGGTATAGCATCATCCGTTTGCTGTAATGCATCCGAACGACGAACCACGTTATCTACCGCATATATAGGTAACAAGCCTATGCGGTTAATCGCATCGGATTGTTGTGCAAGACTTTCAGGACATTGCCACTCAATTTTATTTGAGTTTTCAATACTACCAATTTTTTGTTTTGCCTCATCACGTACATCTTCTGAAGTAATGTAATCAAAACCATCAACTTCAAAAATATTGCCAAGTACACGAAGCACTTTCCAGGCTGGACGTGTTTCTGCCAGCGGCGTAACCGCTCCTGTAAAGCTTTGCCATGTGCCTTCAGCATTTACAAACGTACCTGATGTTTCACTTGAAGGTGAAACAGGCAATAAGACATCGGCATAGGCTTTCATTTCATCTGTCACAAATGGAGTCATTGAAATAACAAAATCTGCATCAGTCATTGCTTTAATTGCAACAGCAGGGTCAGCGGTATCAAATTCAGGTTCAATGTCTAACAGAACATATGCATTCATACCTGAAACCAGCATTTCCCTGGCATTCTTACCGCTTGTGCTTTCACCACCACAGGTACGATGAGGTACAGTACCGGTTAACCATGCGCCTGCAGCATTAGCACCATCAGTTAATATGCTTAATGTTGCACCCGAGAGTTCTGCAATCATGCTGGACAATACTCGTAAGTCAGCTAACTGTGGTTGCAACATCGCTTGCGTACCCAGGATAACCGTGGCTTTTTCTGCACTATTTAAATGTTCTGCAATTTTTGTATGGTTCTCATCAGGAGTCACACCACTTAGTAATTTATCGAGTCCTTCAGCAGCAGGCTTACCCGTTAAGCTTATAAGTGCCCTGGTAATCGCTGCTAACGAATTCACCATTTGCGCAGGTGATGTAATGGCTTTTTCTGCAACAGGAAAATTGAAATCAAAATCAACCGCATTCACAGCCATAACAGTTGCACCGTTACGGCTAGCCTTGCGAACACGATGACCGATAATAGGCTGGTCTTTTCTGATCCATGAACCAACTAATAAAATAGCATTGTTATTTTCGAGTTCTGTCAGCGATTGAGCTAATGCAGGAAACTGTGGAGCATTATCCTGTCCACTGAAATTGGCCTGGCGTAAACGATGATCGATATTATTAGAACCAATTGCGCGCATCAGTTTTTGCAATAAATACATTTCTTCAACAGTGGCAGAAGGCGAAACAAGTGCACCAATATTTTCAACACCGTCTTTATTGATAACCGTTTTTAAACCTTCAAAGGCATAATTTAATGCCGTTTGCCAATCGGTTTCTTTCCATTGATCACCTTGTTTTATCATCGGTGACTGCAAACGGTCTTCATGTTTTAAACCAGGATAACTAAAACGATCACGATCGGATAACCAGATTTCATTGAGCGCTTCATTTTCTTCAGGAAGTACACGCATTACCCTGTTACGACGTGTTTCAATTTCAGTATTTGAACCTACACAATCATGAGCCGCAATGCTTTTTGTTTGTTTGTTTTCCCATGGACGCCCGGTATAACGATATGGCTTCGAGGTAAGCGCACCTACCGGGCATAAATCAATGACATTACCCGACATTTCAGATGACACTGTACGCTCTACGTAAGTACCTATACGGGTATGGTCACCACGACCTGTTGCACCCAGCTCCATAATGCCCGCGACTTCCTGGCCAAAACGAACGCAACGGGTACAGTGAATACAACGTGTCATTTCTGTTGCTATTAATGGACCAATATTTTTATCTGCGACAACACGTTTTTGCTCAGCGTAGCGTGAAATATCCTGACCGAAACCTACCGCGATATCTTGCAGGTCACACTCACCACCCTGGTCACAAATAGGACAATCCAGTGGATGGTTAATTAACAGGAACTCCATAACACTTTTTTGTGCATCAAGTGCCATGGTTGATTTTGTAAAGATCTTCATGCCATCAGTAACAGGAGTCGCACAGGCAGGAACGGGCTTTGGAACATTATCAACTTCTACCAGGCACATACGGCAGTTAGCCGCGACTGAGAGTTTCTTGTGATAACAAAAACGCGGAATAGTGATACCGGCATTATCGGCCGCTTCAATCACCATTGCTCCATCAGCTACCTGAAGCGGTTTTCCGTTAATTTCTATATTTGCCATCTTTTATCTCGTTCAGCGTTTTTGTTTTTATTTAACTTTGTCTTCGATTTAATTTCTTAAACCATGCATTTTTTATGATCGATGTGATACTGGAACTCGTCTCTATAGTGCTTTAAGAAACTCATTACCGGCATTGCCGCAGCATCACCCAATGCACAGATTGTGCGTCCACCAATTCGGTGAGCAACATCATTCAATAAATCTAAATCTTCTTGTCTGCCCTGCCCGTGTTCAATACGGTGCATTACTTTGGCTAACCAGCCGGTACCTTCACGACACGGAGTACATTGGCCACACGATTCTTCGTAATAAAAATGTGATAAACGCGCTAAGGCACCAACCATACAGGTGGTTTCATCCATTACGATGACTGAGCCTGCACCAAGCATACTGCCCGCTTTAGACAGCGAGTCATAATCCATGTCGGTTTCCATGATGATCTCTGCAGGTAAAACAGGAACAGATGACCCACCAGGAATAACGGCTTTTAATTTATGCCCGTCACGCACACCACCTGCCATCTCTAATAAGTCAGCGAAAGGTGTACCGAGTGGAATCTCAAAGTTGCCCGGTTTATTTACATGGCCCGAGACACAAAAAAGCTTTGTACCGCCATTATTTGGGCGACCTTGTTCCAGGAACCATTTACCACTGTTTTGTAAAATAACGGGAACCGAGGCAAGCGTTTCAGTGTTATTAATGGTTGTGGGCTTACCGTATAAACCAAACCCTGCAGGGAATGGTGGTTTAAAACGGGGTTGACCTTTTTTACCTTCAATCGATTCAAGTAACGCGGTTTCTTCACCACAAATATACGCACCTGCACCCAGGTGAGCATAAAGATCAAAACTAAAATCTGAACCTAAAATATTTTCACCGAGGAAACCTTCTTTATACGCTTCTTCCAGCGCACCTTCGAAACGTTCATAAGGTTCCCAGAATTCACCGCGGATATAGTTATAACCCGCTGAAGCACCAATGCAGTAACCCGCGATTAGCATCCCTTCGACAAGTTGATGTGGGTTATAACGTAAGATGTCACGATCTTTACAGGTACCTGGTTCACCTTCATCCGAGTTACAGACAATGTATTTTTGGCCCGGCGCAGTACGCGGCATGAAGCTCCACTTCAAGCCCGTAGGGAAGCCTGCGCCACCACGACCACGCAGTGCCGAGGTTTTTAATTCTTCAATAATGTCTTCTGGCGGAATTTTTTCTTTCAGAATTTTTTTCAGTTGCTCATAGCCACCAACACTCAAGTAACTCTCAAGTGTCCATGGTTTGTCCATGTGCAGTGTCCGAAAACAGACTTCATTCGCCATTGGTTGACCCCAACCTTTCTATTTAAATATTTCGTTTACTAAAATTGTACTTAATTAAAATAAAAACTGCTTAATCAAGTGAATCAATAACCTGGTCGATCTTTTCTTCGGTCAGGTTTTCGTGATACGTGTTACCAATCTGCATCACCGGTGCATTAACACAAGCGCCTAAACATTCCACTTCTTTTAAAGTAAAACGCCCATCAGATGTCGTTTCACCAAGATTAATCCCAAGTTTTTTTGATAAGTGACCAACAACCGTATCTGAACCACACAACATGCATGAAATATTGGTACAAACACAAATCTTATGTTTGCCAACAGGTTCGAGTTCATACATTGAATAAAATGTCGCAACTTCATAAACAGCGATAGGACGCATGTCCAGGTATTCAGCAACGGCATCCATCAAGTCTTCGGTTAAAAAACCACGATTTTGTTCCTGGGCAATACGCAACGCAGACATTACGGCAGATTGCTTTTTATCTTCCGGATACTTATTAATCCAGGTATCTATCTCTTTTAAAGAAGCCGCTGATAACAGGTGCAGCTTACTTTCTTCTTTTTTCTTATAACCAATCATCGGTCAATTTCTCCGAATACAACGTCCATGGTACCCATTACTGTCGTTACATCAGAAAGCATGTGTCCCTGGGTCATTTCATTCATTGCAGCCATGTGCGCAAAACCGGGTGCGCGAATTTTTAAACGGTAAGGCTTGTTCGCACCATCAGTTACCAGGTAAACACCAAACTCACCTTTTGGATGTTCAACTGCAGCATAAGCTTCACCTTCCGGTAATGAATAGCCTTCGGTAAACAGTTTAAAGTGATGAATCAGTGATTCCATATCACCTTTCATGTCTTCACGTTTAGGTGGTGTTAACTTGTGATCATCCAGCATTACCGGACCTGGGTTATTACGTAACCAGTCGACACACTGTTTAATAATGCGGTTGGACTGACGGAATTCTTCAACACGTACCAGGTAACGATCGTAACAGTCACCGTTGGTACCAACAGGAATATCAAAGTCCATCTTGTCGTAAACTTCGTACGGTTGTTTCTTACGCAAATCCCATTCGATACCTGAGCCTCGTAACATTGGACCGGTAAAGCCAAGTTGTAACGCTTGTTCAGGTGTAATAATTGAAATATCAACGGTACGTTGTTTCCAGATACGGTTATCAGTCAATAGTGTTTCGTACTCATCAACTAACTTAGGGAAACGTTGAGTAAAGTCATCAATAAAATCGAGTAATGAACCTTCACGGGCTTCATTAAGTTGTGCAACTTTTGCATCATCAATGTACTTGGACTTTTTGAAACGTGGCATACGATCAGGGAGATCGCGATAAACACCACCTGGACGATAATACGCCGCATGCATACGTGCACCCGACACTGCTTCGTACATATCAATTAAATCTTCACGTTCACGGAAGCAGTACAGGAACATGGTCATCGCCCCCACATCCAGTGCATGTGTTCCTAACCACATCAAGTGATTTAAGATTCGGGTAATTTCATCGAACATGACACGGATGTACTGCGCACGTTCTGGAGCTTCAACGCCGAGTAATTTTTCAAGTGCAAGAACATAACCATGCTCATTACACATCATGGATACGTAATCGAGGCGATCCATGTAAGGAATACTTTGATTAAACGGTTTGTATTCCGCTAACTTTTCAGTACCACGATGTAATAAACCAATATGTGGATCGGCACGTTCAATGACTTCGCCGTTCATTTCGAGAACCAGGCGTAATACACCATGCGCTGCAGGATGTTGTGGCCCGAAATTCAATGTGTAGTTACGAATCTCAGGCATTACTACTATCCTCTTCTGTCATACGATCAGCATAACGATGATCATCACGAATAATACGTGGGGTGTTTACACGGGTTTCAATCGATACAGGTTGGTAGATAACGCGTTTCTTATCTTCGTCATAACGCATTTCAACATTACCGCATAAAGGAAAATCTTTACGGAACGGATGACCAACAAAACCATAGTCCGTGAGGATACGACGTAAATCGGTATGGCCATCAAAAATAATACCGTACAAATCAAAGGCTTCACGTTCAAACCAGTTTGCACCTTTCCAGATACCGGTAACTGAATCAACCTGGGGTGGCTCACCATCACAAAAGACACGAATACGTAGTCGATGATTATTTTTTACCGAGAGTAACTGGTATGTCACGGCAAAACGTTGGCCTTGCCATGTTCCATCACCATACTCACTGTAATCAACACCACACAAGTCAATCATTTCATCAAAGGCATATTCAGCTTCATCTCTTAGCGCTGTACACACTTCAATTAAGTTTTCTTTTTTAATAACAAAGTTAAGTTGACCAACATTTAAAAAGCATTCGTCATACTTACCCGCAAAACGAGTACGTAATGAATCAGCTAGTTTATTGTAATATTCAGACATGATAGGGACGCTTATACCTTATGAAACTCTGGCGATCGTATTAGTGCGGCGAATTTTATTTTGTAACTGTAATATTCCATATATAAGGGCTTCAGCAGTTGGAGGACAACCCGGTACATAAATATCAACAGGTACAACGCGATCACAGCCCCGCACAACCGAATAAGAATAATGATAATAACCACCGCCATTCGCACATGAGCCCATCGAAATAACCCAGCGTGGTTCAGCCATCTGGTCATAAACCTTACGTAAAGCAGGCGCCATTTTATTAGTCAGTGTTCCGGCAACAATCATGACATCGGACTGTCGGGGACTTGGTCGGAAGATAATACCGAAGCGATCTAAATCATAACGTGCGGCAGCAGAATGCATCATTTCAACAGCGCAACATGCCAGCCCAAATGACATCGGCCACATTGAACCGGTTCTTGCCCAGTTAATGAGTTTATCTGCAGTGGTGGTAATAACACCTTCACTGAGTTTGCCTTCAATCATTCCCATTCCAGGGCTCCCTTCTTCCACTCATAGATAAAGCCGATAACTAAGATCCCAAGGAAGATGGCCATGGCAACATAACCAAATAGTCCAATTTCTTCGAGCACGATGGCCCACGGGAATAAAAAGGCAATTTCTAAATCAAATATTATAAATAGAATAGCAACGAGGTAGTAACGCACATCAAATTTCATGCGTGCATCACCAAAGTGTTCAAAACCGCACTCATAAGGAGAAAGTTTTTCACTATCAGGTTTATGCGGTGAAAGCACAAAACCCAAGGTAATCATGACAGCGCCGACAGCCAGGCCGACAACAAGAAATATTAATACTGGTAGGTAATTCTCTAACATTAACCCCAGTCCGCCTCTTTATAATAGTAGTTTACTGAAAATGAGCCATTTAAAACGACTTCTTATACCTGTTCATTGTTGTTTTGCGCTTTAAAAAAACGTGAGGCTTTTTTATAAAGTGCGAGCTAGTCTATGCTCGCAAACGATAGTGTGTCAAGTTTGGATAATTATCCTATTGCAATATAAAACAATAACTTAGCGGATTCTTTAGTGGGGTATAAAAATATTCGCCCATTGTTTTTTTTTATTAGACTAAATCTAATACTTATAATAAATCTAAGAAAAAATCCTGAGTAAAAACATCTACATTAGTAAGTGCTTATATTCTATAGAAATTATTAAATATCCAAGTTAAACACTCAAGTTAAATAAGATATTTTGAAGATGTTACACATGTACTCTTTTTCATTTTTATAAGAAGTACAGCGCCCCAATAAAAGGCCAATAACATTATAAAAATAGCCAGCCATGAAACTAAAGTGGCTAATAAATGATCATATTTGAGTAACCCTAACTGGCTGAGGATATTATTCCAGTCATGAATACCTGGCAGGTCTTTCCCCTGCACACCTCCCAACAGCCACATTTCCTGGCGTTGCGCATCATCAATATACGCCACCAAATCCATCATGCTTTGCGCAAACCACCACAACATAATTGAAGCCGCAAAGGTATCTTTACGCAGCAAAAAAGAGAACAAGAAGATAAGCGGAACAAGTAACTGCAACAAGCTCCCACCGAGTATCGACATAAACTGTCCCAGCAAACGAAATATCACGTGCCCTGCTTCATGAAACACAAGGTTAATCACATGCATAAACGAGTTATTAAGCTCAGCGGAATAATGATTCGACAGGATAAAAGACCAACCCCAGGTAAAAAATAAACTATAGATGGCAACGTTTAAATAAAAACGTGATTTAGAAAAATTTTCAGGAACGAAAAGCAGTTTATTTTTTACTATTTGAAGAAAAGGGGTAACTGGGCTAGTAGCTTGCTGATGTTGTGAAGTTGCTTTTGTTTTATATCTATTCTTTAACCACTTATCAAACATCAAACCACACCGCGGGCATATTTTATCTTCTTTATCCAGAGAGTTTTCATAACCGCACATAGGGCATTGTTTATAGATAATAATATTATAGTATACGAGTAATAAATTTCGTTAACACGATACATAAGCAGAAAAATACTCATCACATATATATTCTTTTTAACATAGTGAGTGCACCATAAAGACCAACTTTGTCCTGAAGAATGAGTTTAATCGTTATCGTTTTCATCTTTGATGACAGCAAACCTTTATTTTTGAACGCAGCAATAAAAGATGATCCCTGCATTTTATCTTTTATTTTTGCTGCAATGCCTCCAGCAATATAAAGCTCAGCAACAGGATAATAATTCAAGGCAAGATTTCCTGCTGCTGCACCGTAGATATCAATAAAAGTTGCTAATGTGGCCTCGCACAAAGGATCAGTTTCCGCTAATGCATATTCAGTAATAACCTCAGCGGCATCGTTTAACTTCATCTTTGCTTGAACAGAAGATGATTCTAGATAATGCTTTTGCTCATGCAAAAAATGGTAAATTGTTGTCAGGCCCTTACCCGAAAGGAGCATTTCTAAACTGACATGCGAGTGTTTGTGCTGCATC
>Ga0207752_1000321_pt1 | contig 22865 bp, 17 predicted proteins | sample Pon2CUnioCityCA_6_FD_187272 | JGI IMG/M metagenome (GOLD analysis project Ga0207752, IMG submission 187272) | Marine sediment microbial community from Union City, CA, USA - Pond 2C Sediment 2 (SPAdes) | ecosystem: Environmental > Aquatic > Marine > Intertidal zone > Salt pond sediment ...
AAAGCATATGTAGGGTATCTTTCAGGGAAAAGAGTATGCGGCTAAAAGCCGATTTGGAATTGGGCCAGAAGGACGTTGTTGAATATTTTGTTTTCCTCTTCACCATGAAATTCGTAATTGACCTGCAGCTTTGTTTTTTTTGAAAAGAAATAGTTCAGGCCAAAAGTCAGGACACTGATCCTGTCCCCTCCTGTATCCCTATCCCCGTCAAGAGAATCATATCTTATGACCGTTTGAATGGGCTCTGCTGGGAAAAATCCGCCTTGGATGTACCATCCCACCTTGTTCATTTCAGCGTCTCTGGCGAAAATAATCTCGCTTTTTAAGGAAAAATTTCCTTTCACTGCGGCTGTTTCCAGTCCTGTCCTTGTTTTGGCAAAGGGCTCAGCACCTTCGTCCGGACTGTGTCTTCCGTTGTAATGGGAGATGCCCAGAGACAAGGATTCAAAAGGAAAGAAAACCACTCTTGCTGAGATGTCTTTGTTTTCATTGTTATCTACCTGGTTTATGCCGGAGCCGTTGAATATCCCGAATGTGTATTCCAGGTTTTTGAACTTTCCGTTTACAGCCAATCCTGTGTCTCTCCCTGAAGACCTGATATCTCTTCCCGGGCAGAGCCTCTCCACGGTCTGGGAGCGGTTGATGGTGTCAAGGGAAGAGCTGGATGTGAGATTTTCCAGGCTGAAAGGCACTTTGAACTGACCGAAGACAAGATTTGCCAAAGGGGAGAAAGGAAATTCCACGGTTGCATCGAGAAGGCAGGGGCTTTTTACGGCATCGATCTGGAGGTTATAGTGAAGGTTTTTGAGAATTTCGCCCTTTAGTTTTAACCGGGCTCTCCGGATACGGAAGCTGTCTGTGCTGTCTTCAGCTGAAGAATACATGGTCTGTACATATCCGCCGAGATTTAAAAGCGAACCGGCTGATACAGCTTTGTCTTCATCTGCTTCAGCGCTGAGAACACCGCGCAGTGAAAAGAGAGAAAAAATAAAGAAGAGGATTGCTGTTTTTTTCATTCTTTCGTTCCTTTTTTGTATTTTAGCACAGGTGAATAAGGGAATCTCCAACAGCCTCATTTTACCTGATGGGTAATATAATTGTACTACAATAAGAATAATTCAGCAAGTCATAAAAAATTTATTTGTAAGGGAACAAAGACATTTTTCTTATAAACTGGGGAATGTTTGTCTTGTAAGAAGCTGTTTTTCTTGATTTTGTGCCCGCGCAGGTAGACAATAAGGACATGTCTTTATAAAGGAGGAATTCATGAGCGGCGTGTATGAAGAAATAAAAAACGAGGCAAAGAAAATAGAGAGCCGTCTAAGGGAATGGAGGAGGGATTTTCACCGCCATCCGGAAACAGCTTTTAAGGAAGAGAGGACTTCTCGTAAAATCCATGAGTTTTTAAAGGAGCTGGGGCTTCCGGTAAAGAAAATGGCTAAAACCGGTCTGAGAGCGGAGCTTGAAGGAAAACCGGGAGAGAAAGTAGTGGCTCTTCGCGCAGACATAGATGCGCTTCCCATACAGGAGGAAGGAGACAAGGATTACATTTCTAAAAACTCAGGCGTAGCTCATGTGTGCGGGCATGACGGCCACATGGCGATACTCATGGGTGCGGTCAGTGTTCTGGCCAAAAAGAGGGATCGTTTTTCAGGGAAAGCCGTGTTTTTGTTTCAGCCTGCTGAAGAGCTTCCTCCAGGGGGCGCCAAAAAAATGGTAGAGGAGGGGGCTCTGGATGGAGTGGATGCTATATTCGGGCTTCATCTCTGGCAGCCTCTCCCTACAGGCACTGTGGGTATTGTAAAAGGTCCTATGATGGCTCAGGCTGATAACTTTGAAATCACAGTCAGAGGAAAAGCTGGGCATGGCTCAACACCTCATTTGACTGTGGATCCAATTTTTATTGCCTCTCAGATGGTGGTGAATTTACAAAGCGTTGTGAGCCGGAACACAGACCCTTTAAAGCCCCTGGTAGTGTCCTTTGGGACCATCAATGGAGGAACTGTCTATAATATCATTCCTCAGGAGGTCAAACTTACGGGAACGGTGCGGACATTTGAGCCTGAAGTACAGGAGAATGCACAGCAGAGGATTTATGAGATCGCAAAAAACACCTGCCGGGCTTTCGGGGCTTTTGCTGATTTCCGGTATAAAAAAGGTTTCCCTCCCCTTGTAAATCATGATGAGATGGTGGATTTCGTGCTGAAAACAGTAGGGAAGATTTTAGGGAAGGATAAAATAAAAGATATCGCCCCGGTTATGGGAGGAGAGGACTTTACCTACTATTTACAGAAGATTCCCGGTGCCTTTCTTTTTCTCGGATCCGGAGACGGGCAGGAATACTCGCATCATCACCCAAAATTCGATATAGATGAAAGCGCTCTCAGTCAGGGAGCTGCGCTCATGACAGGGATTGCCTGTGATTTTCTAAATACGCCGAATAGCACCTAAATAAACAGCAACGATCCTTTCATCAGGCTCCATGGCCTTCACTGCAGATTTGCTTCTTTTCTTTTCATACTGAAGGTACCCAGGACTTCATAAAGCACAGGAACGACGATAAGCCTCAGGACAATGGCAAAGAAGAAACCTCCCACATAAACCACGGCGAGCGGCCTATGGAGCTCCGAACCCGTGGACACACTCAATACCATGGGGAGAAGCGCCACGATCATGACCATGTCAGTCATAATAATAGGACGGAATTTGGTCATGGCTCCTTTGATTACAGCCTCCCTTAAAGGGAGCCCTTGTTTTCTGAAGTCGTTTATCTTAGCTACCAGGATGATATCGTTTTGTACGCAGATCCCGAAAAGAGCGATCAGTCCGATGGTGGAGGATACGTTCAGAGTCTCTCCGACAATAAGAAGCGCCAAAATCCCTCCCACCAGGGTTGTTGGAATGTTCAGGATGATAAGAAAAGCCTGCCAGAGGGAATTAAAGGAAGAAAACAGGATGACAAATATGATCAGGATCACAACAAGCAGCAGAGTGGCGAGATGGCCTAAAGCTCTTTGTTGACTCTCAAACTGACCGCCGAAAGTGACGTGATATCCGGCAGGGAGAACGACCAGATCCGATATTTTCTTTTTTGCTTCTTCCACAAAACTGCCGATGTCCCTTTTAGTGAGGTTGCAGAGGATGATCTTGCGTCTCATGAGGTTCTCGCGAAAAATGGTTTGAGGGCCCTCGCCTTTGCTTATTTCAGAAAGCTGAGAAAGGGGGATCCATTCACCGTTAGGCGCGTCTATAAGAAGGTTCTCTATGGCCTCTTCATCGTTTCTGTATTTTTCGGGCAGCCTGATCAAAAGAGACGTGATCCTGTCCTTTTCATATATGTCCGTCACCTCTATTCCGTTTAAGGCCGTCTCAACTAAGTCAGCCACATCCCCTACGGGAATCCCGTAACGCGCCAGTTTCTCTCTATCAGCTCTAATAATGACTTGAGGGATACCTGTGGTTTGTTCGATCTGCAGATCCGCGACTCCCTTTAAATCCGCGACCACATTCCTGATTTCTTCGATTTTTTCATTCAAAACGTCCAAGTCGCTTCCGAACAGTTTGATGGAGAGCTCTCCTTCGGTCCCTGTCAGCATCTCAGCCAGTTTGTTCTGAATTGGCTGTTCGAATATATAGGCCAGGCCCGGAATTTTGTCCAGCTCCTCCCGCATGGCCTGGGTCAGCTCTTCAAATCCCCTTTTTCTTTTTTCCCTTGGTACAAGTTCGATATTGTAATGACTGTGGTTCACCGGGTGGAGGTGTTCCGAGCCTTCAGCCGTTCCCGTGGTCCGGGATACGGATATGACTTCGGGGAAAGAAAGAAAGATTTTTTCAACCTGTGTGCCCATTCGAACGGACTCATCCAACGAGGTCTCTGGGAGCATGACTGTTGAAGCCATGATAGCCCCTTCATCAAGAGGCGGAACAAATTCTTTGCCCAGAAAATTAAAGGAAACAGCAGCTATGACGATGAGCATAAGGAAAACCGTGAGGATTGTTTTTTTGTGTTTCAAGGCACCTTGAAGCAGGGATTTGTATTTTGGGGATAAAAACTCGGTTACCGGATTCTTTCTTTTTTTTAAGTGTTTTTCCGTAAGAAGATAAGTAGCCAGAATGGGTTTTAGGGTCAGGTTTAACAGAAGAGACCCCAGGAGGGCGGCAGCCACAGCAAAGGCCGTGGGTTTGAACATAGCCCCTTCTATTCCTCTTAAGGTTAGAAGAGGAAGAAACACAAGTATGATGATGATGTTAGCTGAGAAAAGATACTTCCCCACGTCATGCGCTGCCTCAGCCGTGAGCTGTACGGTGGACGCCTGGCCTTTCTTTTCTTGAAGCACGCGGTATATGTTTTCCACCATAATGATAGAGCCGTTGGCCACTTTCCCAATGCCTATGGCCAGACCTCCTATGGACATGACGGTCAGGTTTATATCAAAAAATCCCATGAAAACCAGCGCGATAAGTATGGAGAAAGGAATGGTCAGTGATGCGATCAGAGAGCTTCTTATGTTCCACATAAAAAGCAGCATCACCAGGACAATGAGGATGGCTCCTTCCAGCATAGTGATTTCAACGTGGCGGATGGATTTTATGACGAGCTTGGACTGGTCATAGAAGGCTTTGATGTTGATTTTTTCTGGGAGGTCTCCGGCTATTTCAGCGAGCGCCTCTTTGATGTTTCTGATGGTGGTTAACGTATCGCCTCCGTACTGTTTTTCAACCGTGACATACACGGATTCCTGCGCATTGTGACTTCCGGATTCTCTTCTGAATTTTCGGCCGATTCTGACATCTGCCACATCCCGGACATATATGGGGACATTATTTCTGGATGTGATGACCGTGTTTTCTAAATGTTCGAGGGTTTCAATACGGCCGATCCCTTTTATCAGGGATTCCTGACTTTTTTTCCTTATGATACCACCTGAAAAATTGCGGTTGCTGTTTTCTATAGCCTCTTTGATTTCTTTGATGGTAACGTTGTAGTGCCTGAGCATTTCCGGATTCAGGAATACCTGGAATTGCTTGATGAAACCGCCCAGGTTTATAACGAATGAAACCCCTTCCACTCCCTGAAGCCTGTAGCGGACCGTCCAGTCAGCTACGGAACGGAGTTCCATGGGATCCGTATCTTCGCCCACCACAGCGAATTCAAAGATCTCTCCCATTCTTGATGAGACCGGGCCTAAGATGGGATGAGAGGTGCCGATGGGGAGGCGTCCGGCAATGAGTTCCAGTTTACTGGAGACGATCTGACGGGCGAGATATATATCTGTTCCCCAGTCAAACTCCACCGTGATCACAGAATCGCCTGTGGCTGATTCTGACCGTACGCGAGTCACTTGAGGGGCTCCGTTGAGCAGACTTTCCAGAGGGAACGTGATCAGCCGTTCCACGTCTTCCGCAGCCATGCCCTCATTTTCAGTTATGATAGTGACCAGGGGGGCATTAAGGTCAGGATAGATATCCTTGGGCATCCTTACGTAAGTAAAAACCCCCCATATGGAGACTAGTAATATGATCAGTAAGGTAAGAAGCCGGTGTTTTAGAGCGAAATTGATGAATCTGTCTATCATTTTTATCTCCGTTTGTTGTTAATGGATTTGTCCCTTTTTCAAGATCTCTTCGTAGAGTTTCGATTTGAGCTGGTAATTTCCTTTACTCACCACTTCATCGCCTTCTGATAATCCCTGTGTGATTTCGACATAGCCGTTTTCCTTGGCTCCTGTTTCAACGACCTGAAGGAAAAACTCTTCATCTTTTTTAATAAAAACAATTTCTTCACCCTGGTCTTCCAAAATGCATTCGGCGGGAACGGTCAGAGCCAGGCTCTGATGGTTGATAGTGATTTTGATACTGGCCAGCATTCCGGCTTTAAGCTTCATATCCGTGTTTTTGACTTCTGTCCGGATGGTTATGGTGCGTGTTTCTTCGTTCAAGACATCACTTATGTACTTGATGGTCCCCAAGAATTTTTCCTCCGGATAAGCCGGGACCACCACTTCTACCTGCTGGCCGATTTTGATTTTTGAGATGTCCTTTTCGTAGATATCCGCATCCACGCAGAGAACCGTAGGGTCCAGTATGACGAGAATTTCTGTTGATTGGTCTATCATGGCGCCCATCACGACATTCCTTTCGATGATCTTGCCGCGGATCGGTGCAAAGAGTGTGATAACGGGTTTGATCTGGTGCGTCTCGGAAATATTTTTGACCTGTTCTTCGGAAAATCCCAGCAAATGCAGCTTCTTTTCGGCCGCTTCCAGACTGGCTTCAGACACTTTAAGGTCAGATTCGGCTTTGAGGAATTCTTTTTTTGGCCCCACTCCCCGGTCAAAAAGATTTTTTTCTCTTTCAAAACTCACTTTAGCCAGTTCATGATCTGCAACGGCCTTATAGTATTCAGACCGGGCGTTTCCTACTTCCTCACTTTCAAGGGTGATGAGTTTTTCTCCGGGATTGACCCAATCGCCGAGATGGACATGGATCTGTGCCACCCTTGCTGAGAAAGCATAGCTCACTATGGCTTTCCTTTGAGGCTGGGCGATGACTTTCCCGGGAGCGGATAGAGTTGTTTTTATGGCTCTTAATTGAGCAAGAGATGTTTCTATGGCAACGAAATCTTTTTCTTCTTCAGTGAGAGTTATCCCTTCACCTCTGTTGAGAGCTCTTCCCCCTTCTCTTCGCCCGTATCCTCTTCTTGTTCCCGTGTTTCTTATGCCCAGGCCTCTTCCTCCTCCGACAGGTGAATTTACTGATTCGAGTCTGTCGGTGGTCTCCGGTGCCTCTGGTTGTTCAAAATCTTCTGTTTTTCTGGAACAGCTTGGAGCAAGCACTATAAAGAAACAAAAAACAAGCACAAGGCAAAACAGCATATATTTTTTTGTCATTGGTTTTCTCCTTTTAATCTTTGCCCTACGGACTTTTCAAGAGATGCTAACGCCACTCCGTAATTATAGAGAGCATCAGCATATGATGTCCTGGCTTGGATCAAAGTCCGGCGGGATTCGATCATTTCAATCCCTCCGATTTCTCCTTCCTGGTAACTGAAGAGAAACATATTATAAGCTTCTTCAGCCTGGGTTAGTATTTCTTCTTCGAACAGTTTTATCTGATGGCTCGCAAATTCGGCATTCATATATGATTCTTCGACTTCAAGGGCAATGGTGTTTTTTGCATGCTCGAATTCGCTGTATAAAGAATTGACATTGGCCTGAGCCTCTGCGATCTGGCCTTTGGCTGGCTGCCAGAAGAAAAGAGGGATGGGAAAGGATAAGGTCACATCCCACCACTGGCCCTCGCCCTGGACTTTATGCCTGTTCACTCCCAGGTCAAAATCCGGCAGATAACTCATTACCGCTTGTTTTTTTTGAAGATTTTGACCTTCTATGGCGTATTCTATGCTTTTGATTTCAGGCCGGAAAGAGAGAGCTCGCTCTTTTAAGGTTTCCAGGTCCAGTGAAAGAGGCTCTTTTATGAAATCACCTTTTATTTCAAGGGGTGCGTATTTTTTCCTCGCCATGAGATAGTTTAACCGGGCTTTGGCTAACCTTACCTCATTGGAAGCCCGTCTGAGTTCATTGGCTGCCTTGGCAGCTTCGACGCTGGCCCTGAGCACTTCCACTCTCGCCACATCGCCGGCTTCAAACTTGAGTCTTGTTTTTTCGAGAAAATCATTGGACAGCTCCACGTTCTGCTCTATGTACTGGTTTGTTTTTTGCGCCAGAAGCAGGGCATAAAAGGCTTCTTTGACCTGAAAGGTGATATCGAGTTTCAAAAGCCCTATTTCTTCATATATCTGGTCTGATTCTTTAGAGGCGATTTTGCCTCTCAGATGTCTTTTTCCAGGGAATTCTATGGATTCACTGACACCGAAATACCATTCTCCTGTGTTTTTAAAGTCAAGAAAATGAGGCTGAAGGTCAGAATCCCAGTCAATGGACGGTTGAGGGATCGCTTTAGCCTGCCTGACTCTGGCTAAAGAAGCCTGATACTGCTGGTAAGAGGATAACACAAGCGGATTGTGTTCCACAGCAGTATTGATGCACTGTTCCAGTGTTAGGGGCTGGTCATCCGTGTCTTGTCCAAAAACGCCTGAAATAAAGACAGCGCTTACAAGAAACAGGATACAAGTTTTTTTAATCATGGACGGCACCTCCTTTAAGGGTCTGACGGAGTTTAAAACTCAGATATAAGTCTTAAACGGAGGAGTTTTCAGGAGGTGATCGTGTGGATGGTTTGATATATATCAGATTGTGATAGGGAATGATTTGGCATGATGTCAGAATCTCGATTAGGGATAGTTCCGGATGGTGATAAAAATCTATTTGGGCGGTCATAAAAATGGAGTTTTGAAAGTGGCATGCAGGACAATCCTTTGATTCACAGGGCGTTTTCTCTGTATGGAAGAAGTTTATCCCCAGAGTCAGGATGAAAAAAACAAACAGCGATGCACAGACGATAAGGTTTTTCTTTTTGATCATCATGCCTGTTTTCCATATAGGCTACTGAAAAACCGCATCATAGTCAATTGGAAAATTAAAAGTCCAGCTTCACTCCTCCATACACAGAAAATCCCGGGGCCGCATACCCTTTTATGTATTCATAGTCTGTATTGAGGATATTGTCGCACCGCAGGAAGAACTGTGCGTATTTGAATAGGTCATAGGACACGGATGCGTTAAGAAGCGTGTATTCTGGAAGAGTCACCCGTGTGTTTTGGTAGTTTTGGTAAAAGCTGTCCTCTCTCTCTCCAATATAAAGCAGGGACACGGTTATATGAGTCTTTTCCAAGCCATCATAGGCCATTCTCACAGAAGCTTTGTGTTCGGGCCTTCGGAGAAGAGCTTGTTCGGTGCTCTCATCCACAGCTTCGCACCAAGTGTAAGAGGCTGAAAAAATCATATCCTTAACAGGAATGGCATTCACAGAGAACTCTGTTCCTTTTGAGGAGGCTTTTCCAACATTGATATAACCTTTGGCATAGTCATAGTCGATGAGATCTTTGAACCTGTTTCTGAAATAGGTGGCTTTGAAAAGAAGCCTTCCTCCCAGCAGTTCCTGTTCGATCCCCGCATCCCATCCAAGGGTTTTTTCAGGCTGCAGCTCAGCATTTCCAACCGGGCCGTAGAAAGTCGCAGGCGCATAAAGCTGATAAAGGGAAGGGGCCTTGAATCCTGTGCCAAAAGTAGCCTTGAGTTTTATCCCGATGCTTTTAAAAATATAAAGAGGGGCTATTTGATAGGTCAAAGAGTTTCCTGTTGTGCTGTGGTTGTCAGTCCGGGCTCCTACGGAGGCAATAAAGCGGTCGTCCAGGTTGATCTGGTCCTGTGCATAAATCCCGACATTAGAGGCGTTTTTTCCGGGGAACTCACTCTCATAGGGGCCGTAAAGACTCTGTGATTCATAAAAAGAGCTTCCGTATTCTTTATAGAATTCAAGTCCGAAAATCAGGGTATTGGATTCATGGAGGAAGAGATTGTTTTGGAAGTCGATTTTAAAGATATGACTTTTATATTCTGATTCATCAGAGGAATAAGGGTGCTGTGTGTCTGAGGGATTGCTGTATTTCCTCAGGGAATCAGTATAGGAGACATCGATCTTTGCTTCCCAGCGGTTTTTCATGAAAAGCCCCCGGAAACCCCCTTTCAGAAAAATGAGGTCATAGTCACTGGTATTGTTGGTGTCATCTCCGTAATGTCCTCCGCTGTTATCGATATCTGCCTTGGCCTCTATTTTTCTCAAAGAGAAGAGCAGGTTCATGTTTTCCTGAAGCTTAAATCCTAGTTTACCGGAAAAAGTGGTGTTCTGGTACCCGTCTTTTTCAGTGTTTCCTTCGTAACGGCTGCTGGCTGCGGAAAATCCGTTGGTTTTAAAATAGGAAGCTCCCAGTGAGTAAAACAACTTATCTATACTCCCTGAAATCTCTCCTTTTCCCTGTAACGTATCATAGGTTCCGCCCATGGAGCTGAGATGGAAACGGGGTTTCCCCTGTTCCTGTTTGGTAATGATATGGATCACTCCGGCCATGGCATCAGAGCCGTATAAAGTGCTTTGGGGCCCTCTGATGATTTCTATCCGGTCAATGTTTTCGACGAACAGGTGGCTGAAATCAAATGAGCGGTTAGGGTCCATGGGGTCGTTGAGCTCTGTCCCGTCCAGCATTATTTTAGCATGAGAGGAATTGGCCCCTCTGATAAAGATGGAGGCGGTTTGGCCCGATGAGCCGCTTTGGATCGTATCCAATCCAGCGATTTCCCGAAGAGCCTCATAGAGTGTGTTGAGTTTGAATTTTTCCAGTTCTTCACCTGTGATAACCGTAGTTGAGGCAGCGACTTTTTTGGTTGATTTTTCGATGCGGCTGGCAGTGACTGTGATTTTGTACTCCAGTTTTTGCTGGTCCTCCTCTGTGGCGTCCCGGGGCTTCTGATCCGGGAAGGACCACAGAACAAGAATGAGAATAGTTATGGATAAAAATAGAGATTTTCTGATCATTCCTTTTCCTCCTTCCGCTCATAAAAAGCGGTTGATTTGATCTAGGAGGAAAGTTTTGGTGGGTCAGAGCCACCCAAACTTCCACCCGAAGATGGGTTTTTAAGACCCAGCGAGGTATCCTGACTTGCGGCTCCAGGAGTCCAGCGCCTTCCCACCCTTAGGGGCAGTGGCTCTTTGTGGACCTAACACCGCTCACAGTAGCGGGGGCTGTGTCCGATTTTCACGGACTTCCCTCTCTTTAGGCCTAAAACCGAATAACCTGAACTATTCAAAAAAAAATGGCGATGAGCATTTTTTCTTTTTGCTTTCAAGGATATACATACTTTTCATAAAAATGGCAACTGAAATGTTTTTGTTTGTTTTAACTTTCATTTTAATCGCCATTTTTTACCTTTCAGGCAAGCCGATGTGAAATTCAGATACGGCTTGTTCATCATCCAGGTTAACTTATGAATTCATGTTTTCATATATTAAAGGGGTTGTCAAATTTTCTTTTTTGGGAGGGCCCCATACTTTTTCCCCTGCCAGGTATCCCTGTCTTCCAGTTCTTTTTCGATTGTCCGGATGACCTCTGATTTGTTTTTGAGCCATTCAGGGGCGATCAAGAGATCCGCATGAGCTTCGCTCACCAGCCTTTGTATGACCACATCCGGAGAAATATGCTCCAGAAAATGAACAGCCGCCCGGACATACTGTTTCTTTGAAAGAAGGGGGACTTTTCCTTTTCTGTATTCCTCTTCCAGCTGTGAGTTTCGGGCCACATAGAGCATGTGGAGTTTGGCTGCCTGGATGCCCAGCCCGGAGATAACTCTGGCTGTCTCTGCCATATCTTCAAGAGTTTCACCAGGAAGACCCAGTATAAAATGAGCGCACACGTTTATGCGTCGGTTTTTGAGAGTTAGAAGGGCATCCTTTGTTTCAGACAGGCCGTGTCCCCTATTCATGTAGTCAAGGCTTTTTTTATGAACAGACTGGATTCCTAATTCTATCCATGTAAAGCAATGTTCCGAATAACCTTCAATCACATCAAGGATGTCTTTGTTCAAACAGTCAGGCCGGGTGGCAATGGAAAGTCCTATCACATCCGGATGCTGGACAGCTTCCTGATAGAGCTTTTGCAGCTTTTCCAGGGGACCGTACGTATTTGTGAACGTCTGAAAATAAGCGATGAATTTATCTGCCTTGTATTTTTCTCTCAGTCCCTGCATACCGGAGGAAATCTGTCTGGATATGGATTCGGGCCGGCTTCCGGGTTTTCGCCCCGATCCTCCGGAAGGGTCACAGAAAATACAGCCCTGAGTGCTGAGAGTGCCGTCCCGGTTGGGGCAGCTCAGACCTGCATCCAGGGATATCTTATAGACCCGGCACCCAAACTTGTTTTTAAGATAGGGGCTGAATTTGCGGTATCTGAGGTTTTCCGGAAATCTTGGCATTTTTTTATTATGTTCATACATATTTTACCATTAAGGCGAGCCAATATGAAATTCAGGAATGGCTTGTGATTTTAACTTTCATCAGGCTGGCAAGTTCTTCAGCCCGCTGATTTTCCCCGGCGAGGAACCTCAGCTTATTCCTCGGCTCGCTCCCCTCTGCGAGGAACCATGCCCGCTCGCCTGCGGATGACTTCAGAACCAGCCAGCCTGCCTGAAAGTCTGGATGATGCATGATGTTATTTATCTAACAGGATAAGCTTAACACCTTAAGAAATTCAGGTGTAGCCTTGGCGACATTGAAGATTTAGCCTTCGTATGAGGCTTTTCGAGGGAACCCGGCGAAGCCGGGCTCCGAGTATGTTTGACCCACGGACGGGGGGAGTTACGCAGGAGCCGAGAAAAATGAAGTAGAATGGCGTTAAAAATCTTTAGTGAGCACAGGCCATACCTGAATTTCATTAAGGATATTGGATTGACTCGTGAATAACCAGGATCCAATTCAGTATTATATTATAGTTTGTGGAGGCGGCGGGAGACGAGGAGACGGATGAAAAGAGGCCCTCCGATCACGGCGGTGATGATTCCGACCGGAAGTTCCGTGGGAGCGATGATGGTCCGTGCCGCTGCATCACACAGGGCCAGAGAGGCGCCGCCCAGGAAAAAAGAGCAGGGAAGAACGACTCGCTGATCCAGCCCGCTGATACGCCTTACTGCATGGGGAACAATAAGCCCCACAAAGCCGATGGGTCCTACAATGGAGACCACAGAAGCTGCGGCAAGCCCTCCTCCTATGAATACGTTTCTGCGGACGGCTTTGATATCCACTCCGTGTCCCATGGCCATTTCATCAGTCAGGGCCATGTGGTTGAGCTCTTTGGAATGATAGAACAAAACAGCCAAGGCCGGGAGGAGAAGGGGTGATAAGGAAAAAAGGCTCTGGTATCCAATAATATCGATTCCTCCCATCATCCAGTGCTGGAATACGACAAGAGAATGAGGGTCTGAAAAATAGGTCAGCAGAAGAATAGTACCGCTGCAGATGATACTTATGGTGACTCCGGCGAGAAGAAGGGTGTATATGGAGATACCTTCCGGCCGGTTAGACAGAGTATAGATAAGCAAAAGGCAGACTCCGGCACCCAGAGCAGCAAAAAGCTGTACTGAGCTGAACGGACCCCATCTCAGCCAGAGGCTTGGGTATAAGATGGTGATAAAGGCTCCTAAGGAGGAACTCCCGCTGATACCGAGAGTGAATGGCTCAACCAGAGGGTTGCGGAAAAGGACCTGAAAAGCCGCGCCTGTCAAGGCAAGAGCCCCTCCGGCAATAAGGGCCAGCAGCACCCTGGGGATTCTCTGAAGCCAAAAGATTTCTCGGGCAGGCGTTAAGGTTCCCGAATGCCCCCCGAACACGTCGGCAGGAGTGATGGATTCAGATCCTATCCAGGGTGTAATCACAGCCACTACACAAAACAACAGGGCATAGATAAGGATTGTTTTTTTATTCATTTTGTTTTTTTTAAGAAAAGTCTGGGCAGCAGATAGGGGTCATCTGTCTCCGGATGCCTGCCTAAGAGCACATCCTCCCCGTATACTTGCTTTATGTTTTTCTCGGATATCACCTTTTCCGGTTTTCCCATGGAAAGAAGTCCTCCATTTGAGAGAAAAACAACTTTTTGGCAGAACAAGGAAGCAAAGTTCACATCATGCGTGACCACAGCCACGCCCATTCCCTGGTTGGCGAGGCACCGCAGAAGGTGGAAAAACTGGACCTGTCTGTGGATATCCAGGGAGCTCGTGGGCTCATCCAGTAAAAGGATGTCAGGACTTTGGGCCAGGACTGAGGCAAGAAACGCTCTTTTCTTCTCACCTCCTGAAAGATGGGAAAGCCTCCTTTCTGACATTTTCTCCATATCAGTGGATTTGAGAGAGTCCCTGACTCTTTTCAAGTCTAACGATCCCAGCCCACCGAAAGTTCCCGTATGGGAGTATCTTCCCATCCGGACCAGCTCTTCAACTGTATAGTCATATTCGCTTCCTGTTTCCTGCGGTAAATAACCTATTTTTTTTGCAATTTCTTTCCGTTTGAGGTTGTTTATTTTATTACCGGACAGCCACACGGTTCCGTCTAACGGCTTGATAATACCTGCAGCAATTCGAAGAAGAGTGCTTTTTCCGGATCCATTGGGGCCTATGATGCCCAGTATTTCTGATGCTTGGATCGTAAAGTCAGGGATATCCAGCTTCCACTCTGAGCCGGGAAACCGGTGAACGATATGATGGAGCTCAATCATGTTCGAAGGTGACCTCCGGATGTATGGTTTGCATAAATTTTTTGAGAATCAAGTGCGCTCTCACTCCCGGGATCAGGAGGTAATCATCTGTGAGAAAGTAAATGCGGCTGTTCTGAACTGCGGGAAGAACAGCCAGTCGGTCCCAGTCTTTACGCAGGAGCTGCTGTTGGCTTAAGTTCAACCCCTTGGCATAGATTTCAATGATGATATCAGGCTCCCGCATAATGAGGGATTCCTTGGAGATTCTCGGATAGCGGTCTTTCAAATCAGAGAAAACATTGATGCCTCCGGCCATTTCAATGATCTCATTAAGGAATGTTCCTTTTCCTGTGGTCATCAGTCCCGTCAGGTCGCCAGGCGTATGGCTGAGGCAGAGAAAGACTTTCCTTTTGGGCTGAGAATCTGCTTGGAAGGAAAGGGCGGAAATTTCTTTTTTGATTTTTTGGCTCAGGTTTTGAGCCTCACTGGAGGCTCCCAGGTAGTTTCCGAGTTTGAGAACAGCCTGCTCAATGTCTTTGAGTTTCTCTATTCTTAAGGAGAGAAAGGGTATATGCAGTTTTTTACAGAGTTCAGCCAGTGATTCATGTTTTCCTTGAGTTATGACCAGGTCCGGTCTCAAGGCCGTAATGCGTTCTTTGCTGGGATTAATGAGACCTCCGATGCTGGTTTTTTCTTTTGCTTCCGGAGGAAAAACAGTAAAATGGCTGATCCCAACCACCCTGTCTCCCAGACCGAGAGCAAACACGATTTCTGTCACACTTGGAGCGGCACAGATGATTCTTTTGTATTCGGGGGAGGAGGGGATTCTTGCGCGAACCGGATCAGATTCTAAAACAAACAGGTTACCCGCATATAAAAGCGGAAAAACAAGAAGGATCAGGGATAGAAAGGCAAGAATGGGACAAAATCTTTTTCTGGTTTTTATTTCGATCACTGATTTTCAAGGCACTCTCTTTGGCTCCTTATCTATTTATAGAGAGCACTAAGTCTTTGCAATTTAAAGTGTAAAATATTTTTGCTTTTTTGTGTGATATTTGTCAAGTAAGAAAAATGTTCGTTTTCTTTTGTTTTGCTTTAAATCAAATTTGAATGTATTATGTCGGTGAATACACTTGGGAGCAAAATGATGAGTAAAGTTACCCGTTTCGGAGTGTCGCTTGAAGATGAACTTCTGAACAAGTTCGACGCATTATTGGAAAGAGTCGGTTATCGAAACCGTTCGGAGGCCATAAGGGATTTGATAAGAAACCGGTTGGTTAAACAGGATTGGAAAGATGAAGACAAAGAGATCGTCGGCATACTCAGTCTTGTTTATAATCATGAAAAAAGCGAAGTCACGGAGAAATTGAATCACATTCAGCATGAGCACATAGGGGCCATCGTTAGTACGACCCATATTCATTTGGATTCTCACAACTGCCTTGAAGTGGTTATATTAAAAGGGAAAAGCCGGGACATAGAAAAAATTTCGGATCTGCTTCAAAGCACGAAAAACGTGAAACACGGAGGCCTCCTGAGAACAACCACTGGAGAGAAGCTGGAATAAGGGAATAAGAGGCAAGCCGCCTGTTTCCTTGATGGAAACAGGCGGCTTGATGGGGATGGAATAAAGGTTAGGGTCTATCCATTTGAAATCCCATGAAAAAAGGAGGGGTAAAAAAGAGGATTTTTTTCATTTTTAGCATCTTCACTAGTATATACGCCTGAATTTAAATAAAAGTTGCGTTTTTTTTGAAATAATTTTTCCAGTTCAAGGAAAAATGGCCGTAAACTGAGATTTTTAAAATATTAGTCCTTTTTTGAGGTTGGATTTGAGGGTTCGAGGCTTTGGGAAGGGTGGTTTTTTTGTTCTTTTTATCCGTATAACCCATTGATAAAGAACAAAATAGAACGACCTTCTTTTGGATTCTTCTTTTTCCCCTTTAACTAATTCACTACTTTCTATTATTATAACACAGATGAGTAATTGATTTCAAGAAAAAAAAATTAATAATAAGAAATACCCTGTTTGTAAGCGTATTTTGCAGGAAATTCTGGTTAAAAGAGGCTTTTTTGCATTTTTTTTATAAATAGATTAGGTTAAAGGTTATTGGAATACTTTTCCGATAGGAGTGAGTCATGGATAAGGAAACATTCCGGAAGTATGGATATGAATTCATCGATTGGGTTGCTGGTTATTTGGACGATGTCGGTAAATACCGGATTTGCCCTGATGTGAATCCGGGGGAGATCAAACAAAAGCTTCCTAAAGGTGCTCCCGGGAAAGGTGAATCCCTGGATAGGATTTTCGATGATTTCAAGAAGAAAATATTTCCCGGCATGACGCATTGGCAGCACCCTTCCTGGTTTGCTTACTTTCCGGCGAACAACAGTCCCCCTTCGGTCCTGGCTGAACTGCTGACAGCCGGGATGGGGGCACAGTGTATGATATGGGAAACCTCGCCGGCTGCTGAAGAGCTGGAAGAAGTGGTGATGGAGTGGCTGAAGTCCATGCTTGCCCTGCCAAAGGGAATGGCAGGGGTCATCCAGGATACAGCATCCACTTCTTCTCTGGTAGCTTTGTTGACTGCGAGGGAAAAAGCCACCGGATTCAAAAGCAATGTGAAAGGATTTCAAGAACCTCTTGTGGTTTATTGTTCCGATGAATCTCACTCGAGTGTGGAAAAAGGGGCTAAGATCGCCGGCTTTGGAAAAGAAAACATAAGACATATCTCCACAGATAAAGATTATGCCATGATTCCGGAGGAACTTGAAAAATCCATATCAGGCGACCTGAAGAAAGGATTGAGACCATGCTGTGTTGTCGCAACTGTTGGGACGACTTCCTCTTCTGCCATAGATCCTCTGGATAAGATCGGAGAGATTTGCAGGCGTCATGATGTTTGGCTTCATGTGGATGCGGCTTATGCAGGCACAGCATCCGTGCTTCCGGAGAAAAGGTGGATGTTCAAGGGCGTAGAATATGCGGATTCTTTTGTATTCAATCCGCATAAGTGGATGCTGACTAATTTTGACTGCTCTGCTTATTTTGTTAAGGAGCCCGGACTTCTGGTGCGCACGTTTGAGATCCACCCAGAATACTTGAAAACAGGTGTGGACAGCCAGGTTAAGAATTACAGGGACTGGGGGATTGCTCTGGGAAGAAGATTTCGTGCTTTAAAGCTGTGGTTTGTCCTCAGGTACTACGGAATTGAAGGCATTCAAGAAATGGTTCGAAAACACATAGACCTGGCTCATTTCTTTAAGGATAAAGTTGAAGGGAGCCCCTCTTTTGAACTCATGGCGCCCGTGCCTTTAAGTCTTGTTTGCTTTCGTTTGAATGACGGCAGGAGCGAAGAAGAACTGAATAAGATCAACCGGAGACTTTTAGAGGCTGTAAATCAGACAGGCAAGCTGCATATGACGCACACCACCCTCAAAGGAAAGTATGTGGTCCGGCTGTGTGTGGCCTCAAGGACCACGGAAGAACAGGATGTGGAAAGAGCATGGGAATTGATTGATGAAAAAGCCCGTGAGATCCTCACTCCGTCTTCCATGTGAGCTCTTTATCCGGGTCCACGAACCGCGCATAGAATCCCCAGCCCCCTCCTCCTTGAAGAACTTTTAAAAGCAGGGTGTTCTTTCCTTTATTCAGATTGACCTTGATTTTATCCTGGTCAGGATAAGCCCCTCTATAGGCAGGGTTTGAGTGGACCAGCCGGTTGTTCAGCCATATTTTGATCCCGTCATCGCTTCCTATGAGTAGAGTCGCTTCTCTGTCTTCTGGAGAATAAACATACGTCAGAGCATAGGCTGCAGCTCTTTCGTTTGGATTTATCAACCTCTGCAGGGGAACAAAGCCCGATTTTTCCGCAGATACGGTTTTCCATTTGAGTTTTTTGTTGTCTTTTCCGGTGTGCTCTTCCGATAGGTTCCGTTCCTTTTCCGGAGAATAAGATCTGTGCAGCCAGGACATATCAGGCGCATCAAAAGGTCCTATGATATTCCATTCCTTTACGTAACGCTGGGCGCAGGGAGAGATAAAAGCGCTGACAAAGCCGAATTCCTCTCCCTCTGCTTCAGAGTCCCCGCCTTTTCCTGGGATGGAGAGGAAAAGAGTGTTTTCTCCCGGATAAAGACGGATATTTTCAAAGGTCACCTGGCTGATTTCCCTGTTTTTTGAAAATCCATTAAACTCAACTGGGCCCAGAGAAAATGTCCTGCTGCCGCTTGTGATCTTGTCCGCTTTGATTTTTCCCATGATGGGCGATTTAAGAAAGGTGAGCGTAAGGTCATAGAATTCTCCGATGGCCGTATTGAATGTTATGGTGATTTTGTCTCCGGTCTCAGCGCTTTCAGTGGTGAGAACAGGATATCTGGTCCCCTCCTGATTGTAATAGGATGTTAAAGAGTGAGACGCATTTTCTGCCTGAAATTGAATCCCTGTGTTCACATCAGCATATGTTGTTTTCTCCTGGCCCCCCTGTTCCTCCCATTGAGGAAGAATGAGTTCATCGGAGGAAGCCAGGGCGAAAGGGAGTCTTTGTGATGCTTCAGGAAGTTCCGGGAAGGGCTTGTGGGGTTCTTCCTGGTACCAGTAAGCAACCGAGGAAAAAAAGTCCGAACGGTTGTTCGCATGCCCGTGTTCTATGGTGATTTTTACAGACTTTTGAAATGGGATGGGATCAGTGATGTGATGTCTGTAAACAGTGGCTTTTGAGCCTGTTTTGAAATCAGGTTCCTGGAGAGGGCATCCGTAAAAAGGATTCTCTGACTCCCGCATTCCCCATGCATCGGAAAAGTAATCTTCAGAGCCTGTTCCGTGAAGAGAAGGTATCTCTTCCCCGTCAATAAAGATCATATCATCTCCTTCTCCCCACCAGCCCATAGCTCTCTGAAGGATACTCAGGTTGCATCCCACATAATGGCCTTTGCCGTAAGCCTCAAGGATAAGATAATTTCTATCCGGTGCACACGGCATTTCCTGACGGTATTGGGCATGAAAATAGGGAGTGTTATCCGGAAGGCTGTTGAGTTCTCTGTAGTCTATATAAAAGTAGAAGGCATCTGCTTTCTTCTCTCCCTGATTTGTGGCGGTGATCCGGGCGGATTTTTGAAACGGCATATACCAATAGCTGTTCCTGGCTCTTCCATTTGAAGAACAGTTTATGGCCAGAGAGCTGAGGTTTCGGTTCAGACCATGCCCAACTCCAAAAAAATCTCCTATAGGGGCTTCCACTGAAGGGTGGCTTTCATCATCCCAGTACATCCTTAAAATTATTTTTCTTCCGTAAAACGCTTCGGCAGAAATAGTGACCCATATATGATGGATGGCTCCCGGGCCTTTGATCTCTGCCAGTTCAGCGGTTTCGCCCGGTTCTATGGATATCCGGTCGTTATTTCCGCTTGAGGGATCATAGGAAGAGACCCTTTTGCTTTTGAAATCTTTTGTTTCGGAAAGATTTTTAAGAAGATTTTGGGGATGGCTCACAGCAGTCCCGAGGGATAGTATCAAAACAGCCGCGCAGAGAGAGAAGGTCTTTTTATGCATGGGATAGCTCCTTGTTTATGCTTTTTTTCTTTCGTTAGTTACCTAGCGGGATTCCGGTTTCTTTAAAAAAATCTTCCGCTTTGGCTGTAGTGACATTTTCGGGCTTTATGTCCAGAGGAAATTCCTGGATGACCAAGTCCTCTCTTAAAATTTCTTCGGGCATGTTGGGATTGGAATATGAGATGGGGGATGGAGTATTAGCCACCAAATCCTCTTTAAATGACCCGGCGTCCTGAGTGATGATGGCTATGTACAGGTTTTCATAGTTGAGATACTTCCTGATGGCCGCGTTGACCTCCTCGATTTTGATTTTGGGTATCCTTTCCCGAGCTTCTTCAAGAAAGTCTTTGTAACCGTAGTAACTGGAATCGACCTGCCACCCCAGTCTTTCGCTGAGGGTCTGGGTATAGAGTTTTGTGTAATTGATAAGGTATTTTTTAGTGAGTTCGAATCTCTCTTCCGGGATTCCCTCTTCAATAAGTATCTTCAGCTCTCTTATCGCCTGTCTGAGGACGAAATGTCGGTTGGAGTTTGATAAAGGCCTAATCCAGATTGAAAAATACTGCTGCTGCCTGCAGTAATTGGTTGCAGGAAATTTTCCACGTCCTTCTATAAAATGCTCAATATAGGCGTAGTCACCGTAATTCTGTCCTCTTTCCTCTCTTATTTTCTGGAAAAGATGAGACAGATGCTGTCTGTGTTCGCCAAAATGAGAGGCGGCGATCCACAGGGCAAAGAAATCAGGATGTGATTTGGTTATGGAAATCGGGAATCCCATGGAGATAGCTGTAGCCGGTGTGTTTTTATCAGCGATAACAATACGAAGGCCTTCTGGCGTCTGCTGTTCGGGAAGGGTGCGTTCCGGGGTCTTTCCTGTCGGCAGCGCGGAAAAATCAGATAGGACATTTTTTGAAAATTCAGCAGGGTATCCGCCTGTGATCCCTATGGTTAAATTTCCCTGAACAAAGTGGTTTTCATAGTAATTTTTCACATCATCCAGGGTGAGGCTCTTCACGCTCTTCATTGTTCCCAATTCATTGTGCCCGTAGGGATGTTCCTCATACATCATTAGGTTCAGGATTTCTTTCCCGAACTGCTCGTCCATATTATTGACTAATGTCTTCTGAAGGAAGTTTAGGTGGTCTGTTTTGATCCGGATGAAATCTTCCTCTCTGAATCCCGGATTCAGCAGCATGTTTTTGATTACGGAATAGTATTTTTCCAGATTGTCTTTGTGTATGATACCCGAGAAAACCGTCATTTCTTTGTCGATCTGCATGTCCAGGTATGCGGCCAAGGGATAAAATATTTGTGATATTTCTTTATAGGTATATTCTTCACTTCCGCCCTCTGAAAGCATTCTGAATGTCAGTGCACTGAGGCCTTCTTTTCCGGCAGGGTCATCCGCAGAGCCCACGTTCAAAACGAATTTGATACATACAAGGGGATTATCTTCGAGCGGAAGAAGTTCAGTGGATATGTTTGCAGTAGGTTTTTTCCCGCAGGTAGTTGTTAAAAGAATAAGCCCCAAGACAAATACCAGGCTTTTGTATCCATACTGTTTATTCATTATTCTTCTCCTCCGGATAAAGTAACCACAGTGCTGTTTGTCTTAGTGAAGTATTTTTGAGCCATCTCTTGTATGTTCTGGGGGGTTATCTTTTGATAGAGGTTGAACAGTCTATTTATGGAATTCGGATCAGTGGTGAGATTGATATAGAAAGCAAGCACTCCTGCGGTTCCATCTGTGGTCCCCAGCTGCCGGGCGATGGAGTATTTCATATTGGATTTTACTTCTTCCAGTTTATCTTCAGGGATCGGCTCATTTTTATAGTGTTCCAGTTCATTAAAGATTTCTTGCTCCACATAAGGGAGGTCTTCCTCCTGTTTTACCACAGCATTGAATGTAAGGAGAGGAGGGTCTCTTCTGTCAGGGAAATCAGCATAGATAGCAAGACATTTCTGCTCTTCTATAACTAGACGCTGGAAGAGAGGAGATGACCTTGAAAATCCTATTTCAGCAAGAAGGTCAAGGGCTGCCTTATCTATTTTCTCATCGCTGAAGGCGGGACCATGAAAAGCCACGGCTATTCTCGGCATAGTCTGACTGGGCCACTTGTAATGAGAGCGCTTTGCTTTTTCTTGCGGGGGTTCGACAGGAGTTTTAAGCTCATAGCTTGAGGGATCCCAGCCTCCATAATATTTTTTTATGAACTCCATCATCTCTTCATGGTCATAATCTCCCACCACAAGTACGATGCTGTTGTCAGGTGCGTAGAATCTTTTTTTATAGAGTTGACTGTATGCGAATTGGTTAGGCATATCCTGGATGTCCTCGAGATAACCCAGAGTCGTGTGCTTGTAGGAGTGTTTTTCGAAAGCCTGGTGCCTTAGAGTTTCATACAAGCGTCTTCCCGGGTTGGAAACACTGGAGTAGTATTCTCCCTCGATCACAGGGGCCTCGGTTTTAAGCATTTCTTCATTGTAATAAAGGTTTATGAACCTGTCGGCTTCGGTTTTGATCACTTTTTCCAGATTCTCTCTGCCGGCAAACACAACAAAATAACATGTGTAGTCGTCAGAAGTGTAGCCGTTTGTCCCTGCTCCGAGCTCGGTAAGGAAATCGTCGTATTTTTCCCTGGGGATATTTTTTGTCCCTTTGAACATCATGTGTTCAAAAAAATGAGCGAACCCTGATTTTCCAGGTTCTATTTCGTTTCTGGAACCTGACCTTACAATTGTGTAATAGGATATGATATGGGGATTTTTCAAGGGAACCGATACCACAGTAAGCCCGTTTTCAAGTTTTTCTATCTTGGTGTCATAAGGGAATACATCCGTACTCCCCAGGACCATCGGACATAACAGCAAGGCAAGAGCAATAAGACCTGTGCCTATGTTTTTTACCATTCCTTTCCTCCTTGGTTGGATATTCTTCCGCGTTTGCATTTCTCTCTCTCTCTCTCTCTCTCTCTCTCTCTCAGGATATATCAAAACTTCGATATTTATCGTTCTGTTTTTTTGAAAGCCATCCAAATGAAGCCTTTTCCTTGAGATCCTTTTGAGTATATGGCTTGATGTCAAGAACCGGTGTCCCTTCAATCGTATCTACTCCGG
>Ga0207752_1000322_pt1 | contig 22847 bp, 25 predicted proteins | sample Pon2CUnioCityCA_6_FD_187272 | JGI IMG/M metagenome (GOLD analysis project Ga0207752, IMG submission 187272) | Marine sediment microbial community from Union City, CA, USA - Pond 2C Sediment 2 (SPAdes) | ecosystem: Environmental > Aquatic > Marine > Intertidal zone > Salt pond sediment ...
GACGATTCCCCCTTGAAGTGATCAAGACACTCAAACGGCGTGGTATCGACTTCGTATCCGTACGATCGGATCACCTCCGCAAAGAAGCCCGTCGCCTCCCGATTGCCGGGCGAGCCCGTGCGTCGATTTGGGACCACGCTGCACAGGGTCTCGACGCACGTCTCCGCTCTTGTGAAAAAGTGTTCTGGTTTCATACTGTTCCTGATAGATGATACGTTCGACAGACCCGGCGTCCGCCCTCAGACCGGGAATACGCGGGCGAAGGTATCGGCCCAGATCGCCAGGATGATCAGCCAGGCGCCGACCAGAATCAGGATGCGTCCACCCCAGCGTTTCACCTTCACCACGCTGGCGCGCAGCGTATCGACTACCCGCTCCTGGGCAAAGGCGATCACCAGAGATAGCCCGAACATCAGGAGCGTAATCACCACGGCGGCCATGACGAAAGCGACAAGCGCCGCGAGGGTTCCTCCGACGGTGAACGCGTGGCTGGCCAGACCGGCCAGGATGGGACCCGTTCACCCGAAGCCAGCGATCAAGTAGCCAAACCCGAAGACGAAGAAGGCCCTGGTCGGATGTTCCCGCCTCGTCCGCGCTTGCTCCTTCAGAATGGGCCGGGCAAGCTGCTCGACGCCGTGGAATGACATCGGAATCACCCCCACCTGGACCAGACCCAGCAGGACGAGAAAAGTCCCCACCACCAGCCGGATAATACGCCCGGCGGTGCTGGCGAAGGTCACTCGGGCAAAAAGGGACCCGCCTCCCAGGGCGGTCGCAGCGCCAGCCAGAAGCAGGAATGTTGTGGCGCCAAGTGACAGCGCCGCAGCAAACCCGAGGGCCCTTCCCAGCGGAGTGCGGACCTCCCCGTCCTCCCTACCCGTCTCCCGCGCCAGCAAGGTGAGCAACAGGGGAAACGAGCACGGGGAGAAGAAGGATGCCACCCCAGCGGCGCTGGCCAGGACCAGGAGGCCGCTGCCGGTCACGGAGGCAAGCTCGAAACGCGGATAGACGACGTAGCCGATGTAGCCTGCCAGGGTCAGCAACAGCACAACCAACGCAAGCAGCACGTACCAGAAGAACTCCTCATTCGAAGATCCATTCTCGTGCATCGTCTCCAGGTCCTCCTCAAGCAGCCGCAGTCCAATCAGCCTTGATTCAAGAACCCCGTCATCGAACATAGCAGCCGGCAACCACCTGCGTCGTCCCCCTGAGTATACCATAAGAAAGAAGATTCTACGCAACGTATCCCGCTCCAACCTCGTTGCCAAGCCGAGGACGTATTCAGCGATTCCGCAGCTTCGGGCGAGATTAGCCGACCGTCGAAGTGTCGACCCTAGTGCGCACGAGCAAGAAGGTCCTGCGCAGCAAATATGCCCACGTGTGAACAGACCCGCATCACTGCGGGTTCTTCCGGAGAAAGCTTGGGGGCCTCTCCCCATGACCGATTTGTCTGATTGGGCTGCAAGCCGGCCCCTCGTCCTACCTCGCGCGAGGTGATGTTCCCAATCCTAACAATCCCAACCAAATCCAACCGAGCCTCCAACCGGATCCAGCGTCTGGGAATGGCGGTTTCTGATATACTGATTCCATGATAGAGGCGTGTGCGTATGACCTACAAGGAATGCTTTCTGTAGCCTTCTCTTGTGACGATCTGCGCAGTCCACTGGATGGGCCTTTCAGATCTCGGCTGGAAGGGGTGACTATGCTCCCGCCGACTTCGCCCATCGGTAGAGTTTTGGAAAGATCTTAAAAAATCCCTTGACAAGGCGATCTGTCCCGGTATATAATCGAGTCATACGCCTTCTTGATTCACCATGCCCCTCCCTTCCACCCGAAACCTCTGCACTAATGACAGCGCCTGTGTCGAATACGGCACTCCTCTGACTCTAAGTGACCATCAGAAGTGCGATCGCACTCGGGAGAAGACATTCTCGTTCCTGACAGACATAGCTATACCTCCCGTCCGTTGCCATCGCGCGTCGCCCCCTTCCAGACGGGAACCGGTGCCGTGAAACAGGATCTGAAATGGGGCGAAAAAACGCCGCTCGAGCTGACGACGACTCAGTCAGTTACCGTGCGACTCGCGATCTACTGCAGGCCAGGCAGTACGCACAATTAGCCGAGATCCTGCGGCAGGCCAGGGTCGCCAGTGAGCAGAGGGACGATCAGACGACGGCGCAGGTCCTGGCTATGGCACATCGTCTTTGTTTGGCGTGCAGCCAGTGCCGCATTGAGGTTGAGTGGTATCAGCAGGCCCAGAGCGACGCAGGGCGGCAGGAGAGAGACCTGCGGCGCAGGCTGCGCACAGTCCTAGATCTGCTCCGAGAGATAGAGGTCCCCCAGGCGGACGAAGCGCTATCCGCGATCCTCTCAGAAGTTCTGGAGCGTCCTCAGCACGACATTCTCACACCCTCGGCCCGTCCAGGCCTGTGGCGACGCATCCGCGCCTTTCTGGTCCACCATTTTCGTCTGCCAGGCGTCCAGTCGCAAGAGCCCCGACCATCGATTGGGCCTTCCCACTCAGACATAGAGGAAGGAATCGCTGTATCAGACACAGGAACTTATCCCTCTGAGAGGATCGAGGGGGTGAAACCCGTCTCGCCCGCAGCTGAGCAGATTGACCCGCTCGACGCAGAGACCGGTCTTGACCCGCCTCTCACTGGCGAATCTAAGCCTCCTCTCCATAGACCTGTGACGCCCCAAGCGGAATCGATGCCCCCACCGTTCGTAGCACAAGAGTACGAAACAGAGCAAGAAACCCCCACGTTTTTGGTCTTTTGTCTCGGAGCTTTCCGACTGTACCACAACGACCGACCTATCACCGATTGGAGCAGCTTAAAAGCCCGATCTATCTTCAAGTATCTGGTCACACACCGAGAAACAGCTGTTGTCAAAGACGTCTTGATGGATCTCTTCTGGCCCGAGGCGGACCCCGGATCTGCTCGCCGCAACCTTCACCAGGCCATCTACATCTTGCGCCAAACATTGCGGCAAGGTGAATCGGACTTCTGTCACGTCCAGTTCCAGAATGATTGCTATCTGCTCAATCCAGAGTTGGACATCTGGCTCGACAGCGAGGCATTCGAAACGCACGTGGAAAGAGGTCGACGTCTCGAAGCTCAGGGGAGAATCGAGGAGGCGATAGCTCAGTACGGCGCAGCCGAAACGCTCTACGAGGGCGATTTCCTGGAGGAGGATCCCTATGAAGATTGGCCCGCCCCGCGACGGACACACCTGCGAGCCATGTACTTGGAAACCAGCAATCGTTTGAGCGCCTTCTATGCCCGGCGCGGTCAGTATACGACCGCGATAGCCCTCTGTCACAGGACGCTAACCCGGGATCGGTGCTGTGAGGCCTCTCATCGCCGACTGATCGAGTGCCACCTGGCCCGGGGACAACGCCACCTCGCGGCGCGCCAGTACCAGAGCTGCGTGCAAGCCCTGGAAGACGAGCTGGGCCTGTCGCCATCCGAAGAGACAGAGGCGCTGTATCGACGCACCGTCGGCGATGCGTCGACCTGAGGATCTGGTGCCAGGGCCAAGTCGCCCGAATCAGGTCTCAATTTGGCTTTATGGTGGAATTGATTGCGTGCTGAGCGCGAGTTGAGCGGCCGATGATATCATCGTATTGGAATTCCGGGAAGGCTGAGCGTTCAGTCGACGGCTCAAGAGGGTTCAGGCTGTGAAAGGAGAACTTAGCTATGAATGAGCAGACCTATAGCGCGGGCACGGAAACGCCAGAGGAAGAAATGAAGGCGCAGATGGAAGCGCGTATACAGAGCGTGATCGAGGAGGCCCAGACCCGGGTTGAAGCCAGGCCCGAGATAGCGGAACTACCGGGGTGGTGGAACCTCTGGGCCGTGGGCCCATTCCAGAGGCCGGGCCTGCAGCCCGGCAAGGTGATCAAGGCCGGTCAGCAGGCCTGTGTCGCGACGGTTCTGTGGCTCAACCCGCACTACCCGAGCACAGGAGTTGGATCGGCGTGCTCCATCCTCTCGACCCTGGCCTGCAACTTCGAGATCAAGTACTGCACCGGCAATCTGTGCACCTGGCAACCGGGGCCACAGGCCCTGAATGCCGTGAGAAAAGTGGAGGTGGCAGCCGACAGATGTTGGTACGTCGACGTGCTCTGCTTCACCCCCGACGCGTCCTGGGAAGGCTGCTACGAAATGCACATCTGTGCGAACGTCAGGGGCTGCAAGCCCGAGGTTCCGACGCCGTTCGCTGGCTTTGTGACCTGGGTTCGCGACTTCGATGCCGACGTGCTCTATCCTCCCGGTGGGCCTCCAGGGGCAGGTCCCCACTGGCAGTTCGAGATCCCCATTCGCTTCATGGTGACCCCATAGCCCGGAGTCAGCTCCTAGTTTGGCCCTGCGGCGCCGGCTCGCAAGACCCGGGGTCGGCGCTGCAGGCAGAGAGGAGGCAAGGGTGGAAATGGATCGCACTGCTTTGGCCCGGGCCCGGATGGCGTTGCCCGAGGCCGTCGGTGGCTTCCTGTTCCAGCGCAACATCGACCTGATCGACATCGGATTCAAGGAGGAAGAAGGCCGCCTCACCGACAGATTGGCCATCCGCGTCCACGTGCACGAGAAGCGCTCCGGCCCTGCTCTCGAAGCGGCAGTGGCGGCCGGCAATACCCGCGAAGTTCCGGGGGAGATCGCCGGTGTAGAGACAGATGTGGTAGAGGGAGTGTATCGCGGTCAGCAGTGGCCGTGGTGGGGAGGCGGGACCTGGCGCCCGGTCGATCCAAGAGCACGCCGCGCCGACCCTATGGCGGGTGGCGTCAGTATCTCCAGCGAGCATCACTCCACCTACGGTACCCTTGGCGGCCTGGTGAGGGATCGGTCGACCGGTCAGGAGATGCTCCTCAGCGCCTCCCACGTACTGGTAGGAGGTTGGGGGGCACGACCTGGCGACCGCATCTACCAGCCGGGCCGGGGAGACGGCGGAAGGTCGGCAGATACCATCGCCACCTTGACCCGTGACGCGATGGCGACGAACCTCGACGCGGCGGTTGCCATGTTGACCGGCGACCGAGAGTTGATCAATCGTCAGCTGGATCTGGGACCGGTGGAGGGCGTCCGTCACGCCTATCTCGGGATGCCGGTGGTCAAGTCAGGCCGCAGGACCGACGTCACCTTTGGGCAGGTATCTGGGATCGATGGAGTCCAGAAGTTGTCCTACCGGGGTGTGAACCGCATGGTCCGGAGCGTCATAAGCATCGACCCGCAACATTCCGCCGCGGAGGTCAGCGCCGGGGGCGACTCCGGTTCCTGGTGGCTGGATAGCGAAACCAGGCAGGTGGTCGGCCTCCATTTCGCTGGCAGCAACATCCCGGAGCGAGCGCTGGCCATCGACATGCCGAGCGTGTTAGATGCACTTGACGTAGACGTTGTCGTCTGAAGCCTATGCTTAAGGGGGTGTGAGCGGTGTCTCAACACGATACCGAGACCCTGAACAGAGCCCGTCGCGCACGGGACAAGCTGGTGGATATGTACCTTGACCATCCGGATGTGACGCTCATTGACATCGGCTATGCGCCCGAACGTGGGGGAGATGCGGAGCAAGTCGTGCTTCGGATCCACGTGCGGGAACGGTGGATGAACGCCAGACCGGAGGAGCGAGTGACCTTCCCGGAGCGGGTGGACGGCATCCGGGTCGTCGTTACGTTGGGTGAGTATGGGCCCGAGGGGAACGCCCGAAGACTTTGAACGTCGGAGAAGCGGACGATCCCCAACGGCAAGAGCTTGATCCGCTCACACCTAGAATTTTTGGGAGAGAGCTATGGACAGAAGCGAAAGTGGGACACCATCACAGGATGAGCGTGCAAGGGTCGTCTCGAAGCTGAGCGCAGAAATCGACGGCATCGGGCCCAAAACGGCCGAGGCGTTCTACGACCTGGGTGTGCGGAGCTTTGCCGACCTGCACCGCTACCTGACTGACCACACTGACAAGGAAGTCCTGGCAGCTCTCGCCGAACGCGGAGCCAGGGTTCTGCCCAATTCGATCGAGAAGTATGACTGGCGAGACCGAGTCGAGAGTCTGGCCGCAGTGACGGGGGTAACCGAACCTTCTCGTGAAGAGGCGACTGTTGTACGGGAGGAACCAGCCGAAACGCCAGCCAGCGTGATTCCGGCTGAGCAACACGACGCCGCCTTCACTATCTTCTTTGATTACGTCGCGGGGGAACCCGGAGAGCAACTCCTGCAGACTACGGTCTACGAGGACCGAGATTTCGGAGACGAGCAGACCTTCACGGGTTTGGAAACGGATCCGTGGGTTAACTGGATCCTGGAGCGAGCCGGATTGCCGGTCTCTGCCGAAGCAAGCGTTGGTGGGCAGCCTGCAGCCAGCGAGGTTGAAAACACCGAACCCACTGAGCCTGAGACACCGGAGGAATCCCGCATCGTGATCCAGGACTTACAGACGTCCGCGGCCAAGCCCTCATCCGGGATGCCGGAGAAGCGACTGATGGCCGAGGTTCGTTTCGAGATCGTGGGAGCCAACGCCGAGAACCTGACAGAGAGACGCATCCCTTTCAGGGTCGAAGTACACACCGTCGAAACGGAAAGCCTGGCTTCCAACCTGGTTAGCTCCAGTCGCGGCAATCTGCAGCCCCAGGTACGCGAGTACGTAAGCCGACAGGAGTTCTCGTTTCCTCCCCTGGGGCGTTATGACCTCTACGCCATCGTACTCTTGCTTCCACCAGGAAGAACAGCTGCATACCATAAAGGAGGCCCGATACGCATCATCCCCTAGCCTTTCAGATCGGCCAACCGGCGTTGAATTGGAATCCAGTGCAGACGGCTGCACCAGGATACCGGTCTGGTCACGCGTCCTGTCAGCCCAAGCCTTTGGGCACCTTCCAGCCAGCATCGGAGATAGCCCAAGACAGGCCGGAGCACGAGGTCCTCCGCGCTGGCTACTGCGCAAGCCTCGGCAATCTGTCCCCTCCGGACCGTGCCAGCAGCCACCTAGGTGCCCTCCCCCCGGGCCACAGCCGCCCTCTCACTCAGAAAGCGTCCCATCAGCCGCGGCATCATCCTCGTCATAAAGACCCCGATCGATTCCACGAATCCCGGGGTCACGACGGGCTGTCGTGACCCGATCTTGCCCGCCAGCTTCCTTCCGACCACGTCCGGATCGGCCATGAAGCTCGCCGGTATCCCCAACGGGGAGGCCGACTTGGTGAGCGTTAGGGGCGGATAGACGAGGTTTACTACGATTCCATACGGCTCCAGCTCCAGCGCCAGCGTCCGGGTCAGGGCGTCGACGGCCCCCTTCGTCGACGCGTATCCATAGATTCCCGCGAACCCGGAGATGCCCACCGTGGAGCTGACGTTATGGATGACCCCACCGCCCTGCGACTTCATCGTGGGAAGGACGGCCTTTATCGTGTTGACATATCCGAAGGTGTTGACCTCAAACTCCCGCCGCGTGTCGGCCAGGGATTTCTCTTCAAAGGGCGAGAAGATGGCGAGGCAAGCGTTGTTCACCAGAACGTCGATTCGCCCCCACCGCTCGACGATCTGCCCAATGACCCTCCCGACCTGACCGGGATCGGTCACGTCGCAGACGAATGAACGCTCAGCAGGCAGATTCTCGACCCTCAGATCGAGCCCCGCCACCCGCCAGCCTCTGTCCTCCAGAGCCCTGAAGAGCCCCAGCCCGATCCCGTTGTTCGCTCCGGTGATGACGACGACTTTCCCTTCCATGCTCGTCTCCGGGTGCCCTACGCCACGGCTCGTTGCGTGGCCGACAGCACCGCGTCATACTCGTCCTTGTGCTGCGCCGGGCGCGTGTAGTCCCCGGTCACCGCCCCGGTCTCCGCATCGACCAGGATGACCCCCTGGATGATGTTCGTGTGGAGACCGGTCCTGTCTTTGAGTTGGGAGGCGATGCCGGGGCAGGCTTCGAACAAGTGGTGCGGGCAGACCAGCACAACGAAGCTGTACGAGCTCTTGTACGCGGCGAACCCCACGTACCGGTCATTTATCTCCCGGCGCACCATCCCAAAGAACGTCTTCAGCCCCGCGCAGTCGCCGACCGACTTGGGGACGACGGCGACGGCCGTGATTCCGTGCCCGCCGAAGACGCGGCGCCACTCGTTCCAGGGCTTCTTGATCACCCCTGCGATGCAGTCGCTGACGTCGTCGTGCCGCTCACCAAACGTCAACTCCGACAGATCGTGGGCCAACGCGTCCACGATGCGTTTTGCCAGGTCCTTACTCATACCAAATCAACCTCATCCCGTTCAACACATCGCGAGAAAACCCATGCTACTCACCCTGGATCCGCAAGCCGCGCACCACTCTGAATGGAACAAACCTTCCGTTTCTGTCACCGCGAGAGAATCCATGGTGCCTAGCTTGGACGTTCAAGCTGCGCACCATTCAGATCGCGAGAAGGGCCGCTCCTGTCATTGCGAGCCGAAGCGGATGCGAAGGCGAAGCAATCTCCACCATCTCCAGCGACTCAACCACCAACGCAACAATAGTCTCCGTAGATCCAAAATTGCTCCCATGGGCCATTTGACGCTCGCGTGTCCGTCACGTCTCGGTATCCTCATTCGCCCCTGCTTCCTCCCGGATCTCATCCAGCGTCCGCCCCGTCTTGACCGACTTCGGCTCGGTGGAGGTCGGGTTCCGGCGCGCGTCCGCCTCCTCATCGTCCATCTTGATCAGCAGCCACCTGGGGTCATCCCCTTTTCCGGTCCGGATGAGGGCATACCCACCGGAGAGCTTCTCCCCCTCCAGCCAGATGGTCGCGTGGCCCTCCTCGAGCTGTTGGGAGACCGACTTCGGCTCCTCGTCGTCCCCGTCCGCCTCCTTCAGGTTGCGGTAGCTGCCCCGATCCCATACCAGCACCGTGCCCCCGCCGTACTCGTCCTCGGGGATGACGCCCTCGAAGTCGCCGTACGCCAGCGGGTGGTCCTCTGTGGGGATGGCCAGCCGCTTCACGCTGGGATCCGTCGACGGTCCCTTGGGGACAGCCCACGATTTCAGGACCCCGTCCACCTCGATGCGGAAGTCATAATGAAGGCTCGAGGCATCGTGCTTCTGTATGACGAAAATGGGCCGCTCGTCCGCCCAGTCGAACTCGACCTCGCCTTCACCCGGTTCCGCCGTCTTGCGGAAGTCCCGTTTCTCCTTGTACTCCGCCAGCTTGTCTCCTGATCCTGCCATCCCACACCTCCATTCTCTGCCGCTGCCAAGTCCCTCCACCGTCGTGAGGCAGGGCCCCGTGACACGTCACAGAGCTACCCTCCGTCGCCCATCGTGATCGTCCGTCCATTGTATCACCGTTTGCCGGAGCACGAAAAGCACCACCGACCATCCCGTCTTCGTACCAGGTTCTCTGTCCTGCCGCCGAACCAGAGCACCCGCATTCAACCAGATTTCCGAAGTTTTGGCCGACCATCCGTCCCAAAAGCCCGGAGAACGTGGCTGAGAAGTCTTCAGGAAAAGACTGCCTCGAAAACTTCGGAAATCTAAGTGCGCCTCTCCCCCATACGCGGTTGCCCCCGAGTGGTGCCCAGACGCTCTTGACAAAATCGCCCGGCGGCGTAAGCTATGGCAGCAGCGTGCGGTGACCGGATCACCGACCGTATCGCTCCTAGGCCCGTCCCCGTGAGGGAAGGAGTAACGGTTGCCTCTGTATATCCGGGAAGTGTCTCGACGTCAACCTGAAAGGAGAAATCCATGCGCTCACGAGAGATACGCTATGTGGCCCTCATGCTTGTGGTGCTGATGGCTCTGGCGTGTAACGCCGTCGACAGATCCCAGCCCTCCCCAACCCCGCAGGAAGACGAGTCCAGCCCGATTCCGGCCGAGCCGAGTGAGACTGAAACCTCGGCACCAGCGTCGCCATCGCCGATGACCACCGACGAAGCCCAGCCCACGGAACCAGGGGACGGCGGCTGCACGATGGACGCCGGCTGGGTCGCCGACGTGACCGTGCCCGACGACACCGAGTTCGAGCCCGGCGAGGCCTTCGTCAAGACGTGGCGCATCCGCAACAGCGGCACCTGCGACTGGGAGCCCGGGACCGAGGCCGCTTTCATCTCGGGCGATCAGCTCGGGGCCCCGGATTCCGTCGCTGTGGGCGCCGTCGCTCCCGATTCAGAAACCGACATCAGCGTCGAGATGGAGGCTGCTTCCGAGCCGGGCACCTACCGGAGCAACTGGCAGTTGCAGGCCCCCGACGGCATGCGTTTCGGATCCGTCTTCTACGTCCAGATCGTGGTGCCCGGCGAGGTCACAGAAGAGCCGACCGAAGAACCGACCGATGAGCCGACGGAGACGCCGACCGAGGAACCTGAGGGAGATCCAGACCTGACCATCGCCGATTTAGAGGTTGACACCGATGATCCCCGGCAGGGCATCCCGCTGACGATCGTCGCCACACTGCGGAACGATGGGGACGCCCCAGCGGAGGACGTCCGCTGGGGCTGGCGCGTCTGCGTTCACGAGGGGTGTGAGTTCACGGAGGCACCGGACACCTACACGCTGGAGGCAGGGGAAGAGGTGACGGCCGAGATGGAATACACCTTCAGCGGATTCGCCAACTACACCACCGAGGCCTGGGTCGATTCCCAGGAGGAGGTCGAGGAGAGCGACGAAGATAACAACACCCGCCAGCTGACGATCTCCGTCCGCGCCAACCCCGAGACGTCAAAGACGCTCGAACCGGTTCCCTCGCGCAGCGGCTCTTTGAGCTCGGCCGGACGGAACCAGACCATCCAGGCCGGAATCGCACCGGCGGGCAACGGCATCCGCGCCTATATCGACTTCGATCTGGCCCAGTTGGACGACCTGAGCGAGGAATCTCAGGTGAGCAGCGCCCGGCTCGACGTGTCGAACTTCTCAGGCGATTGCTTCGAGTTCCTCCACCCGCTCAGGATCCAGCAGGTGACCTACGGCGATCAGCTCGACTACCCGGACGACTACGAGGGCGCCGGATCCCCCACCTTCGCCACCGCCAGCGAGGCGGTGGGCATCAGCTCGCCCATCGACATGACCGACTTCCTCCAGGACTTCGTGGAGAGCGAAGGCGCAGGCCACGTCCAGATCCGGATGTACTACGACGGCGACGACGCCGGCAGCTCGTACGCCTGCATGACCGAGTGGACCGATCCCACCCTCCTCGTCGTCTACCGGCCCTGAGCTCTCAGGCCAACAAGTAAACCTACGGCAGCGAGGAGCGGCCCGCGCGTGGCGGGCCGCTCCTGGGCCTCACACCGCCCCTCCTCATCGCGGACCGAGACCCTGCATTCCCAGTATGGGTGACCTCTTTTCCGGCTCATGAGCTGATGGTTGGCTATCCGTGTGGAAGACCTTGGTCCTGTCCGGCTCCGCTAACGACCGGAAGCCGATCGGTCACACAGGACAGCGAAGAGAGATAGCTCCCGTTGCTGCTCCAAAAAATATGGAGGAATTGAATTATGCGGATACAGAATGCATTCCTCGTCGGGATCACCGTGCTGTTGCTGGCCGCTGCCTGCAGCCCAATGACGCCGTCACCGACCGCCCAGCCGCCGACGCCGGCGACGACGACAGCTACCGAGCCTCCTGCGCCCACTGCGTCTCCTGTCGCCACCGAGACGGCGCATGGAACACCCACGATCCCACCCCGCGAGATCGTGCTGACGGCGCCCGAGCCGGGCGCCACCATTTCCAGTCCCGTCGAGGTACGCGGTCGCGTCAGTGTGATGCCCTTCGAGGCGAATCTGCGCGGGCGGATCTACGACGCTCAGGGCAATGTCGTCGGCGAGGAGCCGATCCAGGTGCAGCCAGACGTCGAAGGCGACCTGGGCGGCCCGGGCACCTTTGTTGGGAATATCCCTTACCAGGTCAGGACCCCCGGGCCCGGCGAAGTAGAGATCGCCGAGATAAGCGCCAGGGACGGGACGATCGTGGTCAGCGCCACCGTGGCGGTAACCCTTACAGCGACACCATTCTACACCCGATTGACCCTCGCCCGGAGCGACGGCAGCCAGGGGCGAAACATCGCGAGTGGTGGCTATAGATGAGTCTCTCCCGCCTCGACTACGCCCAACCCAGATTCTCCGAGTAGATCGGCCCACGATCGCGGGCACGCTTTCGCTTCATAGCCAACCAGGGTAGAATCTCGTCAAAACCCATCGAAGACCTTCTCTGCACCCATTAGAAGAAGGGATAGACGACATGTCCTCAGATTTCGAGTGGCACTTCGGGGACGAGTTCCCCGACGAGGAGTCCGAAGAGGAGCAAACGAACGAGCCCCTCTGGCGCCGCTGGCTGCCCTGGCTTCTGGCGCTCGTCGTCATCGTAGGAGGCACCTATACCTTCTGGCGCGGACGCCAGCGCAATCTGACCCAGGCTGAGGCCCAGGTGCGCCAGGTCGCCGAGCTCGAGCTCCGTGCCCTGGCCGAAGGCGACAGAGAGCTCTACCTCGGCTTTCAAGACTACTACGACCGCTCCTGGAAGAGGGCCCAGGAGGCCTATTTCGATACCGGCGCGCTCCCCCTACCCCTCCACGGGGCGACCACCTCGGTCAATACCTCCGTCGAGAACGCCCGTATCGTCGGCGATCGGGCTCAGGTCGAGATCCTCCATACCGCATCCCTTCCCTCTGGCGAGGAGGCATCCTTCCGCGCCCTCCGCTTCTACCGCTTGAGGGATGAGGGGCGCTGGCTCCACACCAGCGTCGACCCCGAAGTCGGGGGCCGCATCAAGACCTTCGTGCTCGACGACATCGAGATCACGGCGTTCGAGAGAGACGCTGAGTGGATCGATCCGCTGACGACCAACCTCGTGACCGGCGCCTACCGCTTCTGCCGTCTCGCTTCGTGTCGGCGTTCACTCTCCCTGGACCTCAACCTCGCCGCCAACCTGGAGGACGCCGCCGAGCCGGACGACGCAACCTTGCCGGCGCCCTTCCTCGTCGGCGCGCCGGGCAACGAGGCCGCCCGGGCAGCCTGGGAGGCCAGCCTGGGGCAGTTCCTCGTCGACCGGTTGGTAGCCCGGGAGACCCGCCCCGGTCCCGAGGACGATCACCATGGAGCGCTCTTCGAGGAGCGTCTCCGCGCCTGGCTGAAAGCCGAGATCGGCATAGGCGAGCCTGTCGCCCCCGACCTGGAGCTGGTCCGCGAGGCCCTCGAGGACGGGGACCTGGTCCCTACATGGGCTCTCTGGCGCATCGGGCCGGATGACCCGGACAGGCCTCTTGCCGCAGCCCAGATCGACTTGTTGCTCGCATCCATCGAAGAGAAGTACGGAGCCCCGGCGGTCGCCGGGCTCGTTCACTCGCTGCGCGACGCCGACCATCTCTCGGACGCCCTGGGCAGTGTCGACGGGCTGCGCTGGTCAACGACCGAAGATCGCTACCCGATCTATCTCCGCGAACAGACGGCCCCTTCGACGGACGATCTGGCTGCCTTCGCCACCTACGACCTCCTCGTCGGCTGTGAGGAGTACGATGAGCTGGGCCAGATCCAGACCCTCTGGGGCTGGCGGCTCGATCGCCCGGAGGCCACTCTGCTTTCCGCTCGGTCGATGGACGAGGGCTTCACCCCGGTATCCTGGGCACCCGCCGGCGACAAGCTGTTAATAGGACAGCAGCCGGGATCTGGAGACGGCCTGTCCGTGCTCCATAAGGGAAGCAGCGAGCCAGAGGATCTGCACCTTCCCAATGGAGCGCGGGCGGTCAGTCAATGGGGAATTGGCCCGTCCGGGTGGTCGGCCGACGGCAGCCGCCTCGCCTACCGCCTTTATCGGACGTCCCCGGAGCCCCCCGTCTCAGAGTCCCGAATCAGGCACCTGGGGACGGGTGAGGACGTTGCCCTCAACGGCGATTTCTTCGCCTGGTCGCCCCTGGGGGGGAAGCTGCTTTACGCCAGGGGCTCCGGTGTTGAGACGCCTCGGTCAGATTCGGCGTCGTCGCGCTATCCGACGCGGGCCTTCTTCGTGGCGCAGGAAGACGGCACCGGGGACCGCTGGATCGGCGATGGGCACGCCGCCGTCTGGTCCCCCAACGGTGATCAGATCGCTTACGCCAGCGCTGAATCGGCTTTGCAGGTCTACCACGTCGCCTCTGGTCGCAGGACGACGCTGCTACCATCGGATGTGCTCCAGGAGACGCTCGGCTTCGCCCCCACTTTCTCCCGGACCTACATAGGACGGCCCGTCAGCCTGGCCTGGTCTCCGGACGGCGAGTGGATCGCTGTGGGAGCCCACCGCGTCGACGACGAAGGACCACAGGAGGGAGCGATCCTCCTGGCGAAGGACGGCGAGCACCGTGTCCTGAGAAGGGAGACAGGCGCCATCTACGACATCGCGTGGGCATCCCACGGACGTTGGCTGCGAGCGGTTGTCGTCGGTGAGGAACGGTTCGCAAGCGTGGCGCTGGGGCGCGACGGGTCACTCATCCTGGAAGAGGAAAGTGCTCTGGCCATCTGGTCACCTGATGGGAAGTATCTGGCGATGACCCGATTCTCGGGCCAGGGCAACAACGTCGAGATCGTCGAGGCTGAGAGCGGCCGCCGACACCGGATCGCCGTGCCGGGTCACTGCCAGCCTCCGGTCTGGAACCCGCGCGCTCCCCTGGCATCGGACGCTGTCCAGTAGCGCTGCCCGCTGGCTCACTCGCCGTGAACTCGGCACGCTAACCCCGTCTGAGTTCCCCCGCCGCGGTTAGCCCTGACGTCCACGCCGTACACCACTCTGAACGGAAGAACCCGTCTCCTGTCACTGCCAGAAGCACGTCGTTTCGTGCGACGAGCACGGCCGTCTCGTGCGACGAAGCAGTCTCCACCCTCGGCAACAACCCAACCCCACTCCTGTCATTGCGAGAAGCGGAGCGACGAAGCAATCCCCACCCTCGGCAACAACCCAACCATCACAGCGGCAATACAGCCGTCACATACGCGCGATAATCTCGCTCCGCCTGAAGGTCCGGATCCCCAACCAGAGGATCGCCCCATCGACCAGCCACAGGAAGAGCCCCATCAGCACCACAGCCACCACGTTCAGGTAAAGCACGCCTGCGAGCTGTCCGAACACGAGCAGCAGGACTGGGATCACCACGAGCCCACCCAACTGATAGGCGTCCTGGAAGGTACTGACCCGGGACGAGACCAGGATAATCGCGCCCAGACCCAAACCCGCAGCCGCCGGCGCCATCCACACCACCAGCGCCACCCACATCGCGTTCGGGAAGAAGATGCCCCCCATCACGCGCCAGGCGCTGACGTTAACCACCAGGGCGTAGAGGATGAAAGCCCCCACCCCCACCAGAAAAGCCGGAATCCATGACGCCAACAGCTTCCCCACGAAAAGCTCCGTGTCGGTCGTGGGGGTGTGGAGCAGCGCCTCCAGGGTCTTCCGCTCCTTCTCGCCCACGAAACTCCCGGCCGCGATCGTGCTGGCAACCATCAGGGGGATAATGAGGAACATCGGCGCGAAGAAGTGCTCCAGCATAGCCACGACGATGATCTGGGCGTCGTTGTAGCCGCGGAACGTCTCCTGCAAGGGCGCCGGCATCATGTCGAGGAAGTTGCCCAGATCTTCCACCTCCCCGGCGGCAGCCATCTGCGGTGCGAAGAATCCCACGGCCCCCGGCAGCGCCACGACGAAGATCAACGGCACGATTATCATAGGCAGCATCATCGCCTTGCTGCGTGTCACGACCTTCAGGTCGCGCAGCGCCAGCGCGCGCAGCGTGCGCCAGCTGATCGTATGCTCCTTCTCGGGGTTGGCAGCCTGATTCACGGGGTCACCTCCGCAACCGGTCCGTCGCTCCCATCCGCCTCTCCGTGGAGCGCGAAATAGACGTCCTCCAGCGTCGGTTCCTGCGGCGCCACCCGGTAGACGCGGCAGCCACCGGAGACCAGCGCCGCGACCAGATCGGGGATCGCCTCCCGCTGCGGCACCCAAAGCGACAGGGAACGCGCCACCGCATCCCAGCTCACGTCGCGCGCGTCGGGCGGCAGCGACACCGTGTCCAGATCGCAGCTGTCCAGCTCCATCTCCAGATGCACCCCCTGCCACAAATCCCGGGCCAGCTCCTCCGGCGTCCCGACGGCTACCAGACGTCCGTGCTCCATCACCCCGACCCGATGACACAACTTCTGCGCCTCGGTCAGGTTATGGGTGCAGAGGAAGATCGTATGGTCTCCGCGCTCGCTCAAGCGCGTGATCAGATCCTGCACGCTCCGGGCGGCCACCGGGTCGAGCCCCGCCGTCGGCTCGTCCAGGAAGATCAGAGGCGGATCGTGCAGCAACGTCCGCGCCAGGGCCAACCGCTGCTTCATCCCCCGGCTGTACCCGCCGACCATCTCCGTGGCGCGGGTGTCGAGCTCGAACGCCCCGAGCAGTGCGCCCACGCGGGGTTCTATATCTCTCTCGGGAACCCGGTAGAGCCGGGCGTAGATCGTCAAGTTCTCCCGTGCGCTGAGCTTCTCGTCCAGCGAGGGCGTCTCGGTCAGCACCCCGGTGTAGCGACGCAGGGTGGCGCCGTCCGTCAGGGGATCGTACCCCAGAACGCGCAGGCGACCGCCGGTCGGCGTGAGCACGCCGTTCAACAGGCGCACGGACGTCGTCTTCCCTGCGCCGTTGTGACCCAAGAAGCCAAAGACCTCCCCGCGCGCCACCTCCAGCGTCAGCTGGTCGACGGCGACGACGCCGTCGCCGCGCGTTGGATCGCCGAAGGTTCGGCTCAGGCTCTCCGTCTGAATGACAATGTCGTCGAGGGAATGATCGATCACTGCTCTACTCCAGCTTAGATTATACGCCGGTCAGGCGCCGGCGCAACGTCCCTGGGCACCAGCAGCCTGCTCCGCGAGCGGGAGACCAGCCCAAGACGGTGAACAGGTTTCTAGCCCGCCGCGCGGGCCGTAAGCGAAGCGGCACCTGCCCAGATTCAACAAACCCATCCCTCCCAGGCACTACTCGTCATGGTTTCTTCGCTCCCACACAATCAGTGCCCCGTCTTCCTCGTCAAACCGCTGTCCGACTTGCTCAAACTCGGTCTTCTCCAGAACGCGGATCGATCCGACGTTATCCGTGCGGCACTCTGCGATCACACGAATTACCGTCGGTTGCCTCAACGCCCAATCCGTCAGTGCCCGCACCATCTCCGTCGCGTAGCCCCGGTTCTGATAGCTGAGGTTGATTCCGTACCCCACCTCCACGACCCCATCCATGGGCCGGTCCCTGAACCCCATCTGCCCCACCGCCACCCACTCTTGGCGATCGATGACCGTCCCTCCCCAGGGAACGTCCTCGGGCGCACGACCATACGCCTCGATCATCGTCGGGAAGAGCTTGAGGGCTTCTCCCGGCCACTCCGCCGGGAACGTCACGCTCACCCGGCCCTCTGGAAGCGTCATCTCGGCAGTGAACGTATCCTGTTCCAGCCGCTTCTGAAGCACGGTCAGCGGTGTCTGGACCAGGATCAGCCGCTCTGTTTCAAGATAGAGCACCGTCAGCACTCCTCACAGAAAGTCACGTTGCGTCGCGCCCAGGCCCGTGAACGGGTGGTATTCCAAGAGTTGGAGATCTCGATTATGCGCGGGTTTGGAGAGATCGCAAGCCCATCCACACGGTCTCACTCCCGATCCTTTCCCCATCCTGAGATATCTCCTTGCCGCCCAACCCTGATATCAATGACAGATGGCGACCAAAGCCTTGGAGCCGAGATAGCCTGTTCTATACATCCGCTTCTTCAGGCGCTCACCAAATCGGCGATACCGCTCATATCTCGGCAGGTGCGCCCGCTTCTCAATCTCCTTGTCGATGAATGCCGCGATGCTGTCAAGATTGGCCCGGTCATCGAAGTCCTCTCGCATTGGCGCAAAATCGAACATCTCGCAGTGCTCAAATCCCATCGACGTCACCAACTGTACCAGTTCCTGCCGGCGGAGAGTCTGGTAATGATGAAGCCCTTCATCACGATCCATTACCGCCCGCAGGAAGTGACACATAATCTGCGTCTTTCTCGCGCCCGATTGCTGATCTCGATATCCCTCCACGAACAGGAAGGTCCCTCCGGGCGTGAGCACGCGGTTCAATTCAGTAAGTACGCCCAACCGGGAGTCTGGCGGCAGGTGGTGAACCACCTGAGACAGGCAAACCGTGTCAAAGGAACCGCTCAGGAAAGGCAGAGGGGGGCCTTCGGACTGGACGTACCCGAAATCGTGGGCACTCAGCAGGTCTGGCGCAACATCCTGCTCTGGGTCCATTGTTTCCAGGCCCACAATGGTGTTGAAGTCCTTCACAGCCTCCATAACAACCCTTGCCGATGACCCGGAGCCCGTCCCAAAGTCGAGCACCCTTCCGGCCGAGTATCCTTCTAGTCTCCCCTGGTAAACGTTCATTCTCTCATCTTACCAACTATCCTCACAGACAGCTAGCTGACTTCTTGTTCGTCAAATAGGGGGTAAAGGCGGCGAGCGATGCCTCGATCAGACGGTCATATCGACGGTGATGTGCGAGACTGGGCGAACGCATCTCGCAACTCTCGGGCGAGACCGAGACGCCCCGTCGAGAACTGGTCGACGCCCGCGCTGAGCCCTCGCTCGATCTCCTCGTTCGTGTCGAGGTTCGAGCCGTGGACAATGAACCCGCCTCGACGAAGCAAGTTCACAAAACCGCATGTGAGCAGCGAGACGTCGAGATGGACGTGGGTGCTTCCCAACAGGCCCGCCCAGTCGAGAATGTGCCGCTGGGCAAGACGTACCGGCTTCCACTCCTCAGGCTCGTGGTAGAACGTCCTAGATCGCAACGCAGGGTTGAGCGTCCTGACGTGCGGTAGCAGCGGGGTGTGAGCCGTGGTCAGCTCCACATCGCCCACCAGGCCGAACCGCTCGACCTCTGCCACGACCTGCCGCAGGAAGCTCAAGCTCGAGCCGTGCAGGTGAACCTCAAGCCCTACCCTCCCTTTGCACAGCTCGAACACCTCGCCCAGCGTCGGCTTCCGCTCGCCCGCGAAGCGCTCATCGAACCACCCGCCGGAATCAAGCGCCCTCAACTCCGCCAGCGTGTGGCCTCTTCTGCCTCCTCAGGCCATTCGCCCTCTAGAAATCTCTCCACCGAAGGGAAGAAAACCTCTGGAGCCTCCAGATGTGGGAAGTGCCCGGCTCCCTCAATCGGGAGAAGGCGCGCGTGGGGCAGCATCTCTACCCATTCGCGCGACGACTCCAAGGGAATCAGATCCTCCAGGCCGTGAACGACCAGTGCAGAGGCAGTGACCTGACTCATTCGGTCGCGCCAATCATAGTTGTTCCGCGTCTCAGGCGGAGCATGCGTCTGATGATGCTGGTGGAGGTTATGCCACCACTCGTTCGAGTAAGCACAGGGGTCGCTCCTCATCCGTGCCAGTGCCTCGGGTCGGCCCATCTGGCGAGGGACGATCACGCGCTGGAACTCGCGGCAGAATCGTTCAGGCTCCTCTATGTGCTGGCCACTATTCATCTTCTCCCTCAGATCCGCGGCTGCAACTGGATCGATACGGGCCTGTTCCTTCTCTTGAACCGCCTCGGGATCGTCATATGGAGCTGGACTGCGCGGGGAAAGTGGACACATCATCACCATCCGGCTGACCCGTTCGGGGTATTCGGCGGCATAGAGCGCTACGATCCCGCCCAAATACGACCACCCCACGAGCGCCACCTGTTCCAGGCCAAAATGCTGACGCACAGTTTCCAGGTCTCTTACTTCGTAGTCCGTCCAGATGTGCTCTGGATCTGGGTCGCGGTCCGATTGACCCCGTCCCCGCGGGTCGTAGAAGATCAGGGGGCGCCCCTTTGCCAGAGGACGTAGATCCTCCAACAGCAAGCAAGCTGACGGAATGACGACGCTGACTGGGCCGTCACCCAACAGATGATAGTGCAGCCGCACCTTGTCGGCCGTCAGTACATAGCCTTCGTTTTCTTGCAACACAATCCTCCTTTGTTGATCTCCCTATCCATAGAAAGCCGAGGGAGGGTCGGAGAGGCGCCACAACATAAGAGCTCACCTGCCGCCGGGTTGGCGAGTTTCGGTTGTCTTGTTGAAGCGATTGATCTGCATTTTACCGTCGCTGGCTCCCGCTGCACGCGGTCAGGTGCAGCGGGAGATTAGCCAGTGTCTACTGAAGGCAGCAACTCTACCACGAGTTCCTCTTCATTAACAACATGTTGATCGACTTGCACTTTATAGGCGTGAGCACCAGGTCGTGACGAAACAACTTCATGAAGCTCCGACCCCACAAAATGGAGTGCAGCGCCATCATCAATTCCGTAGCCAGACGATATCTCTCCATTCAACAGCAGGTCATGGTACGCCCGACGTCGATCAGGATCCGCGTCGTAATGTGGGCAACAGCTACCCTCTAGAAAGCCGAGGCAGTCCAATACGGTGAGCTTTCCTTCATATGCATCTGTAACGCCCTGCGCAAACCAGCAAATCGCCCCGGCACTTATCCCTGCCAGGATTATTCCTTCTTCCCATGCCTCTCTCAGGATATTGTGAAGATTCCAGTCTCTCCAGACCGCCAGCATACTCTTCGTATTGCCGCCACCGACGTATATGATGTCTTGACGGAATACGTGATCTCTGAGGCCAGGTGTTCTGGTGAAAAGAGGAAGATTAGATAGCCGACAATCGTGCTTGGTGAAAGCTGAGTAGAACTTCACCAGATAGGAATCGGCATCTCCACTCGCAGTGCCGAGAAACGACACCGCTGGATTGGACTTTCGTGCCAGATCTAGGACATAGAGATCGAGCGATGGGTTCTCCGGTTCCATCGAAAACCCGCCCCCACCTAGGGCAATTATCTGGGGTTTGCGGTTATCCACTTCTCATACTCCTTGCTCTCCAAATCGTCATCCCACTCGCTAACGCCTTGAGCTGAGCGGCCGGGGCAACCATCGCCGGATGCTCGGCACCTTGGCCCATCCTACACGTTCAACAGTTAACCCGCCAGCGTCCCCGGTCCGCTCCAGCGATTTGTTAGGCTGCATCACGAATTGACTCTGGGTCATGGCCAAATGAACGCAGCAATTCGCTCGCTTCTTCCAGACACACTCGTATGAATTCCACCGTCCGCTGAACATCCTCTGGATCAGCAGACCTTCTTACGGAGACCGCCGGATTGGGTCGGCCGAGCCAAGCCCTATCGATTAGATCACGCCACTTGGGATCAAGGTTCGTTTGCACCCATTCGGCACCATCGCGCTTCGAGCCGATCTCGCCACGTCGAATATCATTCAGCATACGACAATAGCTGAGAACAGCAAATGTCTGAAAGAAGTGGTTGCTGATCTCCTTGGGATTCTCGAATATGACTTCTGCCCAGTTTGCAAACGTTTGAAAGATATCCAGGCGAAGCTCGGCGACTGGGATTGGATCCATGATCGTCGATGGATCCGGACCAACCAGCACGACCCCCTTCTCCCTTATGATCCACTTCACAGCAATTGTGTTGTCGTGAGCAGACCGCTCAAGGGTTGTGCTTCCATGATCCAGATACCAGACTTCCTTGCCGGCAAGTCTGTAGTCGCGAAGGATTTCCCGAGGTATGTAGCTTCCCTCCAGGTGCTGCGCCCAAGGCGACTCATCATGGTACAGTTGGCAGTGAAACTTATGGAGGGAATTCACCTCATCCTGAGATAGGTCACACTCCACCCCGATAACAAAATCAATATCGGAATGCCTATCAAAGTGACCCGTGGCCGAAGATCCTTGGAGCCAGGCGCCGATGAAATTCCCACCGAGAACGCTCACAGCGCCATCCACGAGCTGATCAAGAACAGATTTGATCTGAGGATTGTCGTGGTGAGGATGGTCTTCAAATCTCATGGCAACTTTGTCTCATGCAGCCTCATGGTGACCGTCACGCGCGCGGCGTCGGATCTACGGAACCAACTCTGGACAAGTATGCTAGCAAGGCTACAAAGCCGCGATTCAACAAGCGTCGATAGGCGTTATCGGCTCCAAGCTGACAAATGGCAGCCACAACTCCTGAGAGTCTGCTTCCCAGGGTTGTCTTCCCTGCCCCGGGAGGGCCGGTGACGATGACGATGAAGAGCCTGCTCATGCCAGATGTCATCTCACGGTGGCTCCAACGCCTCGGGAAGAGTACAGTAGATCGATGCAGCCGGCAAGGTCTCCCGATTTCACTGCCGGCCGTCGCGCACAAGCCGGTACTTCATCAGCCGACGTCCTCCAGTCGGTCCCAGTTCTCCGGAAAAGCCGGGATCTCCCATCCCGTTGGCGGAGACCAGGTCTCCCAACCGTCGCGGAACGGAGACTCATCGGCCTCCAACAGCCCGACAACCCGATCTCCCTCCTCTCGAATCGCCCGTGCCTCATCTGCTGAGAACACGCCGATCGCCACCGCCTCCTCAAACTCATCCTCGTCCTTCCACCACCATTCAGACCGGTCGGGACTGATCACGACGTCCAGCAGATGATCCCTGGTATCGAAGCCCATCGTCGTCCGCCGAAGAGGTGCCTGCAGATCGACGTACCAGCACCGCAAGCTAGTCTGTCCCTCCTCCCACATCGCGTACACCGCGTGCGCCGCCCCCGGCGCAGTCAACAACAGCACGTCCGTGTCCGCCCAGGTGCGGTCGACCAGCTCCACTTGCTCTGTCGAGAGTAGGTCCCGTGGCGAGAGTCGCTCCGCCGGCATCTTCTCCGGAGTACCCGCCGGGCAGTACAGCGCGGTCAGCTCTGGACCGTCTTGAACCGCAGTCACGCCAGTGGCCCACCACAGCTTTCGACGCCACACACCTCGATAGACGACCGGGGTGCCGGGCTTCCAATAGGAAACCGTCATTGCTTTGAGCCCTCCGGTGTGGATATCATCATCCTTGATGGGCAAGT
>Ga0207752_1000324_pt1 | contig 22777 bp, 26 predicted proteins | sample Pon2CUnioCityCA_6_FD_187272 | JGI IMG/M metagenome (GOLD analysis project Ga0207752, IMG submission 187272) | Marine sediment microbial community from Union City, CA, USA - Pond 2C Sediment 2 (SPAdes) | ecosystem: Environmental > Aquatic > Marine > Intertidal zone > Salt pond sediment ...
TGAAGAAGAAGCGCACAAAAATAAAATTAAAACTATAATTTTAAATGCACGCGAGAATGCTGTCGGTTTTTATGAAAAGCTTGGTTTTTCTATTATCAAAAAAACCTATTTATTATTTAATGAAATTCAACACTATGAAATGTATAAGCACTTATAAAAAATGAATTTCCTGAATTTCATCACTCGAATCAATCACGACACTTTCAATATGTGGTGCTTTACTTAAAATATATGCAGACATCATTGTGGCTAAATTACGATTTTCATTTTCAATCGCGGTGACTAATCTTTCTGCAGCAATCTGGCAACGCTCTTCCGGGTTTGGTTTTTCTACCCAATAACGCCCCATTTGATAACCTTTATCTAAATCAGCATCCATCTTTGCAAAAAAATCACGTGCCTCAGATAACATCGTATCAGGTACATTTATATCAACGTTTTGACCATCGACTGCAACATTAAGTATCATTTAAATTTCCTCAAAGCCCCGGTAAATTGTGGCATTTTAGCTTTATTTATAGGGTATTATTATACATCACATAGCTTATACAGGTAATTTTTTATGCTCATTACAATTCCAGATGTACTCGATCAACAGCGCCTGGACTTTATTCAGAAAACACTCGCCAATGCAAAATTTGTTGATGGAAAACTATCAGCAGGAATGGCAGCACAGCGTGTTAAAAATAATGAAGAACTTTCCATTGATGACAGTAAAATGCAACAACTCAATAACCTTGTAATGGGAAGCCTGGTACAACATGAAGAGTTTAAAGCAGCGGCCATACCTTTCAGGGTAGCGGCGCCTTTTTACGCCCGTTATGGCAAGGGTATGACCTATGGTGATCATATTGATGATCCTATTATGGGACCACCTGGTCAGCAGTATCGTACTGATGTCTCTACAACAGTCTTTTTAAACGAACCTGATGACTATGAAGGTGGCGAACTCGTTATTCGCACTACGTATGGAGATAAAAAGATTAAACTTGCAGCTGGCTCTGCAGTAGTTTACCCATCGGGTAGTTTGCACCATGTTGCTGAAGTGACAAAAGGAACTCGACTGGTCGCGGTGACATGGACGCAAAGCATGGTTCGTGATCCAGATAAACGAGAGCTGTTATACAACCTTAACAAGGCGCGTGAATCATTATTGAAAAATAGACCAGATGATGATGAAACTAAAAAAGTCGATGTTGCTTATATCAACCTGTTCAGAATGTGGGCAGAACTATAAACTACATAATATTTAAAAGAAGCATAAAAAAAGGCGCTTAAAGTAAGCGCCTTTTTTATGAAATTCAATTCTTTATTAAGAAGTGAACCAACGAGTTGAACCTTTATCGGCGTGAGCCATTTCGTCAACTTTGTTAGCTAACTCCTGGTATTTTTCACGGTAGTTATGTAAAGGATGACCGTCTTCTGCAGCAAAATAGTCTTTTGCGTCTACGCCATTTTTGTTCTCGTAGTCTTGAAACATTTTTTGCATTTCGAGCATTTCTGCGATTAATTTAGCTTTTTCACTCATTTTTAAATCCTCAGTTTGTTTGCTTCCCGATTATACTCGAAAAACTGAAATTTGTTGGATGCCTGATCCGTGAAACGAAATTTACCAGCCTGAATTTATTCAGACTATACCCATTTTGGTGTAGATCAGGCTTTAAACCAACTTTTTAGGCTTAATAACCGCCTTTACGTGTACTTTTTGGTAAACCAGCAATCTTACGACCTTGCTTTGAAGGCATTGTTGGAAACATTTCGTACATAATCTTAGAGCTCACTTTTTCGCCCCAGGCTTTACTCATCGCTTTTAAAATTGTACGTTCATTTGGCTCTGCACCGTTATTATTTACGTGTTCATCGCGCAAGTAGTTTACTACATCCCAATGTCTTTCTGTCATTGGTAATTCATCAGCATCAGCAATTGCTTGTGCAACGTCCTGGTTCCAATCATTTGCGTCTTCAAGGTAACCTTCGTCTGTCGTTGCGATTGTTTGTCCGTTTACTTCCAGTGCCATTATTAATTCCTCTAGAGTTTCATCTAAATTGTTAAAAATTTGGTATTTAGCAGCGTTTTATTTTCGCGCGAATATTAATGGGCGCTTATTTAACCAGAAAAAAGGTCCAATTTAAAGCTTTTAATCATCTGAATTAACGGCTTTTATGTCTTTTTGCGGTAGAAAAATACCACACCCTAATTTTCGTCCTTCACCCAGCCCATACTGTTGTAAACGGACAGATTCAGACTGCTCAAGTTCGGCCAGCATCAAACTACGGGTCACCCTTTCCTGGTTACCCGCAAGTGTGGTTACCCGCTCTATTCCTGGCATCATTTTTCGCACGCCAATATCCAGGACTTTAAGCTCTTCAAATGCCCACTGCATAAATTCTTCTTCATCCATGCGACCATCAACCAGGATTGAACGACAAAATGCGGTGGGTAAATCACTGAGTTTTTTAATCGCGCTTTTACCCACTTCAATATCATAACCCTCAACATTGATTGTTTGACCAACCAGGTTTTCTGCTTCATTAATGCGTTCTTTTGGTAACCGTAATGTCATTTTCTGTCTGCGTGACAAATAGATGAGTTCGTTTGGATCATCTGAACGTTCCCAGCCATTACCTGATTCAGCACCATTAATGGGATGGATACCCGCTAACTTTTCATTCTCTAGCCACGGTAAAGCCTTGTATAAAGACTCAGAAAGCGATTCCATATGTTCGAGTGGTAAACATTTACACTTCACTGCAAATGATATATCGACAATATCATCAGGAATTTCAAACTTCTCTTTCTTTTTATCTTCGTTCCAGTACATAATTTTCTCGTAAATTAGTATGCAAATAACCGCTTCAGGTTCTAGTTTGCCGAAGTAAACGCGGCTTCAAGTTGTTCTTCCCAGTTTTCGGGGGTATCCGTAAACGGTGGTTTTACATCAATACGGAAAAACATTTCACCCGCCTTACCTTTTTCTGAAACGGTATCACAAAGCTCCTTAAAACTTTCTAAAGCGTGACCTTCCATTAACACTTCACTTAAATACAACATATTTTTGACCCTTAAACTAGAACTATGATGACATTGCTTTTGCAGTGTCGTTAAAAGAGGTATCGGCTAAACGATCGTAATAACGGCCTCTATAAATCAGGCGCTGCTGCCCACTATTATCACCATTTTTAAATGAAGTGCGGTTATGCAGTACATTATTACAAATCAGCCCCTGACCAGATTCGAGTCGATGTCTCAGTATCCAGTCCGAGTCACTGGCAAGGAAATCATCAATGGCATTTACAGCGGCCTTTGTGATCTCGTTATCGGACCAGACGATGTTTCTTTTTCGCGCACTATAGCGCATGTGTAATGCACCTGATTTTGCATCAACAGAAAAAACAGGTCCCGTTTGCTCGGCACGAATTTCAACGCCATTTTCAATATTGGCTGGAATCGTTAAAACACCAGGCTCCATAAGTGCTGATATATAGGCGGGATCTTGATCTCTCAAGTGTATATACATCATTTCATGGTCTAAAAGTGCATTTTCTCCACCTTCAACCGCTGGGTTAACGCAATGCAATATGACCCCGTGAATTTGTTGTTCAGGAAGGTTGTAATAACCATCCGTGTGCCAGCTCAGCCTCTTGTCACTATACGGGATATAACCCTGCTTTTGACCACCCTTAATGACCTCAAGGGAAGTAATGCTATCCTCATCAGCCCCCAGGTTGTTATCCAACCTGAGTAATCCAAATTCATTGCCTAAAGTTTGTACAATCTTCTTATTCGCAAAATCAGATACATTATTAATAGAGTAAATTGCCATATTCGCACGAATAAAACACTGCCTGATTAAATCCCGTTCCGGTTGAGCCAGGGAAAAGGGATCTTTTATTGGGACCAGTAACTCTGATGCCTGTTCAGGGTAAACAGAGAGTTTCCAACTACGCCATTGCTGGTAGGCTTCTTCAGCCTCAGGCAATAATGAAAAAGGTGAATAATTTTTAACCATATATGTAGATAAACTCAAGTTATACCCATCTAAGTATTGCAATCTTTTCATGCAACAGTAAAATACGCCCACGATCAATATGGTAATCCTGATTACTTTACTGGGTTTTACATATTGTAATCATGTTTTGCTGATAAAGCATACTGGTTTTAAGAGTGAGAATCATGGCTACAGCCTTTTACCTCACTCTCAAAAGATTTAGTGATTTAAACATATGCAGGATATATCACTAAATACCCTGCATGTGGTACTTCTTAACCTGTTGTTTTAAATCAGGTTAATAAGGTTTGGTATTTAAATGTTGCGCTAACAGTGCAGTTGAAGATGGGATTAAGGCTAGTTCACTATACCCACAAAGGGATAAGAGAGCTATATCTAACCCCCCATCAGTGTGATTCTCGTCATGGCACGAGGCACATAGACTGCGTCGCAACTGAAAGAATGCTGTCGTTATAGAGTTTTTAGCCCCACATCTGGTGTTGATAACGCTATAACAGCACAAGAAGTAGGTAGTTCTTGATTGATTAAGAACTATACTTGAAAACTTTAAATTGAAATTTTGTAACGCGGCTTAACGGGTAACACCATTTAGGAGAACGCAATGTCAAAAGCGACTATTCATGACACACCAATGCTTGATGAATTAGAAAAAGGTCCATGGCCTTCATTCATTTCAGGTTTCAAACGTCTTCGTGACGAACATCCAAGTGAACATATCAACAAGGCAGTTGGTGACTTACTTGGTCAATTAGAACACTCTTACGAAACTCGTAAAGGTTATTGGAAAGGCGGTACCGTATCTGTATTCGGTTACGGCGGTGGTATCATTCCACGTTTCTCTGAAGTTGGTAATGCTTTCCCAGAGTCTAAAGAATTCCACACTTTACGTGTACAACCTACTCCAGGTAACTACTACACAACTGACATGATGAACCAACTGGCTGATAGCTGGGAAAAATACGGTTCTGGTCTTATCACTTTCCACGGTCAAACTGGTAACATCATGTTTATCGGTACTGATACTGACCGCATCCAGCACTTCTTCGACGAAATCAATGACTACGGTTGGGATTTAGGTGGTGCAGGTCCTTGTGTACGTACTGCTATGTCTTGTGTTGGTGCTGCTCGTTGCGAACAGTCTTGTGCAAACGAACATGCTATTCACCGTCACCTGGTAAATGAATTTGTAGATGACGTTCACCGTCCTGCACTTCCATACAAATTTAAATTCAAAGTATCTGGTTGCCCTAACGACTGCCAAAACGCTATCGAACGTGCTGACTTTGCAGTAATCGGTACATGGCGTGATGATATGAAAGTTGATCAGGCTGAAGTTAAAAACTTCATTGAAGCTAAAGGCCGTCAATACATCATCGACAACGTTATCACTCGTTGCCCAACTAACTGCATGACTTTATCAGACAGCGATGAATTAACTGTTGATAACAGCAACTGTGTACGTTGTATGCACTGCTTAAATGTTATGACTAAAGCGTTATCACCTGGTGATGACAAAGGTGTATCAATTCTTATCGGTGGTAAACGTACACTGAAGATTGGTGACTTAATGGGTACAGTAGTTGTTCCATTCAAGAAACTTGATACAGCTGAAGATTATGAAGAGCTTGTTGAAATGGCTGGCGATATCATCGACTTCTTTGCCGAAAATGCATTAGAGCATGAACGTACCGGTGAAATGATCGAGCGTATTGGTTTAGTTAACTTCCTTGAAGGTATTGATATCGATGTTAACCCACATATGGTTAGCAACCCGCGTCAATGTTCTTACGTTCGTATGGACGGCTGGGACGAAGAAGCTGAAAAATGGTTTGAACGCAAAGCTGAAGAAGCTTCTGCATAATTCAAGCGCTTTACTTATTAAAACGAATTAGATTTAAAGAACTAGGAGATAAATATGGCTCTTGAAGATATGCGTTCACCGATTGAATCTGGTTGCCCAGACGGCTTCCAGTACATGCATCCAACAATGCGTAAGAACTTCGGTCAATGGAAATATCATGAACATCCACGTCCAGGTGTTTTATTACACGTTGCTCACAGTGGCGACCAAATCTGGACTGTTAAAGCGGGTACTCAACGTATCTTAGATGTTTACTCATTACGTAAGCTTACTGAAATTGGTGATAAGTTTGCTGATGGTTACATCCGCTTTACTTTACGTTCAAACATTGAATACATGGTTACAGACGAAGCTAAAGTTGAACCAATGATCAAAGCATTAGAAGATGCTGGTTTCATCGTTGGTGGTACTGCAAACTCTGTTGCAATGATGTCTCACACTCAAGGTTGGTTACACTGTGATATTCCAGGTACTGACGCATCAGGTGTTGTTAAAGCAATGATGGATGAGTTAATTGACGAGTTCAAACAATGCAACATGCCTAACCGTGTTCATATCACGACTTCTTGCTGCCAGATTAACTGTGGTGGTCAAGGTGATATCGCAATCAATGTTCAACACACTAAGCCACCTAAAATCAATCATGATTTAGTTGCTAACGTTTGTGAACGTCCTACAGTTGTTGCTCGTTGCCCGGTTGCTGCGATTCGTCCTGCAATGGTTAACGGTAAGCCTTCATTGGAAGTTGATGAGAAGAAATGTATCTGTTGTGGTGCATGTTTCCCACCATGTCCTCCAATGCAAATCAATGATCCAGAAAACTCTAAGTTAGCTATCTGGGTTGGTGGTAACCACTCAAATGCACGTAGCAAACCTACTTTCCAAAAATTAGTAGCTGCTGGTGTACCAAATAACCCACCACGTTGGCCTGAAGCAACTGCAATCGTTAAACGCATTCTTAAAGAATACAAAGAAGGCGCTAAAGATTGGGAACGTATTAATGACTGGATCGACCGTATCGGTTGGCCACGTTTCTTCGAAGTTACTGGTTTACCATTCACTAAGTATCATATTGATAACTGGCGTGGTGCTCGTAACAGCTTGAACGCTTCAACTCATATCCGTTTCTAAACAAAGGGTGTTGAATAATGAAGATTAGTATTCAAGTAAGCGAAGGGCCTTATAACCATGAAGCTTCTGTTACAGCTCTTAACTATGTTAAAGCTGCTGTGGAAGCAGGTCATGAGATCTTCCGTGTGTTCTTCTATCACGATGGTGTTAACAATGGCACTAATCTCGCGAGCCCACCACAGGATGACATTAACATCCAGAAAACGTGGTCTGAGTTAGCTGCTGCACACAACATCGACTTAGTTGTCTGTGTTGCTGCTGCGCAGCGTCGCGGTATTGTTGACCAGGGTGAAATGGAACGTAACGGTAAAGATGCGATGAACATCATGGATGGCTTCCGTATTTCTGGTCTCGGCCAGTTAATCGAAGCTGGTATAGAATCTGACCGTCTTGTTGTTTTCGGCGACTAATTTAAGGGTGTTTAAAAATGTCTGATGCAAAGAAATTTATGTACATCAACCGCAAGGCACCCTACGGTACAATTTACGCTTGGGAATCTCTCGAAGTTGTACTGATTGGCGCTGCCTTCGACCAGGAAGTCTCTCTGGCTTTTGTTGACGATGGTGTTTACCAGTTAATGAAAGGTCAAGATACAACTGAAGTTGGTATTAAAAACTTCTCACCTACTTACTCTGCTTTAGGTGATTACGATGTAAATAAGATTTACATTGAAAAAGAATCACTGGAAGCTCGCGGTTTAACTTTAGATGACCTTCAACATTTAGTCTGGGAAGACGAAGATGAAGACTGGGCTGAAAAAGATTCAATCCGTGTTGTTACTTCTGCCGAACTTGCTGAGCTGTTTGATACGCAAGATGTCGTGCTAAGTTTCTAAGGGGAGAATTGAAATGTCTATATTACATACAGTAAATAAATCCACTTATGAACGTGACACATTAGAAGCATGTGTTCGTCTTGCAGCAAAAGGCGGCTCAGTTCTTTTAATCGAAGATGGCGTTTATAGCGCTATGAGCGGTGGTAGCAAATCTAGCGTTATCGAAAACGCTACAGGTGATTTAAGCTTTTACGTACTCGGTCCTGATATTAAGGCTCGTGGTTTAAGTGAAGATCGTTTAATCGATGGCATTAAAGTGGTCGATTACAAAGGTTTTGTTGAGTTAACTGTTGAAAACGACACAGTTAGTGCTTGGCTCTAAAAAGATTTTTTTAATAGGAGAATTATCATGGCGTCTATCGATGTAAACGGTAAAGCATTTGAAGTTGATGAAGAAGGTTACTTAGAAGATTTAAACACATGGGTCCCAGAAGTTGCGGACGTAATGGCTAAAATCGATGATACTGAGTTAAATGAAAACCACTGGGAAGTTATCAACTTCTTACGTGAATACTACGAAGAATACCAAATCGCTCCAGCAGTACGTGTACTGACTAAAGCAATTGGTAAAAAACTGGGTAAAGACAAAGGTAACAGCAAGTACTTATACGAGTTGTTCCCATACGGCCCAGGTAAGCAAGCTTGTAAATATGCAGGTCTGCCTAAGCCAACTGGTTGCGTATAATTCGCAGGCAAAATAGTTTGTAGTTGGAGGGGTTTATACCCCTCCTCTTACAATTAAAAGTTTTATAAATTTTTTATTTGTTTTTTATTAAAAAAAGGAACGGTTAGATGTCGGCATCCGTAGTCTATGCACTAGCATTCTATGCAGCCACCGCCATACTGGTTATCGGTGTTGTTCGTAAGATCGTGCAATACGCAAAAACGCCTGCGCCTTTAAAAATTCCAACGATGCCTGCACCTGTAACTCAGGGTGGGGTTGTTGTGCGCATGGCAAGTGAAGTTGTTTTATTTAATAGTTTATTCAAATCAAATAAATGGATTTGGATTTTTGGCTGGATGTTCCACTTATCACTACTGCTCGCATTTATCAGACATCTGCGTTACGTGATCTCTCCTGACTCGTTCTTAATGCCAATAGTTGGCTTTGAAATGGTTCAGGCTTTCGGTAAGTATGCTGGTTTTGCCATGTTAATTGGCCTGGCAGGTTTACTGGCTCGTCGCATTGTTGTTGACCGTGTTCGTTATATCTCAAGCCCTTCTGATTACTTAATGCTGATACTTATTCTTGGTATCGCAGCGACAGGCATGATGATGTCATTTGTTAATCATGTTGACATCGTTATGCTTAAAGAATTTATGCTTGGTTTATTAGTTTTCAATATACAACCACTGCCTTCTGATATCGTATTACTTGTCCATTTAACACTTGTAATCGTGTTAATGGTTATCTTCCCTGTTAGTAAACTGTTGCATGCACCAGGTGTATTCTTCAGCCCAACGCGTAACCAGGTAGATAACTCAAGAACAAAACGTCATCTGGCGCCATGGGCGGCAGAGTTAGAAGCTGATCGTAAACCTGGGGAATAAAAACCGTAAGGTTCTTTGAGGAAATTAAAGTGGCAGATTTCGAAACACCAGAATTACAAGAATATACAGTTGTTCCTAAACTTGAAGAAGGAACAATGGCACACGTAAAATCCTTTACAGCGAAGCCAAAGTTTCAGGAACCTTTAGGTTTTCCTGGTGAGTTGGTAGATAACTGGGAAGAAGCTGTTTTAACAAAAATGGATGACCTGCGTACACGTTATCGCGGTTTCCAGGTATTTTTAGACAGCTGTGTTAAATGTGGCGCATGTACTGACAAATGTCATTACTACCTTGGCACAAAAGATCCAAAGAATATGCCTGTTGCGCGTCAGGATCTTTTACGTAAAGTTTATCGCCGTTACAGAACATTTGCCGGTAAGTTCTTTGGCGCACTAGGCATCCCAGGTTTTGTTGGCGCTGCTGACTTAGATAAAGAAGTACTGGATGACTGGTACTCATACTTCCACCAGTGTTCACAATGTCGTCGCTGTTCAGTTTTCTGCCCTTACGGTATTGATACTGCAGAAATTTCAATGGCAGCCCGTGAAATTATGGACTCTGTTGGTGTCGGTCAAAAATACTGTAATGAAATTATTGGTAAGGCACAAACCATTGGTAACAACCTTGGTCTGCCGCAACCTGCGCTTGTAGATACTCTTGAAGGTCTTGAAGAAGAAGTTGAAGAAGATACCGGCGTTGCAGTTAAGTTCCCAATCGATCAAAAAGGTGCTGATATCTTATTAGTCACCCCTTCTGCTGATTTCTTCGCAGAACCTCATGTTGATGGCTTAATTGGTTACGCAAAAGTTTTCCATGAAGCAGGTGCAAGCTGGACCATGAGTTCACATGCTTCTGAAGCGGCTAATTTCGGGATGTTTATCGGTTCATACGATAACATGCGTAAACTTTCATTACGTATTCGTAAAGCTGCGCTTGATTTAGGTGTTAAACGTATTGTCTTTGGTGAGTGCGGTCATGCATGGCGTGTTGCTTACAGTTTCTTAAATACGTTAGCAGGTCCATTTGACTTCCTGGATCAGAACTACCCTATTCCACAACATATTTGTGAATACACACACGACTTAATCGAAAAAGATGTATTGAAATTTGATAAGTCAGAAAATGATCATATGACCTTAACCTTCCACGATTCTTGTAACGTGGCACGTGCATCTAACATGGGTGACAAGCCAGGTGGTCAAATCGATATTCCGCGTGCAGTGATTAAGGCTGCATGTAACAACTATGTAGATATGCCAGTTGATACTATTGGCGAATCTACATTCTGTTGTGGCGGTGGCGGCGGTCTGTTAACAGACGACTTGATGGAAATTCGTGTCAAAGGCGCGCAACCACGTATGGAAGCTTACAAATCAGTTGTAGATAATCATGGCGTAACAAACCTCGCTGCGATCTGCGCAATTTGTAAGGCACAATTTACTAAAGTTTTACCATATTACAATTTTGGTATGACTGACATTGTTAGTGTTCATCAGCTTGTAGGCGATGCACTCATCCTCACCGGTTCAGAAGATGATGTTGAAGCTGCAAACAGTGATGACAATAACGAAAACGAATCTGAATAAATTTAAATCCTAACGGATTCATCAGGAGAATAAACATGGCGACATCCCGTGATGACATGCAAGACAAAAAATTAACCTTCCGTAAATTTAAAGACGGTGATAAAAGAACAGGTGACTGGTCTTCACAAATCTTTAAAGAAGATACTTCTCACAAGTGTCCGACTTACGTAAATCGTACTCCTCCTTGCCAGGGTTCTTGCCCTTCAGGTGAAGATATTCGTGGTTGGTTAGATATCGTACGTGGTATTGAAAAACCTGCTGAAGGCGTAACAATGCAAGAATATGCATTCCGTCGTTCAACAGATGCTAACCCATTCCCTTCAGTTATGGGTCGTGTATGTCCAGCACCATGTCAAGACGGTTGTAACCGTAACCAGGTTGAAGACTTCGTTGGTATCAACTCTGTTGAACAATACATCGGTGACTCAGCTTTAGAAGCAAAATTAACGTTTGAGTCTGGTGCTGATACAGGTAAAAAAGTTGCCGTTATCGGTGGTGGTCCAGCTGGTTTAGCCGGTGCATACCAATTACGTCGTAAGGGTCATTCAGTTACAGTATTTGATAACCACAAAACATTAGGTGGCATGATGAAATACGGTATCCCTGGTTACCGTACTCCACGTGACGTTCTCGATGGTGAAATTAATCGTATTATCGACATGGGTGTTGAAGTAAAAATGGACACCTGGGTTGGTAAAGACGTAACTGTAGAACAACTTGAAAAAGACTACGACGCTATTCTTTGGGCTGTTGGTGCACAAGCGGGTCGTCAACTCCCTATCCCGGGTGCAGACGAAGCAACAAACGTATTAACAGGTGTTGATTTCCTTGAAGCATTTAACGATGGCCGTTTACAGCTTGTTACTGAAAAAGTTGTTGTAATCGGTGGTGGTGATACTTCTATCGACGTTGCATCAGTTGCTCGTCGTTTAGGTCACATTACTGAAATGCATGAAAATGACCGTCCTGAAAATATCGTATTAGGTCAAACTGCTCATGACGTAGCTTCTTCAGCTGTACGTCAAGGTGCGGAAGTTATGCTGCTTTCTCGTTCTTCAATCGAAAACATGCCTGCAGCACAACATGAAATTGATGATGCAGAACGTGAAGGTGTATCAATCGTAGGTTGTGTTAGCCCTGTTGAAGTTATTCGTGATGACAGTGGTCGTGCTAAAGCATTAAAAGTTATTAAACTTGAAGAAGATGGTTCTACTCCAATCGAAGGTACTGAATACGAAATCGAATTAGACCTGCTTGTATCTGCAATCGGTCAAGGTGGTAAATTAGATGGCTTCGAAGACTTAGGAAACGATCGTGGTTTAATCGATGCTGACCAACATTACCAGGTACCTGGCAAACCAGGTCACTTCGTATGTGGTGATATTGTTCGCCCTCACCTGTTAACAACAGCAATTGGCCAGGCGTCAATCGCAGCAGAAAGTATTGATCACTTCTTCGCTAACGAAGACATGGGCAAACGTCCTAAAGTTGATAAGCATCACTTCGACTTGTTAAGCAAGTTAAATGAAGCTGGTTTATCTCCAACTGAATATGGCCATGGTACTGTTGAATCAACTGACTCTGAGTCATTCTCTATTCATAACTACGAAGATCGTTCAGCACACGAAATTATTTCTTCTGACGACTTATTCTTAGGTCACTTCGAATATACAGAACGTCATATTCGTTCTGAAGATGTGCCAGATTCTGAAAGTGTATTAGGTCACTTCCAGGAACGTATGAAAGGTCTTTCTGAAGAAGAAGCTAAAGAAGAAGCTGATCGCTGTATGAGCTGTGGTATGTGTTTCGAGTGTGATAACTGTGTTATCTACTGCCCACAAGACGCGGTTTACCGTGTGCCTAAGGCTGAAGCGACTATGGGTCGTTATGTTGCAACTGACTACGCAAAATGTGTTGGTTGTCATATCTGTGCTGATGTTTGCCCAACGGGTTACATCGACATGGCAATGGGCGACGCTTAATTTAGTAAGACTGAAATAAGAATAAACTGAGGATAACTGTAAATGATGTCACTTAGACAGTTTGCAAAACACCTGGTCGTATTGGTAGGGCTAACCGCCCTGCCAATGATTTCAAATGCTGGTGATCTTGGCCCTGTTCCACCAAAAGCCAAGACGAAAGCATCTGAAAAAACTGAGTGTGTTGAGCCTATTAGTGAAATGCGCAAAAATCACATGTCGTTTTTAAAACATAAACGTGATGAAACTATGCGCGAAGGTGTACGCACTAAGACTCATAGTCTTACTGAATGCATCGATTGTCACGTAACACCAAAGAAAAATGGTGAATTCGCTCGTATTGGCGACAGTGAACACTTCTGTAGCAGCTGTCATAACTATGCTGCAGTTAACGTTGACTGCTTTGACTGTCATTCAGATTTACCGGAAGGTGCATCAAACAAGTTACACTCTTTAAATAAGAAAAATCCTCATCATAAAGAATTAGCAGCAAACGGTTCTTTAACAAAAGAAACCTTAAATGTGCTGACTGAAGGAGACAACAAATAATGTCACCTACTAAATCAGACCATAAAACAGACCAATACCGTCGTAAGTTTTTAGCGCAATCTGCAGCAGTTGCAGGTTTATCAATTGCACCGGGTATCGTTTTAAACCAGGTAGCACATGCTAAAGCTGACAGTGATAAAGCATCAGATACAAACCGTTGGGGCATGCTTATTGATACTAATAAGTGTTCTAAAGGCTGTACTGACTGTGTTACTGCATGTCAGGATGAAAACGGTTGGGGTACTGGCGAAACGCATTCGAGCAAAGAACAACAAGCTCAGTGGATTCGTAAAGTAACTATTACTGACAAACAAACAGGTCATGTTCAATCATTACCTTTAATGTGCCAACATTGCGAAACCGCTCCATGTGTTGATGTATGCCCTACTGGCGCATCAATGCAACGTAAAGATGGCATTGTTCAGGTTGATAAACACATTTGTATTGGTTGTCGTTATTGCATGATGGCTTGCCCATACAAAGCACGTTCGTTCATTCACGAAAAACTCGAATTACAAAAAGCTACTGCGCCACGAGGAATTGGTACAGTAGAATCTTGTAATATGTGTGCGCATCGTGTTGATAAAGATCAAAACCCTGCTTGTGTAGAAGCTTGTAGCAAAGCAGAACATGGCGCAATGATCTTTGGTGATTTGAAAGATGCGAACAGTGCAATTTCAATCGAACTGAAAAAACATGGTGGCGAACAAATACGTGCAGATCTTGGTTTAAATACCGGCGTACGTTATCAAGGCCTTTAATAATAAATACCTTTATATAAACTGAATATTAATATTAGGTAAAGAGAAGTCTTCACATGAAAAAACCAGTGTTTAAACAAATTGACGGTAACACAACAAATTATTGGATGTTGCTTGCCCTACTCGGCGGTTTTGTACTTGCAGCTATTGGTTCTCATTTTTACATGGAACATGGCGGCCATTATGTGACAGGCATGAGCAATCAAATCGTTTGGGGCTTACCTCACGTATTTGCTGTTTTCCTCATTGTTGCGGCTTCTGGTGCACTTAATGTGGCTTCTATTTCATCAGTTTTTGGTAAAACAGCCTATAAACCTCTTGCACCACTCTCTACCTTACTTGCATTAGCATTGTTAGCCGGTGGTCTGATGGTTCTGGTTTTAGATTTAGGTCGACCTGATCGTTTAATCGTTGCCATGACACAATATAACTTCAAGTCAATTTTTGCCTGGAACATGATTTTATATAACGGTTTCTTTGCAATAGTTGCTGTTTATATGTGGACCATGATGCAACGTAGCATGAACAAGTACAGCAAGATTGCCGGTTTTAGCGCATTCATCTGGCGTTTAATGCTGACAACGGGTACTGGTTCAATCTTTGGTTTCCTGGTTGCGCGTCAGGCTTATGATGCAGCAATTATGGCTCCAATGTTTGTTGTAATGTCATTCTCATTTGGCCTGGCTATCTTCATGTTAGTCGTGATTGCTTCATACAAATGGACAGAACGCCCGCTTGGTGACGCAACATTTAACCGTTTAAAAAACCTTTTAGGTGTATTTGTAGCCGGTGTACTTTACTTTGTAATCGCTCAACACTTAACTAATTTATATGCCACGGAACATCATGGTGTTGAAGCCTTTATCCTTCGCGATGGTGGCATCTATACAAACATGTTCTGGTATGGCCAGATTATTCTTGGCAGCCTGATTCCATTAGCAATCATTTATCATCCTGCGACAGGTAGCTCTCGCTCAGCTATCTCAGTTGCTTCAATCCTTATTATCCTGGGTGGTTTAGCACAGATGTACGTCATCATCATTGGTGGCCAGGCATATCCATTGGAGCTGTTCCCTGGCAAAGAAGTATCAAGTTCTTTCTTTGATGGTATGGTAAACGCGTATAAACCAACCTTAGCTGAAGGCTTGCTAGGTCTGGGTGGTTTTGCGGTAGCACTCTTGATGGTTGCATTCGCAGTTAAAGTTTTACGATTCTTGCCAGAATCATTAGCTGACGAAGCTGTTGATCCACATCACATTAAGTAATAAGCAATTCTAATCTCTCGTAAAAGAGGACAGAGCCTGTTTTGGTCTGCCCTCTTTTTACCGTTTAGGGAGGTCTAAAATGCAGCGAATTTTAATCTCTGCAGCACATAAATCTTCTGGGAAAACAACATTATCGCTTGGCTTATGTGCCGCGTTAAATGCACGTGGATTAAAAGTACAGCCCTATAAAAAGGGACCTGACTACATTGATCCAATGTGGCTGTCGCGTGCATCAAAGCGAGACTGTCATAACCTTGATTTTCAAACCATGACAGATGATGAAATGCTGGCCACGGTCTCTCATTACTCTGAAGATGCTGATATTTCACTCATAGAAGGCAACAAGGGCTTATATGATGGCGTCGCTGTTGATGGCAGTAACAGTAATGCTGCCGTCGCTGAATTGACACAGACGCCCGTCATACTGGTTATCGATACCGTCGGGATGACACGCGGTATTGCTCCCCTGCTTCTGGGTTACCAGGCATTTAACAGTAAAATTAAAATTGCTGGCGTTATACTCAATAAAGTCGGCGGCCCACGCCATGAAAAAAAACTCCGTGATGTCATTAACCAGTATACCGATATCGTTGTAGTGGGTGCTGTGCCCCGCTTAGATGAACTCAATATCACGGAACGACACTTAGGACTTATCCCCAGTAACGAGGCAACAAATACCGATAAAGTTATTTCTAAAATTGCTTCAGTCATTGAAAAGCATGTCGATCTCGATACCTTGTTAAAAATTGCCTCTTCAAGTGGGCCATTAGCCGCTTCTACTTACGAAATTAATAAAGTAGAAAAACCAGTAACACTGAAAGTCGGTGTCGCCCGAGATGCCGCGTTTGGCTTTTACTACCCGGGTGACTTTAATGCATTTCGCGCTGAAGGTGTTGAGCTGGTTGAATTCGATACCTTACACGATGAAAATTTACCCGATGTAGATGCTTTATTTATTGGTGGCGGCTTTCCAGAATCCTGGATGAATGAACTGGAAAAAAATGTAAGTTTGCGTCAACAAATAAAAGATAAGATTGAAAATGGTATGCCTGCTTATGCAGAATGTGGCGGTTTAATGTATTTATGTAAATCAGTCGCCTGGGAAGGTAATCATACTGAGATGGTTGGGGTCATTGATGCCAATATCGTTATGAATAAACGCCCCCAGGGCCGGGGTTATGTCTGCCTTAAGCGCACCGATGATTTCTTATGGTCAAATAAACATCCAGAGAATGAGCAGATATCCGCTCACGAATTCCATTACTCCGGTTTTGAAGATCTCAACGTGATTGATTCGAATCCCAATATCAAATACGCCTATGAAATGAAACGTGGTAGTGGCATATCAGGACTGCATGACGGAGTAATATACAAAAACCTGTTAGCGAATTACGCTCATCTACGTGACACCAGTCAATTTCACTGGGTTTCAGAGTTTGTTGAGTTTATTCGACAGGTTAAATCTTAATTTGTTATAATTGAGTATTTTACTAAGTTATTATTAGTACACCTTCTTATTTGGAGAAATTATGATTACAGTATCAAAAGTAGCAGCAGAACAAATTCTTGAGTCAGCAAAGCAAGGTAATGCTGAGGGTATGAGCTTACGTATCGCTGCAAATAAAAAAGATGATGGTAGTATTGAATATGTCATGGGCTTTGCCGATCGTGATATGGACGATGATATCTTTTTTGAGAGTGAAGGCGTGAAAATTGTTGTCTCAGCGGCGTGTTATGAATTATTGAAAAATACAGAAATCGATTTTGTAAAACTAGATGACCATGATGAGATGCAATTTATCTTTAAAAATCCAAATGACCCGAATTACAAAGTCGACGAATCAGGTACGGAACATCATTTATAATTGAATAAATTATATGAACTCAAACAATAAACAAGAAGCTAAAGACAGTAGTTACTCAAGTGGACAGCCCACCATCTGGAAAAGTCCACTTTGTACTACTGTGTTTTCTTTAGCCGGTATTATTATTTTATTGTTTATAGCAGGAATGCTCTCTCTTGCAACAGAAAAGACCATTTTCTTTTACTTCATCCCAGTTCTTTTTGTCCTTGCGCTTTATCTACTTTCACTATTATTAAAACAAGTTCAAACTAATTTTCTTGAGCCACTTAATAACTTACGTACGTGGTCAGAAGAAATGCTTGAAGATAATCACTCTGCACGGATATCAATTAAATCCAACGGTGAATTTACTGACATATTCAAAGGTATCAATATATTAAGTGATCGCTTAGAGACCTTAACACTTGATATGCAAAGCCAGGTACAAAAACAAACCAAGCATATACAACGTAAAACACACTCATTAGAAGTTATATATGATGTCGCAGCTAGCATAAATATTTCACGCGATCTTGATGACCTTCTGACCCGTTTCCTCTTTACTTTAAAAGATGTGGTACACGCACGTGCCGCTGCCGTACGCTTATTAACAGATGATGATCAAATGCGTTTAGTTGCTAGTGTTGGGCTTGATGATGATTTGATGGAACGTGAACAGACTATCCCTTCAAATGAGTGCTTATGTGGGATAGCCTATAAAGACGGCGATGTCCTGTTTCAGGATGATGTTAGGCGATGTGATAAAATACTTGGCCGTACCTTTTTTGAAGATGATGAAAAAGATATTGGCATGATCGCTGTACCACTACAATATCGAGGCAATACCTTAGGTGTTTATAATCTTTTTGTGAATAACCGCGAGTTCCACAACGAAGAAGAAATTGAAAACCTGCTAACAAGCATTGGCCGTCACCTTGGCATGGCCATTGATAAGGCTCGCTCGGAAGATGAAGCAAACAGGTTATCTTTAATGGAAGAACGTAACCGCCTGGCACATGAGCTTCATGATTCTCTCGCACAAACACTGGCAAGTCTACGTTTCCAGGTACGGGTACTTGATGAAACATTGCGGGGTGGCCAGGAACCCGATGTCTGGCATGAACTTGAGAAAATTGAAAATAATATAGATGAAGCCTATTCTGAACTGCGGGAATTAATTACCCATTTCCGCGCACCCATCGATAAACGCGGCTTAATTCCAGCTGTCGAACATTTAATAGAACGATTCCAGTACCAGACAGACATTTCTATCTTTTTACAAAAAGAATGGAACGTTTTAAGTTTACCCGCGAGTATTGAAGTACAGGCTTTGCGAATCATTCAGGAATCTTTAAATAATATTCGCAAACATAGCCAGGCACATACCGTACGGGTCATATTACGCAGTGATACCCAGGGTGATTGTAGTATACTCATTGAAGATGACGGGGTTGGATTTGCTGACGTACCTGATTCAGAAGTGACATTAGGCGATCACCTGGGACTTAGTATTATGCATGAACGTGCAAAACGAATTGGTGGTACTGTAAAAATTGAAAGTGAACCAAATGAGGGAACGCGTATTTCTCTCGAGTTTGGCCATTCAGAACTGCCATCTGAAAAAGAGAATATAAATTCAATCCTTGTTCCTCCACCGAGCCCGAACTTATTGCCATGACAAATAATTTACGAATATTGTTAATCGATGATCATACTCTTTTTAGAGTCGGACTTGAGGGCTTGTTAGCCAGCAGGGGAATTGAGATTGTCGCATCTGTTGGAAGTGGTCATGACGCACAGAGGCTCGTTGATGAACTAAATCCTGACATCATTTTACTTGATATGAGAATGCCTGGCATTGATGGCCTTCAGGTCCTGACAATGTTACGTGAAAAAAATGAGACTCTACCGATTGTTATGTTAACTACAAGTACAGAAGAAAGTGATCTGCTTAATTCTTTACGTTCAGGTGCACAAGGCTACTTACTCAAAGACATGGAACCAGATGAGCTGGTATTGGCCTTGCGTGAAATTGTTGCAGGTAAAACGGTAGTCGCACCTGACCTTGCCCCTATTCTCGCAAAAGCGGTCCAGGGAAAAACCTCAGAGGAGGAGGATGAAGACGACAGCCCGTTCTCCGTTCTAACACCACGTGAAACTGAAATTCTCGGACTGTTAGCCGAAGGTCAAAGTAACAAAGCTATTGCTAGAAACCTGGGTATATCTGATGGTACAGTTAAGCTTCACGTAAAAGCAATTTTACGAAAACTTAATGTTCATTCTCGCGTAGAAGCAGCTGTTATGGCTGTTGAACGTGGCTTTAATAAGACGGCTTAATTTATGAAAACATTTAATGAACTTGTCGCCAAAAGCGCAAAAAATGTAACTGAAATATTTCCCTGGGACCTGGAAGAACGACTTCAGGATAATCCGTCTTTATTGTTGCTTGATATTCGTGAACCTTATGAATTTGAGGCCATGCATATTAAAAACTCAATCAATGTTCCGCGTGGCGTACTCGAAACGGCTTGTGAATATGATTATGAAGAAACTGTTGCACAACTCGTCGAGGCAAGAGAAAAAGAAGTGATTGTTGCCTGTCGCTCAGGAAACAGAAGTATCTTTGCATGCGAAGTGATGCAAAAGATGGGCTACAAGAATGTCGTATCACTTAAGACAGGTTTACGAGGCTGGAGCGACTACGAGCAGCCACTCTTCGATAAAGAAGGTAATGAAATCGATGAGGATGATGCTATTGATTACTTCACCTCAAACATTCGTGAAGATCAAATGGCACCTAAGTAATAAAATTTAATCATAGCGCTTACGTTCACTGCGTTTGCCTTTCGGGCTGGCTTGCTGAACAATACGCCCCACCAGGTCATCAAAAGCTACTTCCCGTTTTTCATGCATATATGCTTCATTGAGAGGTGCGATATAGTAGCGTTCATCTTCAATCAAAAGCTGGCGAAAGATATAACCATTTTCAACCTGGGCCATAACATAACATTCATGTTCTACCTTTGCGGATCTATCAATAATAATGATGCAATCCTTTTTAAATTCAGGTTCCATACTATCATCCAAAACTTGTAGCGCGAACGGCTCAGTGCCACTGCAGCTGCTTTCCATTAAGTCTTTTTCGATATCAGGTGTAAACCCTACTTTAGTTTGATTCATGATAAACCTCGAAACTTGATTGAGACTGTATTATAGTATTTTTTGTGCTAAAAAAATATTATTAACAACACCTTTTAAAAGAAACCCTGTTGGCTACAGGTTTTATAAATCCGTATTATCTGATTCCTGCTGCTGTAAAGCCCACATGTCCGCATATAGGCCAGCTTTCGCAAGTAACTTCTGGTGTGTACCCTGCTCAATAATCCGTCCTTTGTCCATCACTAGTATTTGATCAGAATCAATAACTGTGGAGAGACGGTGTGCAATAACTAATGTTGTGTGTGTCTGGGCAACTGAACTGAGAGCCTCGAGAATCACTTTTTCCGATTTTGAATCCAGTGAAGATGTCGCCTCGTCAAAAATAAGAATTGGTGAGCCTTTTAAGATGACACGCGCAATGGCCAGCCGTTGCTTTTCACCACCTGATAATTTTAAGCCGCGTTCACCAACTGCAGTATCATAACCATCAGGCAGGCTTTCAATAAAATCATGGATATTTGCTAATTTTGCAGCATTGATTATTTCATCCCTGGTTGCGCCCGCCCTGGCGTATTCAATGTTGTACTCGATAGTTTCGTTAAATAACACTGTGTCCTGTGGAACAATACCAATAGACTGGCGTAAACTTTCCTGTGTAACTTTTGAGATATCCTGGCCATCATAAAGAATGCGCCCTTCATTAATCTCGTAAAAGCGGAACAGTAACCGCGCTAGCGTGGATTTACCTGAACCAGAATGGCCAACGATGGCTAATTTTTCTCCAGGCTTAACGGTAAAGTTAATATCATGCAATATATCCCTGTCTTGCTGGTATGAAAAACTGACATGTTCAAAACGAATTTCACCTTCTTTATGCGCTAATGGCTTTGCATCTTCTGCGTTCTTAATTTCAGGTTTCATGTCTAGTAAATTAAAAACCATATCCATGTCGGCTAAGGTATATTTCAACATCCGATAAATAATGCCTAGAAAACCTAACGGTATAAACAATTGCAACATCATGGTATTAACAAGCACAAGATCACCGAGGGTCATACTGCCATCAATAACACCCTGCCCTGCATAGATCATAATAAATGTTAAACCGACTGCAATAATGGCGCCCTGACCAAAATTAAGAATAGACATTGAGGTCGTACTCTTTACGGCAGAATTTTCCCATACAGATAAAGTAGAATCATAGCGATTCACTTCAAACACTTCATTATTAAAATACTTAACTGTTTCGTAATTTATTAAACTGTCGACAGCCTGGCCATTGGCTTTAGAGTCAAGTTCATTCATCTTATGCCTGTAATGCATTCGCCATTCTGTCACCAGTAATGTAAACACAATATAAATAACGACCGTTGAAAAAGTAACGAGTGCAAATTTTGCTTCATACTGACCCAGTAAAATAAAAGCCACTAAAACAAATTCAGCCAGGGTAGGAACAATATTAAAAACCATGTAATTTAATATCTGGCTGACACTATTTGTGCCACGTTCCAGGTCACGGACAACATTGCCGGTCCGTCTTTCAAGGTGATAGCGTAAAGAGAGGTTATGCAGGTGAATTAACACTTTATTCGAGAGGCGACGCATCGCATGGTAACGCACTCTAGAAAATACTGCATCGCGCACTTCATTAAACAGGGAACCTGCTAAACGTAAAAAACCATATAACAAGAATAAGCTTATGGGAATGGCAATTGCACTTTTATCTATTTGATCCAGAACATCTATAATTTCTTTAAAAACCAGCGGGATTCCGACAATCGCAACCTTGGACAAGATAAGGCTCAACAAGGCAATTAATACCCTGCCTTTATATTCCCATATATATGGAAATATACGTTTTAAATTACGAATATCTTGTCTTCCACCTTTTGGTGCACTGGTATATTTCGATTGAAGCATGTGTTCCTTAGTGCATCTGCAATAGGTGAAAAGTTATGAAATTAATAACATTAATAAAAGGAATGACAATTAGTGACTATATTGTGTATTAAACATAAAAATCATTTTGAGCTTTTAGCTAAAATGATTTTTACTTATTATAGTGATCAGTTCGTCCCTTCAGGATCAAACCAGCTTAACTTGTCATGCAAAGCTACAACTTCACCAACAATAATCAAGGTCGGCGCCGTTACATTATTTTTCACTACAATTTCATGTAAAGTACTAAGATCACCGATATGAACTCTTTGATCTTGTGTTGTGCCTTTTTCAACTAAAGCTGCAGG